>NPID01000275.1_pt4 | contig 18576 bp, 13 predicted proteins | sample 8637491 | NCBI WGS metagenome assembly NPID01 (sample SAMN07420843, study PRJNA396082) | bioreactor metagenome | isolation source: sample BA6 brine-fed electro-methanogenic bioreactor BA | place: Japan: Kochi | collected 2016-06-14 | reverse complement strand
TGGATGGATTATATTGCACTGAATGCCCGCAGGTCGCTGATCTTCAGCGGCGGGCAGATGGCCTTCCGTGATCCTGAGTCGGTTGCCCCGGGCAATATTGCACAATACCAGCTTGGCAATGCATCCGGCCAGCTCGTGGTTTGGAATGTCAGCGACCCGCTGAACATCACCGAGATCAATGCAAACCTGAATGGGTCCACCCTTGGGTTTCGCCTGCCGGCGGATACCCTGCTCGAATTCATTTCTTTCGACGGGAGTTCCTTCTACAGCGTGAGCCCGGCCGGACAGGTGGCCAACCAGAACCTGCACGGGGTGAGCACCCCCGATATGGTGATCGTGAGCCATTCCGCGTTTTTAAACCAGGCCATGCGCGTGGCCAACCACCACCGTGATCACGACGGACTGGATGTGCTGGTTACCGATGTTGAAATGATCTATAACGAATATTCTTCCGGGGCCCCGGATATTACGGCCATCCGGGATTTTATGAAGATGCTCTACGATGAGGCTGCTACCGGCGAAGAATGCCGTTACCTCATGCTTTTCGGCGATGCTTCCTATGATTATAAGGACCGCCTGGAAGACAATAATAATTTTGTCCCGACCTGGGAAGATAAACGATCCATGAACATTATCAGTNNCCACCGACGATTTTTACGGCTTCCTCGACGATGGGGAAGGCGGCGGGGGAACCAACCTGCTCGATATCGGTATCGGCCGACTGGGCGTTTCCACGCAGGAATCGGCACGGCAGATGGTGGATAAGATCATCCACTATGCCACCGGGGGCGAAACGGTGTTCGGAAGCTGGCGGAATGTGGTATGTTTTGTGGCAGACGATGAAGACGGGAATATGCACATGGAAGACCATGCCGAGAAAATGGCTGTGCGCCTCGATACTTCCTATGGCTATATCAATGTGGACAAGATCTACCTTGATGCTTATGAACAGGTGAGTACTTCCGGTGGCCAGCGCGCCCCGGATGTGAACGAGGCCATCAACCGCCGAATGGACAAGGGCAGCCTGATCATGAACTATACCGGCCATGGCGGAGAGGCAGGATGGGCCCACGAGCGTATCCTGGGGATCACGGATATCAACAACTGGGAGAATTATGACCGTCTGCCGATCTTTATCACGGCCACCTGTGAATTCAGCCGATACGATGACCCGACCCGTGTTTCGGCCGGCGAACTGGTGCTCCTGAATCCCAAGGGGGGCGCTGTTGCCCTCTTCACCACGGCCAGGGCTACCTACGGATCGCCCAACTTCCAGCTGAACAATGCCATGTACGATTTCATGTTCGAAAAAGTGAACGGGGAGTATCCGCGTTTTGGTGACCTGATCCGGAATGCAAAGAATAAAAGCGGGAACATCACCGATAACGACCGCAAATTCATCCTGCTTGGCGACCCGGCCCTGAAACTGGCCTACCCCGAGCATACCGTCAATACGATCAGCATAAATAATGTAACGGTATCTGCCGTGCCGGATACCATCAAAGCCCTGCAAAAGGTAACGGTAAGCGGACAGGTGGTGGATGCCAACGGCAGCCTGCTCAGCAGCTACAACGGAATATTGCGGCCTACGGTGTATGATAAGCCGACGGAGGTGCAAACCCTGGTGACCGACCCCGACAGCCAGCCCTTTACTTTTAAATTGCTGATGGCCATCCTTTTTAACGGAAAGGCCAATGTTACCAACGGGGAGTTTACGTTCTCCTTTATTGTTCCCAAAGATATTGCCTATGATTATGGTTACGGGAAGATCAGCTATTATGCCAGCAATGAGAATACCGATGCTACCGGGTATTACAAGAATATCGTGATCGGGGGCTATGATAATACCGTGCCTCCCGACGACCAGGGCCCACAGATCGAACTCTACCTCAATGACGAGAATTTCGCCTTCGGCGGAATCACGGATGAAAACCCGGTATTGCTTGCCTATGTGAGCGATTCAAGCGGGATCAATACCGTGGGTACGGGCATCGGGCACGATATTGTGACCACCCTCGATAATGACAACAATAAATCGGTGATCATCAACGACTATTACGAATCGGATGTGGACAGCTATTCGAGCGGGGTGATCACTTATCCGTTCAGCAGCCTTTCAAAGGGAAATCACTCGCTTACCCTGAAAGTCTGGGATGTGCATAATAATTCATCGGAGGCCTATACCGAATTTGTGGTGGCCGAATCGGCCGAACTGGCCATAGAGCATGTACTGAACTACCCCAATCCGTTTACCACCAAAACCGCGTTCTATTTCGATCATAATCAGCCGGGTAGCATGCTCGAGGTCCAGGTCCAGATCTATACCGTTTCCGGCCGATTGATCAAAACCATCGATGAATTTGTTATGACTAATGGTTTCCGTTCGGACCCGATCCACTGGGACGGCCTCGATGATTACGGCGACCGCATAGGAAGAGGGGTTTATCTTTACAAGCTCAGGGTGAGAAGCCAGGATGGCAGTTTTGCTGAAAAACTGGAAAAACTGGTGATCCTGCGTTAATTGGAAGGACGAATTTATTGTTTTGGAAGGCAACCTTTTATTCAGCTGGATTGTCTTGATTATGTTTAACATTGCATACGGTTATGAGATCATTTATAAGCACCCTGTTCCTGGTTTTGATCCTGCTGCCTGCCTGGGCGCAACCAGACCCTTTCAGGCTTGATATTGAATCCTTCCGGGTCGAATCCCGCTTTCTTAGCCCGGAAATATCCGCCCTGGCGCTCGATTTTGACGATGCCCGCCTGGACGATGCCTTTGGGCTGCTCCCGGTATATATCAAGCGCATTCCCTTAAAGCAGGATAATGTGAGCATTCGTGCCGTACTTTCAGAAGAAGTAACCGGCAACTTTCAGCATGCCTCCCTGGCAGAAGTGGCTGAAATTGAAAAAATACGTGAAGATTTTATTATCCGGACCAGCCTGGTATACCAGGAGGGTATGCCTTTTGCCGAAGTGCTTATCCTTCCTTTCAGGAATTATTCCGGCGATAGGGTGGAAGTTTTGCTTTCGGGTACCGTAACGATAGAACTCCGCCAGCAACAGGCAGCAACGGGCTTTAAATCCGGCTTCGTAACAGAATCGGTACTGGCCGAAGGCCAATGGTATCGACTCACCACCGATGAAACAGGGATCTACCGCATCAGCTACGATATGCTGGTGGAAATGGGGATCGATCCTTCATCCATCGATCCGCGCAAGATCAGGATCTTTGGCAATGGAAACGGCATTGTTCCGGAAAAGAATTCGGTTGAACGCCATGATGACCTGACGGAAAATCCCATTCTGGTGATGGGGGAAGATGACGGCGTTTTCGATGAAGAGGACTACATCCTTTTTTACGGACTCTCCTCCATCAAGTGGCAATTCGTTCCCTTCCAGGGCTACAATATCTTTCTGCATGAGATCAACCCCTATACGCAGCATAGCACCTATTTCCTGAATATCGGCGAAGAGGATGGGCAGCGTGTATCGCCTGTGAATTACAGTGGACTGGAACCTACGGTTTATGTCAATCAGTTCAGTGATCATGCCGTGCATGAAAATGAGGAGGTGAACATCCTCAAGACCGGCCGGCAATGGTATGGAGAGCGCTACAGCGATGAGACCGTGTATGAGTACAGTTTTAATTTTCCCAACATCGTTGACGATTATAAAATAAGCATGCAGACCAATGTGGCGGCACGATCCACCATAGAGAGTACCTTTAACTTTTACCAGGATGACCAGCTTCTGCTGGAAGCTCCGGTTTCCAAGATCATTGTGGGAACCACCGTGTATGCCTGGACCAGCACGCCGGATACGGTCGGGTTTTACCCGGATGGCGATGAAGTGCGCATCAGGGTGGAATACGACAAGCCGGGTTCAACTTCCATCGGCTGGATGAATTACATCGCCCTGAATGCAAGGCGCTATCTCACTTTTAACGGAGCCTTTATGTCGTTCCGCGACCACCTCAGTGTTGCCGACAGTGCCGTGGCGGAATTCAGGATCAGTGGCAGCAACGATCAAATGCAGGTGTGGGATGTAACGGATATCTTTAGCATCAGCAGCATGGCGGGGGAGTACAGTGAGAATATTTTCCGTTTCCGGGCCCCGGCAGAGGAGATCCGCGAATACATTGCTTTTGACGGGAGTGGATTCCTCGAACCTGTTTTCGTGGAAGAAGTTTCCAACCAGAACCTGCATGCTCTCGAACCGGTGGAATATATCATCGTTTCCCACCCTGATTTCATGGAACAGTCGCAGCGCATGCTCAGCCTCCACCAGCAACTTGATGGCATGAGTGGCATCATTATTCAGCCGCAGGAAATCTACAACGAATTTTCTTCCGGAAACCAGGATCCGGCAGCCATACGCGATTTTATCCGTATGCTCTACGAAAAAAATGATCGAGGCAATAAATCCATGTACCTGCTTCTGATGGGGGATGCCTCTTATGACTACCTGGACCGATTGGCCGACAATACAAACTTCGTCCCGACCTATCAGTCGATCGAAGGGCTCAAACTCGGTTATTCTTTCGTTACCGATGATTTCTTTGGTATGCTCGATCCCGATGAGGGCGTTAATGCCTTCGGTAAATCCGTGGAGATCGGGATAGGACGTTTTCCGGTGCATACCGTTGAACAGGCCGACCAGATGGTGAATAAGGTGGAAGCTTATCTTACCATGATGCCGAATGTTTTCGGTAACTGGAGGAACAGGATGTATTTCGTGGCGGATGATGAAGACCAGAATACGCACTTTACCCAGGCCGAAAAATTACAATATGTGGTCGATACCACTTATCATGTGATCAATCGATACAAAATATACATGGACGCTTTCCCGCAGGTGACCACCCCCAGCGGAAGCACCTATCCCGATGTAAATGAAGCCATTGACCGGATGATGGATAACGGCAGCCTGATCGTAAATTATACCGGGCATGGCGGGGAAGGTGGATGGGCCCACGAAGGCGTACTGAACATACAGATGATCAATTCCTGGGAAAACTGGGACCGCCTGCCCTTGTTCATCACTGCTACCTGCGAGTTCAGCCGTTTCGACGATCCCAGCCTGATCTCGGCGGGAGAACAGGTGTTCCTTAACCCCCGCGGGGGCGGGATAGGCCTGCTTACGACCACGCGCCTGGCCTGGTCCGATCCGAATTTCAGGCTGAACAGGGCCGTGTATAAGTTTATGTTCAGGCAGGATGACGGTGAATATCATAAGATCGGCGATATCGTCAGGCTGGCGAAGACTGATCAGAACAACGGAAGCAATATCAAGAACTTCGTACTGCTCGGCGATCCGGCCATGCGGCTGGCCTACCCGGAACTCAATGCCGTCGTGACCGAGATCAACGGTATTGATGTAGATTTTCCGGATGATACGCTATCCGCCATGTCGGAAGTCATCGTGAAGGGGATCATTACGGATCACCTCGGCGATACCGTAAAGGATTTTTCGGGAAGATTGTGCCCCACGGTTTACGACCAGAATATCATGATGTCGACCCTGGGCAACGACGGGGGTTCCTTCCCGGCGCAATTCCATGTTCTGGGGCCTGTATTGTACGAAGGAAAGGTCAGTGTGGAAAACGGCTGTTTTAGCTTCAATTATTTCCTTCCCCAAAATATGAATACGGAATTGGGCTATGGGCGGCTGAGCCTCTATGCTCATGATACCCTGTACTATCGCGATGCCCATGGTTATTATTCCACCCGCAACGGGGGGGTGAATCCCGATATCGGACAGGATACCCAGGGCCCGGAACTGAGCCTCTACCTCGATCATTCTGATTTTGTGTCAGGGGACCTCTGCCAGAACGACCCGGTTTTCATGGCACATCTCTACGATGAACATGGGATTAATTTTACAGGGAATGGTATTGGCAGGGATATTTCCCTCACCCTTGATCACGATCCGGAAACTACGGTGATCCTGAATTCAGTTTTCGATCCCGTTTTGGATAGTTACCAGGAAGGTTGGGTGAGTTATCCCTTTGATGGGCTGGAAGACGGTAAGCACACGCTCACCCTTAAGGCATGGGACAATATGAACAATATGTCGGAGAAAACCATCGAATTCGAAGTCAGTGTGGATTCGCAGGTTGCGCTCAGCGGTGTTAAGAATTATCCCAATCCTTTCTCAGATATAACCTATTTCACCTTCGATCACAATAAGCCCGGGAACAATTTTGATGTGGAGATCCGCATATTCGATATCAAGGGGCAGCTGGTCAATATTCTGAGCAGCAATGTTGCCGCGGAAGGCCTCTCGGTAAGTCCCCTCTCCTGGGACGGGACCGACTCCGGAGGAACTCCCCTGGGCAATGGTGTGTATATTTACCGCCTTTTTGTGACGGATGAGCAGGGAACACAATATGTACAAACATCCAAACTGATCTTTACCGGGGAGAAATGATAATCATGGAATAATTCCCCGGGAATCATTCATTTCCTCACTTGATGAATATAACTCAATACATTAACAGCGTGCAATATAGTTCATAAATAATCGTTACATTTGCACGTTCAAAAAATCTGAATAAATTATATGAAACGAAGTAGTCTCTTATTATTGGTATTCCTGGCCGGAGCCCTGTCTCTGAAAGCACAGTTGACCTATGACGAAGTTGGTGGAAAAGACAGGTTGAACACGATCACCACTGCCGTACCTTTTCTGATGATCGCCCCGGATGCCCGTGGAGGTGCCCTCGGTGATGCCGGTGTTGCAAGCACTCCGGATGCTTTCTCCATGCACTGGAATCCTGCCAAGTATGCCTTTATCGATAAACAAATGGGGTTTTCCCTCTCCTTCAGCCCCTGGCTGCGGAAACTTGTTAATGATATTTACCTCGGATACCTGACCGGTTATTACAAGATCGACGACCGGCAGACCGTGGCCATGAGCCTGCGGTATTTCTCCCTGGGTGAGATCCTCTTTACCGACGAGATCGGTAATCCGCTGAACTACTATTCTCCTTATGAGTTCTCCCTCGACGGGACCTATGCCCGTAAGTTCTCGGAAAAATGGTCGGGGGGTATTGCTGCCAGGTTCATTTATTCCAACCTTACACAGGGGCAGTTTGTGGGCGGTGCCGAATCCAGTGCCGGGATCTCTGTTGCGGCCGATGTTTCGGTATATTACCAGAACGACATTGAAATGGGAGCCATCGACGGGCAGTTTGCCTGGGGGATGAATATTTCCAATATCGGTGCAAAGATCTCCTACAGCCAGACCAATATTGAAAAGGATTTTATCCCGACGAACTTCAGGATCGGTCCCCGGCTTACCATTAACATCGATGAGTACAATACCATGAGTTTCATGATCGATGTGAACAAACTCCTTGTTCCTACACCACCTTACTACCTCAGGGATGATTCCACCGGGCAGTTCATTACGGATGCCAGTGGCGAAAAGATCATCGACAAAGGCATGGATCCGGATGTTTCCGTGGTACAGGGTATGGTGCAGTCGTGGTACGATGCCCCGGGCGGTTTCTCTGAAGAACTCAGGGAATTCAGCTTTGGTGGCGGTGTTGAATACTGGTATAACAAACTTTTTGCCATCAGGGGAGGATTCTTCTACGAAGACAAGACCAAGGGGAACAGGAAATTTTTTACCCTCGGTGCCGGTTTGAAATACAATGTTTTCGGACTTGATTTCGCATACCTTATCCCCCTGGAACAGCAAAATCCACTTGAAAATACCCTGCGCTTCTCCCTGATCTTCGATTTCGACGCCTTCCAGGGACAGGGGAGCAATTAAATCATGATCTTTCGTGTTGGCCACGGTTATGATGTGCACAGGCTGGTTGCCGGCCGGGAGCTGTGGCTGGGTGGCGTAAAAGTCCCTTTTGAAAAGGGTTTGATGGGACATTCCGATGCCGATGTATTGCTCCATGCCATTTGCGATGCCCTTCTGGGCGCCATGGCCGAAGGAGATATTGGCAAGCATTTCCCCGATACGGACAAGCATTACAAGGATATCGACAGCAAGATCCTCCTGCAGAAAGTCAGGGAATTAATGATCTCCCGGGGCTGGGAACTGGGCAACCTGGATGCCACGCTCGTTCTTGAAGCACCAAAGATCGCTCCCTTTATCGCTGAAATACGAAAAACGATCGCCGGAATATTGAATGTGGATCCCGGCCAGGTTTCCCTTAAAGCAACCACTACGGAAGGACTGGGACCTGAAGGTCGCGGCGAAGGGATCTCGGCTCATGCGGTGTGCCTGATCCGGAAATCATAAGGAAAGGCTTGTCCCGATGGGCTTGAAGCTATTTTTCTTCGATGAGGCTTGTTTTAGAAGAGGGCTTTCCAGGAGCCCCGTCGCCGCGGTATCCGACAACACGGCCATCTTCCGCCCGGAAATAATAATCCCCGTCCCAAAACCATGATTTCCACCCCGTGGGGGAAAAATTGATCCTCAGAACGTTACAGCCGAACTCTTCATTGTACTGCTGTTCTTCTTTTTCCGCATCGAAGCTGTTGATCTCCATATCGGCCGGACTTTCGGTACCGATCGACCAGAACACCAGCTCATCATCACCGGAAAATACAAACTGTTCAAAGCCCGGATTCATAGGGAAAAGCTGTATCCAGGGTTCATCTTCATCGAGTTCTTCAAACTCATCCACCTCATCTCCGTCGAGGAGGCCCTTTATGCTGACACCATCTCCTTTCAGACTGGCAATCACCTCGGTTTCCTCGCCAAAGCGGATGTATTTCCACGAGCGTGTGCGGAATTCATCATCCGTGACCAGGACCTGCTTGTCGGTGGTGTCGCTTCCATGCAGGCGGCACACATCGATGTGGTATCCATCGTCGAGTTTTTGAAATTGGTAATGATAGGTGAAGGTGTCATCCCCGCGCTTTTCTTCATAAACCAATGATTGGCCTTGTGCGGATTGCAGTACTATTGTCAGGACAATGATCCAGATCCCGGCTGCCGGGAAAATACGTTGAATTTCCATGCTTATTTATTGCAAAAGGGTAAAGGATTCGAAAAAAGCACTGATCTCTTTTTTCTTGATCTTTTCATTGTACTGGAGAATGGCCAGCTGATACAGCCGGTTTCCAACCAGCATCACTTCATAAACGGCATAGGTGTTGTCCTTGCTTTCGATAATATAAATGCTTTTATATCCGCTATGCCATTTGGTTTGCTTTTCGACCTCGTCAACATCGAAGCCCCAGCTTTCGATGGCGCCTTCAAGGGCTGATTCCAGCAAGACATCATCATCTGATTCTTCCACCATATCAGCAGGGTAATCGATATAAGCCACCAGGTAAGCACTTTCTTCTTTCCCGTCGTAGATATAGGAATGCAGGTCAAGGTCGCCAACAGCCGATTCCACTACATCGGAAGTTAAGGTGGGTTCTCCGGGAAAGGTGATGCTGAAATTTCCTATTTTTGAAGTGAGCTCATACTCCTGGGCATTAAGCAGCACAGGCATACTTGTATACAGGATAGCTACAAGGGCGAAAAGTAAGTAAGTACGAATGTTATTCATGCGAAAGGTTTTTGGGTTGAACAATCAAAGTTACGAAAACATTAAAACCAGAATTCATCAGAAAAGTTCAGCAGGAAAACTTTTTCTGTTGATCGCGTCAGTGCGGTGTACATCCATCGAAAGTATTCCTTGTCGATCATATCATCGCGGATATAGCCCTGGTCGATGAATACGTTTTTCCATTGCCCACCCTGGGTTTTATGGCAGGTGAGGGCATAAGCGAACTTCACCTGCAGGGCGTTGAAATACTCGTTTTCTTTGAGCCGGGCCATACGCATGGCCTTGGATGGAATATCGGAATAATCCTCCAGAACGCTTTCCATGAATTTTTGCTGTTCGGCAGGGGGGAGGGCCGGAGATTCAGCGCTCAGGGTGTCGAGGAGAATAAGGGCATCAATCTCTTTTTCATCCGGGTAATCGATCAGCCGGAAGGTGATGTCGGCAAATCGGAATCCGTACAATTGTTTTACATTTCTGATCCGCAGTACCTCGATCATATCGCCGTTGGCAATAAAACCTGTTTCCGACTCTTTCGGAAGCCAGAAGTAGTTGTTCCTGACCACCATGAGGTAATCGCCGGCCGTTAGTTCGTTCTCGAGGTAGAGGATGCGGTTCCTGATCTCCCGGTTAAAGATATTGGCCCTCTTATTGGAGCGGCAAACCACCACTGTTTCATCGGGTTGAAAGCCGGCATAGCTTTCCTGCAGGTATTCCTGAAGCTCGGTACCGTTCAGTCTGACTACATCGCTGAAGCCCGCATTGTTGAAAAAGGGTTTCCCGAATTCTTCCGTGCGGATCTTTTCCCGGAGGGATGTTGCGTTGGTGAGTATTCCTGAATCGCTGGCCTGCCTGACCACTTCACGCAGTTCATAGCTGTGAAGGGACAGGGAGAAGTTGTTTTTCAGGTAGTCGGTGTCCAGTGCGGGGCTGATATCGATCCCTACCGGCGGCAATTGTGCCGTATCGCCGATCAGCAATAATTTGCAGTTTTCTCCTGAATACACATATTCGACAAGGTCGTGCAGCAGCCTGTGGCTTCCGAAGAGACTGCCGTCGCTGGCCGAAGAATCAGGGATCATGGAGGCTTCATCCACGATAAACAAGGTATTCTTATGTTTATTGGCATTCAGCACAAAGCGGAGCCTCCCGTCGGAGCCGGGGGCCTGGATATAAAGTTTACGATGGATGGTAAAGGCTTTGCGCCCGGAATAGGATGCCAGGACCTTCGCAGCACGTCCGGTCGGGGCCAGCAGTACCGAGCGCATGCGGATATTTTTCAGGATATTCACCAGCGAACTTACCAGGGAGGTCTTTCCTGTTCCTGCATAACCCTTCAACAGAAAAGCCTGGTTTTCGTTGCGCTCGTAGATAAATTCAGCCACTTTGCGGATCACCTCTTCCTGTCCTCCGGTAGGAGGGTATGGGAAAGAACGCTGCCACAAACGGGCAAATAAAAGTGCATTATCCATCATATTCTGTTTGGATCAGAAGGGATATCCTATCCCGAAATTCCAGAACCAGATGCCTTTGTCGGCCACCCACCGCTGTCCTTCCGGCTGGGCTGGATCGCGCAGTCGCATGGCAAAATCAAGCCTGAAAATAAAAAACTTAAAATCCAGCCGTATGCCAAACCCGGCATCCATGGCCAACTGCCGGTAAAAGGTGTCGAAGTTAAATTCTGCGTCGGGGTAATTTTCATTGGCATTCAGGGCCCATACATTCCCTATATCATAAAACAGGGCCCCCTTGAAAAAGCTGTAGATCGGGAAACGGTATTCAATATTGCTTTCGATCACGATATCGCCCATTTTGTCGATATTGCCACCCTGGTCAATGTAACTGCCGGGGCCCAGTCCACGATAGATCCAGGCACGCATGCTGTTGGCCCCACCAAGATAAAATCCCTTGTCAAAGGGAAGTGCATCCGAATTCCCGTAGGGGAGTCCGGTACCTGTGTGGATGCGGAAAACAAGTCTGTTGGTCCGGGAGAGCAGGTAATAGTATCGGAAATCAAGTTCCACTTTCGCATACTGCGCATAGCGTATCCCGACAATATTATAGAATCCCGCGGAATCCTTTTTGCTGTCGAGCAGGTTATTGGCGAGGTAAAATATGTTTCCGGAGGTTTCTGCATCTCCCCTGAAGTAAATAAAATTCTTCACTTTTTTAATATCCTGGTTGTTGAAAATGAAGCTGTATTGAAGGGCAGTGATGAGATGGTCGGTGTACTGGTTCTTGATCCGCGGGTCGTCGATATCGTCAAGTTCCTGGTTGAACTCCGGGGTAGGATACATTTTTACGGAACTGATATTGAACGGAGTTACCATATGTGTTTTTGTGCTGGACTCCTTCCATTCGTATCCGAAGGCGAAATTCAGGATATAGCGATCGTAGGTAGGGCGTTTTCTGAAATTCATCCCGGTGCTCACCCGTGTATTGGGCCGGAAGTATTTCGGAAAGCGCTCCATCTTCACAGGGATCAGGAAACGCGGAAAATTGATACTGGCTTCCACGCCCCATTCAAAAGTGTTGAAGAACAAAAAGGTTTGCTGTTCCTCAAAATCATCCTGGTTCGAGCGCTGGGCTTCCATAGCTCCCCTTACTTTGACCTGGAATGTTTCCCCGTTCCGGAAGATGTTGCGGTTCCGGTAGCTGATGTTGCCCCCGATGCCGAGGTCGCCGCCCGAATTCGTTCCTTCGGCCTCAATGCTGTACTGATGTACAGGAGTTCGCTGGAGGTTGATCCTGCATTCCAGCCGTTTAAAAGTAATACTGTCGTCGATATACAGCGGGGGCTGAATCTCCCTGAAACTGATATTGGTGTAGTTGTAAATGCTCAGATAACCAAAGCCCCTGCGAGTTTCATCGACATCCCTGAGGTTAAAGGGCTCATCATCCTCGATGTGAATGGTCTGGGTCAGGATTTTTGGATTGATCCGGAGTTTGTTTTTATAGATGATGTAGTAATAATTGGCAGGAACATCCTTGCTGATCTGGTGTACCTTCTCAACGAGGGTGTCGAAAGGGGGTCTGTTGGCCTCAGGATTGGAAGGAACGTAGTTTGGCAGTACCACCACTTTATCGATCTTGTAGCGGTAGTGTTTGCCGGAAATGAAAACTCCGGCTGAATCGGGGTGCTGGAGGTTTACGCCTTTCACTTTCATGAAAACGTCCATTTCCTTGGTCCCCAGACTGCTGTCGACCTCAAAGAAGATATAGTCCTTCACAAAAGCGTAATAGCCGTTGTCGTTCAGGAAACGGGTAAGCCGTTCCCGCTCCTCATCGAGCTCGTACACATTATAGATGTCACCGGGTTTTACAAGGACATCGCTCTCGTTTTTCAGGATCCATTCGGCCAGTTCAGGGTCTTCCACCTCATAGTTGAAATTCCTGATCCTGTATGGTGTTGAAGGAGTGACGGTATAGGTCAGGTGGGCTTTGTGATTGCGTTCCTTATAGCGGACATCATAACTGACATCGGAATAGAAGTAGCCGATATTGCCCAGGTATTTTTCCATTTCACGGCAGGAGGCAGCAGTCATCGAAGTATCCAGAATCACCGGCCGCTCGCCCACGGTATTTTCCATCCAGTTCCTGAATTTGCTGTCGCGGCCATTCTTTCCCCTGTTGAAAGCCCAGAGTTTGAAGCGCATCACTCCCAGGAATTTTTTATTGCTGCCCTGCTGCATCAGGCCCTGGAGGTCCGATACATCAATACCCGGGTTCTTGTCGTCGAAGGTGATCTTATTCCGTGTAAGAAGATATTGCGAATCGCTAAAATGCCTGGTATTGCTGCAGGATGCAAACAATATGATCATTAAGCCAATGGATAATAAGAATAATGGTCGTCGAGCTTTCAAGATCCGGTATCAAATTGTTGATGCAAATTTAAAGCATTTATCGTGCCAGCTATCGTTGAAGGTTCAGCATCTGGAACATCAGAAAAACATTTACTTCAGGTTCGAATCCATTCAGGTCACTGATATGGAAATCGTTCAGGTTCACAGGGGCATTTGCCCTGACATCATGAAACTTCATCCGGGTGTTTTTAATGTAAGCAATGTTGAACTCAAATAAGGCGGTTACCGTAAATTCTTTAATGATCAAGTCCAGTTCCACCTTGTAGTTCTGTTTTTCGTTCTGGTTAAAAAGAATATCGTTTATGGGGAGAAAGCCCCTGATCCTGAGGGCATCCTGTTCAGGGTCGGAGGAAGCTTCCACCTCCTTGTTCAGCAGGTCAAGCTCCACAAGGTTAACCACTCCCTTGAGTTCGCCGGTTTCGTAGTTGATGCTCAGTCCGAAGGTTTTGGTATTTTTTTCTACCGCTTCCCCGTCCTGGACCCCGTTCATCTGGAAGGACTGGTCTTTGACCTGGATCATCTTGGTCACCTGTGCCGGTACTTCCGTCAGGATGAAAACAAAGAGGAGTATCATGATGCTTCTCATAATGTTGATGCTTTGGTTCTATACAAATATAAGGATAAGTTCAGCGCGATGAACATGAAGCTGTCATATCGTGGCTTTTGAAATTCGAAGGAGAGGTCGCACATTTTCAGGAATAATTTGTTGTACTTTTGCGCCCTGTAAACAAATTGCTATGGTCAAGATCCTTTTATTGCTGGCCGGTGGCGGGATTGGAACAGTAGCCCGCTATGTCGTTTCCGACTACACCCATAAGTATTACCTGGGAAGCTTCCCCATGGGAACCCTGGCCGTGAATATGCTGGGTTCCTTTGTAATCGGCCTGCTCTGGGGAATGTTCGATATGCAGAATGTATCCCATGGGGTGAAGGCTTTCCTTTTTATCGGCATCCTGGGGGGATTTACTACTTTTTCATCTTATGCCATTGAGTCGTTCAATATGCTGAAAGACGGCGATACCAAGCTGGCACTGCTGAATATTTTGGCCAACAATGTGTTGTCGATCGGCCTGGCGGTGGTCGGATTGATGATCTCTTCCTCCCTGCAGAAGTTGTTCCAGTAAATTTCTTGGCAGAATTATTTATTTCTGACGATGGCCACGGTATTGTCGGCATCGGGCAGAAGAACGGGCGATTCGGGTATCCCCGAACAAAATTCATCTACCGCTTGCATTAATCCGGGCCAGTCGCTGTTGTAATCATGCAGCAGTATGATCCCTCCGGGTGAAAGCCTGGGATAAAAATATTCAAGCCCGGCACGGGTGGGTTTGTACAAGTCTGCATCCATGCTCACGAAGGCAAATTTCAGATTTTCAAGACCTTTGGTCGTGTCAGGGAAATATCCCTGGTGGATATGCACTGTATTGCTGTTGCCCAGCAGGGCCAAAATTTTCCCTGCACTGGTATCGGCAAAATGCCTGGATGTATAGGCTGCCGCCTTCCCGCTTTCGCTGACCAGATCTTGCGGTGGGAAGCCCTCGAAAGTATCAAAAAGGTGGAGTTCCCGCTCGGGTGCGCAGAGCTGCAACACCCTGGCAGTTTCCCCCTTGTATACCCCGAGTTCGGCAAAGTGGCCTGTGATGTCGTCTTTTTTAATGCGTTCAAGCTGCATCCAGATGGTGTAGAATCGCATCCTGTCGGGATATTTGCGTTCGGCTTTCAGCAGTTCGCCATAGACCTTGCCTTCCTTCACCGCCCTCACCCAGGAAACGGGCTTCCTGACCTTTGAAGTGTAGTTGGCAAAGAGGAAACGGAAAATGTATACAAACACCCCGATCAGCAGAAGTACCTCAAGAATACTGATCAAATCATGATAGTCCATAGGCTAAAGGTAGTGAAATGAGTTAATTAGAGTATGATGTATTGTTCATATGTTGAAGGGAATTTCCTCACTTCGTGCATCGGGGCTAATAGTTTAAAATATCATTCAATCCTCTTTTGATCTGCTCCAGCTCATTCGGAGAAATACTCCCAAGTTTCTTTACCATCCTTGCTTTCGATATCGACCTGATATGAAACACAAATATAGAACAGGCAGGTCTTTGTCGGGAATTTCGGGCTACAAGACCGAAATCTTCAGTACTTTAACTTCACTGCCTGCCTGTATGCGGCAGAGGTAAATTCCTGCGGGCAATGTCGTTCCGCCGCTGGTGGTGCCGTCCCATTTCACTTCGTGAAGGCCCCTTTCCCTGCTGGATTGTTCAAGCACAATGAGTTCACGCCCCTGCAGGTCAAGGATACTGATCTCCACGATCTGCTCTTCGTTGAGGCTGTAATTTATACTGGTGCCGTTTCCTGATCCCGCCATAAAAGGATTGGGGTAGCAGTAGGCGGGCAAACCGTCTTCCGTTGCATATGCGGGATCATCGATGACCGTGGCCGTATTCACACCTCCCGAGTAGCAATGCAGCATACCGTCTCTGCCCCCGGCCACCATTTCCATGGAGTAGTCGCCCACGATATCGGGGATGGCGCGGATGGCATCCAGGGGAGCGGAATAGGGGATGGAATTCAGTTCTGTGCCGTCGGTTCCATCCATGAAATAGCAATAGTTATCGCTGAACAGGGTTCCGATAATGGCATCGTTGATCATGTCGCCGCTCACATCGCCGATGCGGTCCGCCACCCAGGCTTTGTCGGCCAGGCTGGTGAACCAGATCACCGAGGCATCGAGCCCGCTCAGCAGCACCCCGTTGGTACCGCTGTAAGCTAAGAGAATATCGGGATGGCTGTCGCCGTTCACATCATCCAGTTTCACAAAGCGGATCAGGAGGTTATTACCCGCCGTGGTGGTATGCAATGGCAGGCCGTTCTCGGGATCGATAATATAAATATACCCTCCAAAGTCGCCGGCAATGATCTCCTGTGCGCCTTTCCCGTTCACATCATTGAGTTGTTCCAGGGCCCATACCGAACTACCGGTAGTGGTAAAGGTCCATTCGATGCTGCCGTCGAGACCGTTGATCCCGAACACTTTACCTTCGGTTTCCCCGTTATCGGAAGCGCCGCCGATCACATCCGCGTGCCCGTCGCCGGTAAAATCCTTCACGCCGATACACGAGAAGTTTGGCCCGTCGGTATAGCAATCCCAGATGGTTTCCCCATTGGTGCCGTCGAGACAATACACCCTCTTGGGTCCGTTATCCCCGCTATCGTCGCCGGTGGCGGCGAGCACATCAATGTTTCCGTCGTTGTTGTAGTCGTAGGAGCAGTTCACCTGGTACACCCAGCCGCCGTCGCCGTATTCGTTGGTCTGGTGTTTCCAGAGCAATTCTCCGGTTTTCCCTTCCAGGGCGATAATGGAACGGTCGCCACCGGTGGTGCCTACGATCACTTCATCCATGCCGTCGCCATTGATATCGGCAATATCCAGGCTGTTCTGCCCCTGTACCGGACCACTGTAAACGAAGTGCTCCCACATTACATCACCAATGCCGTGAGCGTTACCGTTGAAGCAGCGGATGGTATAATCCTCGCTGCAAACGATCACATCAGCCACGCTGTCGTAGGTTACATCGTTGATGTAATCGATGGCTTTCGGGCTGTTGTCTATTCCGCCTTCAATAAGATAGTGCCAGAGTACTTCGCCCATGGGCCAGTCCTGCTTCAGGCCCGTTCCCATGAGTTCTGCTTCAAGGGTAGTATGGGCAGGATCGTTGGTGCTGATCTCCATGGTCCCCTCATAATAATTCGGGAATTCAGGATGGAACCACATCCCGATGAGGGCGGAGTCGAGCGTGCCAATTACGATGGGGAAGCTCACATCGGGGAAGATGTAAAAAGCTTCGCTGCTCGAATTTATTTCTGAAATTTCCAGGGGTTCATCACCAAGGTTTCTCAGGCTGTAGAACCAGCGGGTGTGGGCCTTTTGCCTGACGAGGTCGAAATCGTGTATGGCGGTTCCTGCAGATGCATACGGGCCGTCGTGCACCCCATGCCCGACCAGTTCAATGGGTATGGAGGGGTTCACCGGGTCAGTGGATGCTACGGTGATGGTCGCATCAAGGGGGATCGCTTCTGTGGGCGTATAATACAGGGCTACATTAACAGAGTTCCCCGGATCGATGGAGTAGGGCGTGCTGAAAGGGGTGGTAATGGGTTGCCCGGAGGGGATGTTAATGCTGTTGATGGTTAATGGAGCGGTTCCGGTATTCGAAACGCTCATGTTCCACATGGAGTTGAAGCCGATGGTAACATTGCCGTAGTTGTGGAATTTCACGGGGATGCTGATGGCCGGGGTTCCGGCACCGCCGAGGTCGACCTTGTATAGTTTGCTGGGATTGGTGCTGATCTGCCCGTCGCAGTACCAGAGGTAGTTATCGTCGAAAACTACTCCTGAGGGTTTTATATTTTCCGAAGGATGGCTTTCAATGATATTACCCGAAACATCGATCTTGTAGAGCATATCATCGTAGTAGTCGGCCACCCAGAGATCGCCGTTTTCCAGGCAGATGTCCCAGGGCTGTTCGCCCGGCGACTGGAACTGTGTGAGGATGGTTCCGCCGGAGTTAATTTTATAAATGGTCCCGGGGTCGGGATAATAGGTACAAACCCAGAAATCGCCGTTATCGTAAGCGATACCCGACATATAATGATCGGGCAGGGTGATGGTGGAAAGGATGTTTCCGTTCAGGTCGAGTTCGGTGGCTTCTGCCGGATCGTTACTGCTCGAGGGCTGGTTGATGATCCAGATATGCTGTCCGTCCCAGGTCATGCCATAGCTGTCGTCGATGGCGGGGTTCGAGAACTGGAAGGAAGAAGCGCCGGATGAGGTATTGAACTTGTACACGTGATCGCCATCGGCGCCATATATTCCGTAGTAGATGCTCCCGGAGCCATCCCAGGCAAGGCCGGAAGCCTTTCCGGTGATGTCGTAGGAAGCAACGATGGTCCAGTCTTTGGGCGACTGGGCATGGGCAGTCAGCAGTGCAAGAATGCACAAAAGCGGAAACAGGTAGAGTTTTTTCATGGAGAAGTTATTTGTAATTGTGTTTCACAAATATAATGAAAAGTGGAATTAGATTTCGCAGGTGCCTATTCCGGGGGGCTACTTTCCCGCGAAGTTGATTGGATGATTGAAGGGTATTTGTTTCTGGCTGCTGGTTAAATGGCTACATGGCTACATGGTTA
>NPID01000903.1_pt1 | contig 18585 bp, 9 predicted proteins | sample 8637491 | NCBI WGS metagenome assembly NPID01 (sample SAMN07420843, study PRJNA396082) | bioreactor metagenome | isolation source: sample BA6 brine-fed electro-methanogenic bioreactor BA | place: Japan: Kochi | collected 2016-06-14 | reverse complement strand
TTGTCCTAAATGCACAACGGGTTAGAGTAAGTCTTTATTAAATTATTTGGCGCAATAACAACTTTGTAAGCTTTGAGGTTCTCTTGATTAATTTTCATTTGAATTGATCCTGTCCTAATTGAAACAACTGGGATTCGTTTGACGAGTTGAAAAATATATTCATTGTTGAATTTGTTTAATGCTTGGATTACATGTGCATGATTATTTACCCATGTCTTTCCCCAAATGAACTGTACAATAGGAAAACCATTTTCATCCATCACTGAGCCATCTTCTGCAAGTAAAATATATTCGTCATCAAAAATGTATTCATCAATGTAGTCCATAATTGATGTCGCGCCATAGTAAGGGATATTACCTTTCTTATTCTTCCTTTGACTACTAGAAAGTGGAATTCTCATAGAGTCGAAGAGGATAAATTGTGAACCAAGTGGTTTCACCTCCCACCCTTCCGGAATCTCTCTTTTCAATTCCTTATTCCAAACCATTTTGCCGCCACTGCTTTTGTAGGGGCCTTCGAGAGCCTCAGTCCCCGCTTTTTTATATGGAAAATTGAATTGCACAAACCAATAATCGTAAATGAGCTTGGCCATGGCTTCCAACTGGGCATTGATGCGGTTGTTTAGTTCGATTTTGGCATCTATGTCGGAAAGGATTTTGGCGATGTTTACTTGACAATTAAAATCTAAATGAGCTGAAATTTTAATCGGGTGTAAATGATTACGATTCATCGTTGGAACACCAGATCCTGTTCCTCTATTATTTAGTGAAAGGGTTTTGAGTAAATAATAAATATATTTTGGATGATTACCTTTAAAGTCTTTTATAAATAAGGCTGTATTATGTGGGAAAAAATCTTCATCAATATAATGAGGTAGCCCAACTGTGCCGCTTCGTCCAATAGTAATACCGGGACCTTTTACTTTTGCATGGTTGTGATAACCTAAGATACCATTAGAAGATATAACAGGAACATTACCAGATATGAATTCCGACTTAGGCAAATCATACCCTCTTTGAAATTCTACTAAATCACCTAAAGTAGTAATTGAGATTCTATTCATACTCCAAATATTTTATTTGTTTCTGAATTTTGGTTTTTTGGGTGTTGCCTTCGAGAGCCTCAGGCAACTTACTAGCCTCAGGCAACTTACCAGCCTCAGGCAACTTACTAGCTTCAGGCAACGTGCCGACCTCAGGCAACGTATTAGGTTTAGGAGAATTATTAGCTTCAGGCAACGCATTAGCCTCGGGCAGCACATTAGCTTCAGTCAACGGCTGACAGGTGGCTGAAGCACTCGAAGCCACCTTTTTAATATCCCTGTATGCCATCGAAAGGGGACTGAGGCTCTCGAAGTCCCCGTTGATCAATGCTTCTTTTTTCTTTCTGCTCCAGCCTTGTACTTGTTTTTCCCTGTAAAATGCATGGTCTATTCTTGGGTATGTTTCATAATAGACGAGTTTTACCGGAAGGTGTTTACGGGTGTGGTTTGCTCCTTCTCCTGCCTGATGTTGTGCCAGCCTTAATTCCAGGTTTTTTGTGCTACCGGTATAATAGCTTCCATCGGCGCATTCTAATATGTACATGTAGCCTGTCATTTTTGTTTGTGCTTTTTGGGAGTGTCTTTGACAGGCTCAGACACCGGGACTTCGACAGGCTCAGCCTCCGGTGTGGCAGGCTTAGACACCGGGGCTTCGGCAGGCTCAGCCTCCGGTGTGGCAGGTTCAGCCTCTGGTGTGGAGGTGGTTGAGTTTGCGTTGTGCTGGTCTTGATGATGTGTTGAAACGACTGTATTGAATGACAGATTTTTTAAGTTATTTAGGATTTCTTTTTCTAAAGCTTTGCTTTCTGAAAACATGTTTTGCAGGTTTTTTTCAAAGCTTTGTAATTTGCTTGTAAATTCTTCCTCTGTGATGTCAACATATTCTATTTTCACCTCAAAATACTGCCCGGCACTGTAGCTGTAATTTTTTTCTTTGATCTGGTCGTAAGATACCAACACTGTAAAATCTTCTTTTGCCTGCCGGCAGTTGAATGTTTCAACAATCAAGCGTTCTTCGGCTTCGGAGAGGAGTGTTTTCTGGTTTTTGCCATCTTTAACTGTAGTGCCCAATTTGGAGGCATCCATCAGCACAATATCACCCTTGGTATTGTCCCTGTCAATAAACAAAATGGAAACATTAGTGCCTGTGGTGGCAAAAATATTGCTGGGCATAGAAACTACGCCGCGCAACATGCGGTCGTCAACGAGTTTTTGGCGAATGGTTTTTTCAATGCCGCTTTGTGCGGTGATAAAACCGGTAGGTACTACCACGGCGGCTTTGCCTTTAGGAGCCAGAGAGTGCATGATGTGCTGGATAAAGAGCAGGTAAATGGCCATTTTGTCCTTACTTTTTTTAGGCACTTTAGGGATGCCGGCAAAAAAGCGTGCTTTGTTTTCCTTGTTGTCAAGCGAATCCCTGAACTCGCTAAAATCGAGTTTAAAAGGGGGATTTGATACGATGTAATCAAATTTCATGAGCTTGTCGCTTTGCCTGTGGTAGGGGTTGGTGAGTGTATTGCCCTGTATGATATTTTGAATGGAATGAACCAGGTTGTTCAGCACCAGGTTGAGGCGCAACATGCTGGAAGACTTTTGGGAGATGTCCTGCGAATAAATGGTACAGCGGTCTTCGCCAATAGCGTGTGCCAGGTTCATCAATAGTTGACCCGACCCAGCCGAGGGATCATAAACTGTTACATTGCTTACGGGCTCAGGCGCAAGTATTTCGGCTATGATCTTTGATACGGCATGAGGGGTGTAGTATTCAGCATATTTGCCGCCTCCGTCTTTGTTGTAGTCTTTGATCATGTATTCGAAAATGGTGGCGAAAAAGTCGAATTTCTGCTTAAAGATTTGCTCGAAGCTAAAGTTGACCAATTGATTGATTAGAGCCCTGGCAAAGTTGTCGCGCAGCGAACTGTCGGAAATGTATTGCGTAAGTTCATCAAAAAGTGTTACACGTGCACCCGTACCGGTTTTAACAGAAAAAATGTCGTTATTGAACAAGGCTATATCCCGCAAGGTGTCGTCGAAGAGCTTATGGAATTGTTCTTCATTTTGGCGGTTGTGCAAAAACGATATATAATGTTCGCGTTTGAGTTTGGCGCTGTCAGGGGGCATTTGCATCAACAACAGGGTGTATTGTTCATCAGAATAAGCTGTTATGGCACTTTCCCAATTATCGGTCTCGGCAAGGGATTTATCGATTTTACGAATCTCGTAGCCAAATTTGTCGTTCATAAATTTGTAAAGGAATGTTTGGGTTATGATTTTGTATTCATTGCCATCATTGCCCAGGCCATAATTGGCACAAACCCCTTTGAGGTTGTCGATCAGTAGTTTTGTTTTGGAGGTAAAATCCGTTACGGTCATGCAGTTATTCCTTTGTATTCGTTGAGGTATTCTTTTACTAAAAATCCATTGATATAATTGGCACCTTCCACGTTGAGCGGCAAACTGTGCTTGTTGAAGTGTTCAAAAAGCAGTTTTAGCATTAAGCCGGTGAAATAGCCTTCGTTTTCCATCACACGCTTGTTGTTCATTACTACTTGATCAGCATCAAGTTTAATACTTGTTAAGGTATTGCTGATCATAAGCTTGCTTTGTGAGATAGTGCCCTTTTCGATGATACGTTTATGGAGCCGGGCATATTTAGGGTCGTTCAGGTATTTGACTTTAAGGTTGTTGTTGTGGCGGTTCAATTCCAATACTTTTTGGTGAATCTGATTGAGTGAACCAATGTTTTGTTTCATTTCTTCCTGTGTAATCTCATCGAGGTTTTTCTTTTGGAAGAGGCGTTTAAGTTCATCATACAAGGAAACAAACTGTGGATCGGCCTGATCAAAATTATCAGCCATAGCTTCGCGTGTTTTCCGCAGGCTGTCTTTTAGTTGGTCGGCGATCAGCATTTCATCTTCGGATATCTTGCGAAACATGAACACCACATCTTCCAGGGCAACATTAATCAGGTTAGTAGCCTCTGCGTTGTGTTGGATGTTTTGTTTCAGGTTGAGCAGGTCGAGGTGGCGCGAGGCCTCGTTATGCAGCTGTGTGAGCTTTTTGAAATCCACCTTTTCGAGCAAATCGAAATAGCCGTAGGTACGAATCAGGTTAAACAGGTTACGGGCATTTTCGAGCGCTTTTTTTATTTGCAGCATGGTTTGCCTGTCGCTGATCTGACTGATTTGCTGCGAAAAGACTTCCGCATTTTGAAGATCGAATTCAAAAAGGGTTTCGCGTAAGGCGTCGATCTCCTGTAGTATTTCCTCCCTACTTTTGAATAAGTTGGTGTAGTTCTGCATTTCATCGCCCAGTTCCGACTGCAATTCATCGAAATAGGCTTTGTTTGTTTGTTCAAACTCCTGACGGATATCGGCAAAATCAACTACATAACCATATTGAAAATGTTTATAAGGACGATTAACACGCGTAAGCGTTTGCAAAAGGTTGTGTGTTTTGATCAGACGTGCCACATAGAGTTTTTTTAACCGGGGTGCATCAAAACCTGTAAGTAGCATATTAAATACAAACAAGATGTCGCGATTACCATTTTTAAAACCGTCTATTTCATCTTTGCGCGATTCTTTTGTTCCGAAATCGTGCAGGATTAGTGAGCCAATGGGTTTGGTGGCATATTTACCAACATATTTAGTATAGACAGGCACAGGTTCTGCAGCCTGGCTAAAAGCTCTGACATCGCCAATGGTAGGTTGTTCGTTATTGTATTTGGCTTTGAAAAGATCGAACAGGCGGTGGGCCTGTGATGCGGAATCACACACTACCATAGCACCGATGCTGTGATCATTAAAACGGATACGGCTATTAATAAAGTCTTCAATAATATAATCCAGCAGGGGTTCTACAAATTTGTCGTGTGCATAGATTATTTCGCGGCTTACCTCACCTTTAAGAATTTCAAGGTCTTTGAGGGTTGCTTCCAATTGCATTTTATATTTTGTTTCGATGCCTTCGCGAATCAGGCGGAGGGTATATCCATCAGCAATGGAAGCATTGTAATAGTATTTATGGATGTAGTCGCCAAAAGTGTCGCGTGAGCGACGATCCGAAGCAATCAAAGGTGTGCCGGTAAGTCCGAGCAATATAGCTGCGCGATCAGAGTTGATCAGATTGGCCAGAAAACTGCCCCCCGGACTATAGCTGCGATGCACTTCATCCAAAAAATAAACGCGTTGGGTGTTGATGTTGTAATCTGTTTGACGCAAGATTTCGCCTTCATCCTTGAATTTTTGAATGTTGACCACGGTAATTTCCGGTTTGCCAGTAAGATTATGCACCGCTTTTTGTTCACGGAAATTCCTGAGTAATTCGTCTTTGTTATTGACAGTATGCACTTTAAGTCCGCGTAGTGTGAATTCTGTGGAGGCTTGTATCAAAAGGTCGATGCGGTCAACAATAAAGTAAAACTTTGGAATGATCAGTTTTTTCTGAAAATAATCAGTAAGGTAAGCAATGCAATAGTAGGCCAAAGCAGTTTTTCCACTACCCTGTGTATGCCAGACAATTCCTTTTTTAGTACCATTTTCGATGCTTTGCCTGATTGCCCTTGCGGCAAAAAATTGTGGGTAGCGCATGATGTGTTTCTGCGTTTTACCCTTATGGGTGAGGTAGGCAATACCGAACTTTAGCAGAAAGGCGAAACGATCGCTGCTAAAGAGTGAAGTAAGCACGCGATTTGTTGGTGAGTTGGGGTTTTTATTTGTAAGGAATTCAGGGGAGTGCTTGATTACTGATAAGTTGTTGTCTTTGAGGACAAAGTTTTCCAGTTTTTCATCTTCAGGTATAAGTAGTTTTTCAAGATCAAACTGCTCTTCTTCCCTAAAGCTGTTAAAAGTGATATCGTTGTAAGCTGTTGAGGAATAGAATGCGCCTTGTAGGGGTGTTGCTGCATCATCATCATATTCCATATTATTTGAGAAAACCAGCAGCTGGGAAATATTGATGAAACGTTTGAACTTTTTATTTTTGAACCGCACATTTATTCGATTTCGCTCTGCCAGGAGGCCTTCGCGGTTATTTGGCTTCTTCACCTCGATAAAGGCCAGCGGCATGCCATTGAACAGCAGTGTGATGTCGGGCCGAAACTCTTCGTCTCCATTTCTGTAAGTGAGTTCAGTAACGACATGTAAGCTGTTATTTTGGAGGTTATTAAAGTCGAACAACCGAATGCCAGAGCTGCTGATAAGCATGTTATAAAAGGCATGACCCAGATCATCATTATCCAGCTTCACCCTGATTTCTTTTAACAATCTTTTGATATCATCTGTTTCGAGATCAGGGTTTAGGCGTCCGATGCTTTGGATAAAAATATCCGGAAAAATATTGGTTTCCAGATCAATTTTCACTACTTCCAGCGAGAGGTATTCATAACCCAGCCTGCAAAGGTGCAGTATAGCCGGAATTTTGACGCGCGTATCTTCGTTAAAGGCCATGTTTTGTTATGCATTTAAGCCACTCTAATTGAGCTGGTTGTTGTGGTTACATTTGATTGACCTGTCTTATTGTAAATAAGAGGGGTAAATGTAGGAAAAAAAATCATGGCTTCGACATGGTTAGGCAGGCTGCCTTCGGTGGACTCAGGGCGCCGCACCATACATGCTCAGCCACCAGGCTTCGACACTTGGACTCCTATGTTTGCAAAATGAAATAGTTTTGTATACTATATAATATGAGTGTTTCAAAGGATTTTTATGTTTATGTAAAAGGGTTTTGACGCTGCTGCAAGGTATTGTTTCTATGTAAAGTTAAAGGTTGTAATACCAAATCCGATATTGGTGTATATTTTGACTGGTTTTGCAATTGAAGGGCAGGTTTGTATAAGGGTTTTGCAATATCACTCCTATCATTTAAATGCGTAATTGAAGATGGCTGCTATTGTGAAGAAAACATTGGGTTTATCATGTTGAGCCGCATTTCTTTTTTGTATATTGCACACCAAAATCAACCAGAACCAGCAAAGCAAGTTTTTTTTTAATTGCTGGTGTTTATATAGCTTGGGGGGCTTTTGCCTGAACGTTATCTTATAATAGTCAGGCATGTAGTGTACATTATTCGGGAGTTGAATTCTTACATCTGAAAGAAACTTCAACTTTAAATGATTTATTATAAAACAACTGAACAAGTTAATTATGGAAGATTTAAAAAACAATGAGAAAACCATAAAGCAAACAAATAACAGGCCTGAAAAACAAATGGATGAACAATTGAGTGCAGGGCATCTCAACCAAATACACGAGTTGTTGCAAAACAACAATGCAAGTAAGCTTCAAAAACCTAAGGGACTGTTAAGATTGCGGGATAATAAGACGGAGCATCTTGTGGCACCGGAAAAAATAATACGTATTGATGTGATTGGTGATCTAATCACTGTTGAACTAAGCAATAAGGATAAGATTTTTGTTACCAGCAATTTAAAATGTTTTGAACACAAGCTTTACAAAATGGGCTTTGTAAGGATTAACAGGCAAACCCTCGTAAATTTATTTTATGTTTCCAGTATTAAAATGCGCAAAGGTTTGCGTTTTTTGATTGTTGATGGGGAGGAGCTTGCTATTACACGCAGGCGCTGGGCACATGTGAAGGAGGTTTTAGGTGCTATACAGTTGTAGCCCTTAGTATTAATGCAGCAATGATTGACTGCCCATTTTATGGTATGGGTGTTTTTTTTAGTGAAAAACAGATGTATGCATTTTATTAGCACAATCCTATTAGTAAGCCACGATGTAATTAATAGCCTGGTGAAAGCTTAAAGCCGATTATCTGAAATTACCTACCGCTTATCTGACGACACCCGCCGCTTAACGAAAATGTTGTGCGTTTGGGGTTGGGTGCTGTAACATTAAGTAATCTTGACAAATATTGCTTAAAGAACGCCCAAAGGGTTTAAATGTATTATAAGTCGCTAATAATGAAAATATAAAACTATGAGTAAAAGCCTGTGTTTTCTTTTGTTTATTTTATTTTATATTCCTTATACTGTATGTAGTCAACAAGATGAATATACTTATCAAAACAATTTGACACCACCCTCTCCTACAGCCTACGAACTTGGGAAATATGGCTCACATCCTGTGAGTTATTACAGGGGCACTACTTCTATTGATATCCCAATATACACTCTGGAAGCAGGTAGCTTTCAGCTTCCGGTAAGTTTATCATATAATTCTTCAGGAATTAAGGTTGAAGATATCGCTTCATGGGTTGGACTGGGCTGGAGTTTAAATGCTGGAGGTGTAATAAGTGTAATGACAAAGGGGAAATCCGACTTTGTTTATAAAAGATTTCATATAAGGAATAGTGATGATTTACTGGAGAAGCATATTCCGATTGATGACACACTTAGTATGATCCGCAATGGGAGTATTGATAGTGAACCAGATATTTACAATTACAATTTTTGCGGGTATTCCGGTCAATTTGTGCTGGATAAGGATATTAATGTTGTGTTTACTAAAAATTCAAACGGTTTGAGCATAACAGCCGATACAACGAACATGACATTCGTAGTTAAGGATTTGAAAGGAAGGAAATTCTTTTTTAACAGTGAACATGTTGAATACTCAACAAAGAAAAAGCAAATCTATGGGTACTACTTTTATAATAATACTTATGCACCATGGGGTGGCTGGGAAACTGATCCATATGACATCGATCCAATCCCAACTGCCTTTTATCTTTCGAAAATAGAACTGGAAAACAACCAGGGAGAAATTCATTTTGAGTATGAAAGCGAAATCGCACAAAGCATTAGCAGAATGAGTGGGAGTGTTGGCCAGAGAGTTGATATTGTTCAGACAGGGGATAATTGTTCCCACAATGTTAGTGGTGAATGGGAGGAACAAAGTGCAAGCGCTTTTGTGAAACACTGGAATATAAACAATACACTGAGGCTAAGTGCGATAAACTATACAAATGAAGCAAATAGTATAAAACTCCTTTTTAATGCCTTCACAGAAAGGGATGACCTAAAGAATACAAAAATGCTGAACGATATTGATTTAGTCATTAACAACGCGACAATATATACCTGGAAACTCACACATAGTTATTTTACATCTGATATTGCGAAAACAGATGAAACTACCAACAACAACTTAGATAAAAGATTAAAATTAGAAGCCCTCCAAAAGTTTGATGGTAGCTTAAATTTGTACGATGAACCCTATAGTTTTGTTTATTATGGAGACGAGGAAAGCTCTGACCCCACCTTAAACATGCCTTACCGTACATCATTTGATGGGTATGACCATTGGGGATATTGCAATAGCAATAGTGTTTCTGCTACTAATGCTGATTTGCCGAGCAAATTGTTTCCGGATATATCCTATAATTCTTTTCCTGTTCAGAATGAGGCTATTTGTGTACATAAAATTCCGGAAAATGGATATTTCGTTAACCCTACCTCTACTATTGGTGGTGGTGGTCAATATATCTTCCAATATTTTGATAATGAAAGGGGCAACCGAGAAACAGATGAGGTTTTTGTTAAAACCTATGCTTTGGAGAAGATAGTCTATCCAACCGGAGGACATACCCGCTTTGAATATGAACCACATGTGTACGGGAATGGATACGATAAACTTGCCGGCGGCCTGCGTCTGGCAAAACAGATAAGCTTTGATAAATACAAAGTAACCTTAGAGAAACGCTACAGCTATTTTGATAGTAGATTTGGAATTGAACCCAGTTATATCAAGCCAAGAATAAAACCCTTTCTTTATTATAATAATAATACCTGTGTAACTTCACCAGGTATATCTTTATGTTCAACCGAACAGTTAACGGATGGAGGTTTTGTTTTAAATACAAACTCATACCTAATGGAGCACTCCACAAACACTGATTATATTGGATATTCTGAAGTGCATGAAATACTTATAGCAAATGAGGTTGAAAAGGGTAAAACGGTTTATAAGTATAGATGTTCTGATTATGATGAATTGAATTTCGATTATACATTTGCATATATTGACGCTGATGAATTCCCTCAATCCAAACGTGCCGGCATCATTAATGGCCGTTATCAACCCGTTTATCCTTTTGGTTCAGGGTTCACCGCTCCCGGTCATACTCGCGGATTACTAGATAAAACCCAGCAATTTAACTCAGGAGGTAAATTGGTTAAAGAAACAGCGTATCATTACAATTTTTCAAGTGAGCAAATTGTATTTGGAAATGAAGTCCACTGTGAGTACCCGTCACAAGGTCGCATGTGGTATATATCAGCCTATAAGCTATATGGTGGCAAGGCATTTCAGGATAGTGTCGTCACAATACAATACGATCTGGAAGGAGAATCACCTGTAACCACAACCGTAGCTACGCTTTATGATACCATATTTGAGCTTCCCTTAAAAGTAACAGAATACGCAAACGATATCCTTACTACAAACTATATTTATCCTTTCCAGTTTAATATTACGCAAAACTGCGGTGTTTATAATTCAATGATAAATAAGCGCTTCATCGATTTTCCGATAGAAGTTACAAAGAGACGCAATGGAAAAGTAATCAGCTCTACCTCATTGGAATATGCAATAGTAAACAGCGCACCAACTGTGATTAAGCCCTTATTGATTTATAAGCTTGAAAATATAGGAGCTATTGATAATTTCCAAACAATAAGCTATAATACAAATCTGTGTGGGTTTGATAGAGACAACCGGTATGTTGAAAGCACATTTTTTACTGAGTATGATATTTATGGGCGTTTAACAGAATTTAATAATGCTAATGATGTGACCCATGCAGTCATTTGGCCAAGTATAATTAAGAAGTACCCCATAGCTTCAGTTACAAATGCATCTGCTAATCAGGTTGCTTATACAAGCTTTGAGGATAAGCTTGTTGCCAATGGTACTACCAGCCAAACAATTGGCAATTGGTTTCTTATTGGAGGGCCTTCATGGCAACACTCCTCTATTAGTAAAACAGGAAAATACAGTCTATTTATAAACCATTCCTCTCCAATTGAAACCAAAAATAGTATGGCTGCAGGAGACTATATCATTTCTCTGTTTGCAAAAGACCCTTCAGGCATCTCCTTTAGTCCCTCCGCTTCACAGGTAGAATCAACCAATACCAGCGACAACAATTGGTATTTGGTTGTAGCCAAAGTTTCTTTAGGGACAGCACAAAAAATTACGGTTAATGTGAGGGGAAACATTGATGAACTCAGGTTATATCCGGCTGGTGCACAAATGACTTCCTACACCTTTGATTGTTTGTCGCACGTAACTTCAGAGGTTGACATCAACTCCAAAGCAACTACCTATAACTATCAGTTTGGCAAGTTGATAGAAATAAAGGACATGTCAGGAAATATATTAAAAACCTTCGATTACAATTTCGCACATTAAAGCATAACTTATATGAAAAGATTTCAATTGTTTTTAATCATTATATTGCTGGGGGCCTTCTTGCCATCTGCAACATTACTGGCTCAGCAAAGCGGATTAGCCTGGCTTAAGGCAATTGGCTCAACTGGAAGAGACTATTCACCTGGTTTTGCTGTTTCTGAAACTGGTAAGTTGTTTTTGCCAGTACTATTTAATCAGCAACTAGTTTTGCCCGGCACAACAGATACAATACTGTCCAAAGGTGGTTACGATATGGTTTTGATGCGGATGACAAGTAATGGAAGTTTGGAAAACTACTGGCATTTTGGCAATAATGGTGTTGTAAATGTGACAGATATCAGTATAAGAAATGAATACGTTTATATCAGTGGCAGTCATCAGGATACTTTATTTTTGTTTGGAACAGGCCAGGCTAACAATTCAATGGTTTCGGTGAGTCAAAATAACCTTAGTGGTTTTATATTGAAATTGAGCCTGGATGGTGATGTAATTGAATTTACTGGGTTTCCGACTGAGGCTATTTGGTCTGTTGTCAATAACATCGATTTTGATGATGAAGCAATGATAGCATCTGGGCAATATATTGCCGATACTGTTTCTCAACGTAAGAATTATCTCTATTTGAAAGACAGCGATGCATTTATTTCGCTTGATGAAATTGAAAGACTCACTATCAATGAATCACAATGGTATCGTGGTAAAACCCTGATATCAGGGAGCTATTCTGACACGCTTCAACTGGCAGGTCAAACTATTGACCAGCCTGCATCAAAAAGCGGGTACATTGCTTTACTGGATAGCAATACTGCTCAGTTTATTAGTTTTGATTCCTATGTTGAAGCAGCTGTAAGTGCAACAGTTGTGATGGATAGTATAGTTTTTGCGGCTATTGACTTTCAGGATAGCTTGTTCGTTAATGATTCATTTATTGCTGCATCAATGGGTTCAAGTGATGTATTAGTTGTTAAAATGGACACTAGCCTGACGATTATTGATAAAGTACAATTAGGTGGGGTGTTGAATGAAAGAGCAAACAAATTGTTACTTAGCAATGGTGTAGTAAATCTTTTTGCAAATGTTTGTTCTCCGCGTACAATTCTTACTAAAGCACATCAGATTCAGGATAGCCTCAGTCTTCATAATATTAAAGGTAATGCGTGTTTAATTGAAATAGACACAAGTTTTAATGCAGACTTTAAATGGGTAACAAATCAGGATTGGTCTAACAGAATTAACGGCCTGTATAGGATTAATAATACAGAAAACATTCTTTCAGGGATATTTGCTGACAGCATGTTAATCGACTCAACTCCATACTACACAATTGGCAATCAAGATGTATTTCTAATGCGTATATCAGATATTTGTTTGGGCAGATTAAAGCAATCAAATTTAGAGATCGCATTCTGCGAAGGTGATTCAGTCTTTATACAGGGATATAGTCTTCGTGGTAAAAATGAACTTATTAAAGCTGCCAAACCCGAAAGTGGCGTTTATATTAGTAAGCCGATGACATTGTGGTATGGCATTAGGGAAAAAAGTTGTGGTTGCCTTTTAGCAGATACAATAGCGTTTGTTTTTTCAGATAAAAACATTGCGCCTGAATACAAAACTACGATATCATCTTATTCATTACTTGACGGGTCAGAATTAATGACTGTAAAATGGTGTGGGTCTTGTAGATCGAATAATAATTTGTTTACATACCAGGTTATTCCAAACCCCTTTATCAACCAGACACAACTTGCTTTAGTATTGCCTGAACAAGGAAAGCTAAAGCTTGAAATCCTCGATTATACCGGTACAACGATATATGTTATAAATGAAAGACCCTACACATCCGGCGCACATAGCATTCATCTGCCATTGGCCGGATATTCGAAAGGAAGTTATTTGCTGCGTATCACCTATAGTATTAATGACAGACAGCATACCGAAATTGTAAAACTTATTAAAAACTGACAGCATGACTACTATTTTAAATAAAGCAATTTGGGTGCGTTTGGTATTTTTTATTGTGCTGGGTTTAGTATGTTTGTCCGCAGGTTATAGTCAGGATAACAGCTATAATTTTGTGTACACTCAGGAAGTATTAGAAAGCGGTGTATTAACCAGGGCTGCAGCAGACGGACTACAAGGAAAAGATGTAAGAAGACAGATAACCTACTTTGATGGGCTAGGCAGGCCGGTACAACAACTTACGCTTCAAAAAAGCACAAACGGAAACGACATTTTAAATGTTTTCGATTATGATGAACTTGGACGGGAGCCAAAACAGTTTTTATCATTTACAAGTGAACATAACGGGGGTGGATTTCTGGATGAAGCACTCAGCAAGCAATCAGATTTTTATCAACGCCCACCCTACCCTGAAATACCTAACGATGTTTTCCCGTTTACTGAAACCAAATTTGAGGCATCGCCGTTAAGCAGAGTTTTGGCTAAGTCGTTGCCTGGATCGCAATATGACATTAATTCTGGTAATGTTACAACATTTTCCTACGGAACAAATGATGAAGATGAAGTTATTCAATGGATAATTAACAGCACCGGGCAAGTTGTTAAAAACGGCTTTTACGATCCAGGCAAATTGTTTAAAGAAACAACAAAGGATCAAAACAAAAACATTGTACAACAATTCAAAAATCTCAATGGCCAAACTGTACTTCGTCGCAGTATGATTGGCGAGGATTATGCAGATACTTATTATGTGTACAATGATCTTGATCTGTTGGTTTGTGTAATTATGCCGGAAGCTGATATCAGCAATGAAATTTTTACTGATGACAAGCAGGCGTTCAGATACAGTTACGATAAACGTAAGCGAATGATAAGCAAACAATTGCCCGGGAATCTGCCCATTTACTATGTGTACGACAAACGCGACAGGTTGGTAATGGAACAGGATGGCAACCAAAGGTTGTATAGCAAAGCTAACTGGAAGTATTATAAGTATGATCAATTAAACAGGCCGGTAATAGAAGGGTATTACTATACCGGAATGACCAGGGAACAATTACAGGATGAATACGACGATATTTACTATACAGCACTATTTGAAGTAAAAAGTTCCGTTAACTTCGAGGAAAAGTTCGGCTATAGCAATAACTGTTATCCATATTACAGCACGATTACTACAAAGGCTTACTATTACGACGATTATGATTTTAATGCAGATGGCAATAGTATAACTGAGTTTGAAAGCTATCGATTATCTAATTTTTCTGACCAAATTGTAAAAACAACAAATGGTCAGTTAACAGGCACACGCTATATAAGCGACGAGCCACAATCTACAATTTTGGAAGTATATTACTATGATAAAGAATACCGTATGGTGCAGCAATGTAAGGACTATATTACTGACAATTACCGGATGCATACCGGTAATTATTATTCTTTTGCAGGCAATATACTCAAAACCAGAAAAAAATTCATTGCACCGCTTATTCCAGAAGTTTCTTATACTTTTGAATTTGATTACGACCATAACTGGAGGCAAACAGATACACGATTAATCATGGGGGGCAACACTACAACACTAAGTTCCAATGTTTTTGGCGAACATGAAATGTTAACAGAAAAACAATTGCATAGCATAGAAGGCCAGCACGCCTGGTACACACTAAATTATCAATACAATATCCGTGGTTGGCTAACGGGCATTAATACCATTGATCCTGCGCAGCCTGATAATTATTTTGCTATGGCCTTGTATTACGAAAATCCTCCAAAGGCACAGGGTGTTGACTTCCAGCCACAGTACAATGGAAATATAAGTGCTATGCAGTGGCATACTGCTACAGTAGAAGAAGTGGCGGGCACCAATGGCTATAGCTTTACTTATGATCAGCTTAACCGCCTTACTGATGCTGTTTTTTATCATACTGACCTCAACCGACAGGTAAGCATTTCGCAAAACGGACAAATGCCACTTAAGCACAACGAGGGTCTTGTTACCGGCATTGGCAGTGTGCGCAACATACAATACGACAAAAACGGCAATATCCTATCTGTGAGCAGGCTCTTCAGGCAAAACGCCACAGATGTGTATGCCGATTCGCTGACCTACACCTATCTTGGTGGCAACCGCTTAATTGCTGTTGACGATGAGGTGAGCCTGTGGAGCGAGCTGGACGATTTCAGAGACAATGGCTACTATTACCATCAGCACGGACAGGCGGAGTATGATTATGATTACAACGGCAATATGGTTTTCGATCTGCATCGGGAGATGAAAATTGAATACACACAAACCACCAATTTGCCAAAAATTATTGGCTGGCGCCAGGGAACGATAGAAAATCATTATACCTTTGACGGACAAAAGCTTGGCAAGAAAGTGTACGACTACCGCGGCAATCTTACTTTGAACGAGCGCTACTTTGACGAACTGCTGATGCAAAACGGCAAGGTGCGGCGTTTGCAACATGGTGATGGCTATATCAGCCTTACGCAGGATGGCAACCCGGTGGAGTATTTCTATTACCTCAAAGATCATTTAGGTAACATCAGAGCCACCATTACGCAAGCCACGCCAGACAGCTTACTGATTACGCAGGCCAACGACTACTATCCCTTTGGGATGGCCTACACCCCAAAGCTTACCGGATTGCAACCCGAAAGCTGGAACAATAAGTTTAAGTACAACGGAAAAGAAGAACAGGAAGTGCCTGATGGGTGGTTGGATTACGGGGCACGCATGTACGACCCAACATTGGGGAGGTGGCATGTGGTGGATCCTTTTGGGGAAGTCTATGCTTCTTATAGTACTTACAATTATACGCTTAACAATCCGGTAAACTTTATAGATCCAAATGGAATGTGGGTTTCCGGCTCTGAGTCGTGGAATATGATGAATGGGATTCTTGACGAAGAAAAGTTAAAGGAAGAAGAAGAGAAAAAAGCTAAGGAAGAAAATAAAACCAATGATCAGGAAGCTGATTCTGGGGATGGTAAATCTGGTAATGAAAATGAACAAAAAGTTGGAGGTGATCCTGTATCAGCTGGTATTTGGGCTACTAGTATAAATATCGCACTGATAGATAATGTGTTTAAAGGGGTATTAAAAAACTTAAAAGCATTGCAAGCTGAAAGTAATACATTGAAATTAGACATAAATTATTCTAGTGAGCTATTAAAAACTGGAAAAATTATCAAAGGAATAAGAATAGGTGGCGGTATAGTCGGTGGCTTTGGTATAGGATATGATGCATACAATACATTTGGAAATAATCCTAAAATGACACAAGAGAAGTTTTGGACTAATGCAACGTTTACAGCAATTGGTTTTGTAGGTATACCAGGTGCTGTTATTTCAGGGTTTTATTTTGGTGGTGATGTATTAATTCCTGGAGGATGGAAAGCAATCCCAACACACAATATGAATATGATAAACAATACATCTAAAGATGGCATATGGATGGCTCCTCATTTGATTAGTAAATAATAATATGTAAGAAAGATGCTGAATTACTTATTTTTTAGATTTTTTAAGTTTTTTGATTTCATTGAAAAGCATTTTACTCCAGAAGGAATGCGTATTCCAGAATACTTAGCAATGTTTGCCATTGCCTTTCTTGTCATTTTTAACTTGATTACTTTAGATATTTTTGTGAATAATTACTTCGGTATTCGTTTGGTTTTAATATCATTACCGGTTACATTATTTTTTGTTCTTATTGTATTTATAATTTTGTACATCTCTTTTTTTAGAAAAAAAAAGTATCTGTCAATTATAGAAAAGTATAATAATGAAAGCACCATTGCCATGAGGTTAAGCACTGTATTATCAATCGGCTATGTATTATTGTCGGTATTACTTTTAATTATAATAACCTCATAACTTTTTATAAAATATTGATAACCTCACTAAATCATTAGCAAACCCTTCGATAATGGGCATCTTACCGTTGCGAGATTATTGTTTTACAAAACCATGTACCAACTCTTGGCGCCAGGGAACGATAGAAAATCATTATACCTTTGACGGACAAAAGCTTGGCAAGAAAGTGTACGACTACCGCGGCAATCTTACTTTGAACGAGCGCTACTTTGACGAACTGCTGATGCAAAACGGCAAGGTGCGGCGTTTGCAGCATGCCGATGGCTATATCAGCCTTACGCAGGATGGCAATCCGGTGGAGTATTTTTACTATTTGAAAGACCATCTTGGCAACATACGAGCCACCATTACGCAAGCCACGCCAGACAGCTTACTGATTACGCAGGCCAACGACTACTATCCCTTTGGTATGGCTTATACCCCAAAGCTTACCGGATTGCAACCCGAAAGCTGGAACAATAAGTTTAAGTATAACCTGCCTCGCCGTCAGGCAGGCGGCAAGGAGGAACAGGAAATGCCCGGTGGGTGGTTGGATTACGGTTTTAGATTTTATGATCCATCTATAGTCAGGTTTGGAACTATGGATCCCATAGCTGACTTGTTTAGCTGGCAATCTTCTTATGCATATGCCGCTAACAATCCGATCAGGTATATTGATTTTATGGGTATGAGTCCTGTTGGAGCTGATGGTTTAACAAATGATCAATGGTTAGAAACTTCCAGACCAGGGGCAGACCCGGAACTTAAGAAAAAATACATTGCCCAAAACAGAAATCAGGAGCATCAAAAAAGGCAAATGGCATCTGTTTTTTCAATGTCGCCAGAAGAACTTAGCAAGCGTGGATTTTCGGGTTATTACGTTACTAACTCAGATGGTGAAATCTTAAGCCATACAGTTGATGGAATGGGAACTTTTTATAGTGGAGGGGGAGCCACAAATGGAGGGGGTGACGTTAGTATAGGTAGTGCATATTGGCATTATAAATTTGGTGGAGGAACGGATTATAATGTAGATATTTCTAAAGTTGATTTATCAATGATTTCAGCCAAAGACTTCCCAGGGGGAGTTGGTTCAGAACGAACAATTGATTTGTTTGCGAAATCAAGGCTGTCTACTGCAGGCATAGTATTTGGCTCAATTAGGTTTACATACTTAGGTAATAATCAGGTTAAAGTTGTTGATAATTTCCCTGCTGACGCAGGGCCATTAGCTGGTAAGCCATACTATGATACATATAATTATAATGTGAGATGGAAAGAAGGCTTTACAATAAGAAATATTGCAACAGGATTAGGTTGGTGTAACAGCCCCCATATAAGT
>NPID01000473.1_pt1 | contig 18590 bp, 29 predicted proteins | sample 8637491 | NCBI WGS metagenome assembly NPID01 (sample SAMN07420843, study PRJNA396082) | bioreactor metagenome | isolation source: sample BA6 brine-fed electro-methanogenic bioreactor BA | place: Japan: Kochi | collected 2016-06-14 | reverse complement strand
AAGCTCGGCGAGTTCGCCCCTACTCGGACCTATTATGGACATGGTGCCGACAAGAAGGGCAAGGGCAAGAGAAAATAGGACATTCCGATAGGAGTCTAGATCCATGGAATCCAGTGCAAAATTGAGATACGCGCGACTCTCGGCGCAAAAGGCCCGCCTTGTGGTGGACCTGGTGCGCGGGCGCAACGTCCAGGACGCGTTGACCGTGTTGAAATACAGTCCACAGAAAGCTGCCGGGATTGTCTCCAAGCTCGTGGCCTCCGCAGTAGCCAATGCCGAGCAAAAAGGCGTCTCCGATGTGGATCGGCTCTATGTGAAGCAGATCTTCGTCAACCAGGGGCCGGCGCTGAAGCGTTTCATTCCGCGTGCTATGGGCCGCGCCAGTCGAATTCGTAAGCCGACCAGCCACATTACCGTGGTTCTCGGTCTGAAATAGTCCGTTTGAGGAGGTGACAGCTTGGGACAGAAAGTTCATCCTGTTGGGTTTCGTCTGGGTGTGATCCGGACATGGGATTCCCGTTGGTATGCCGAGGAAAATTATGCCGATCTCGTGCATGAAGATATAAAATTGCGTGACTATTTGAAGAAACGCCTTTATCATGCCGGGATTTCGAAGATAGAACTGGAGCGCGCCGCGAACAAGGCAAAGGTCAACATTTATGCTGCGCGCCCCGGAATCATCATCGGTAAAAAGGGGTCCGAGGTCGAGGCGCTTAAAAAAGAGCTGGCCAAACTGACCGACAAGGAAATCTTTATCAATATTCAGGAAGTCCGCAAGCCTGAAATTGATGCCCAGCTTGTCGCCGAAAATGTCGCTTTGCAGCTTGAGCGGCGTGTGGCCTTTCGTCGCGCTATGAAGAAGAGTGTCAGTCAGGCGCTGAAATTCGGAGCTCAGGGAATCAAGATCAACTGCTCCGGCCGTTTGGGCGGCGCTGAAATGAGTCGTACCGAATGGTATCGCGAGGGGCGTGTGCCTCTGCATACTCTGCGGGCTGATATTGATTATGGCTTTGCCGAAGCGAAGACAACCTACGGCATCATCGGTGTCAAGGTTCTGATCTTCAAAGGCGAAGTGTTGAAGCAAGAGCAACAATAAATGGTTTTTAGGAGTTAGCCGTCATGTTAATGCCCAAGAAGGTTAAATATAGAAAGCAGCAAAAGGGCCGCATGAAGGGGGCGGCCCAGCGGGGCACGGAGCTCAATTTCGGAGACTTCGGTCTTCAGGCGATTGAGTGCGGTTGGCTGTCGTCGCGTCAGATCGAGGCGGCTCGTCGTGCCATGACTCGCTACATTAAACGTGGCGGCAAGATCTGGATCCGTGCGTTTCCGCACAAGCCTCTGACCAAGAAGCCTGCCGAAACCCGTATGGGTAAGGGCAAGGGGTCTCCGGAGTCCTGGGTGGCTGTTGTTAAGCCCGGGCATATGCTCTATGAGATGCAAGGTGTGGAAGAGGGAACAGCGCGTGAAGCCTTCCGTCTTGCTGCTCACAAGCTCCCCATGAAAACCAAATTCGTGACCCGGGAGGCATTTGGCCATGAAGGCGACTGAATTGCGTGAAATGAGTCTGGATGAGTTGGACCTGAAAAATCAGGAACTGAACAAGGAACTTTTCAACCTCAGGTTTCAGATGCACACGGGGCACCTCGAGAATACAGCACGTCTGTCTCAGGTGAGAAAAGACATCGCCCGCATCAAAACCATCATGGTTGAGAAGAAGGTATAGGCGGGATTGCGAGGATTATTATGACGAAACAGCGTGGAAACCGGAAAACCCGCATCGGGATTGTTGTCAGCGATAAAATGGACAAAACCGTCGTGGTTCGTGTCGACCAGATGGTCAAGCATCCCGTATACCGCAAGTATATTCGCCGCAAGGTGACCTGCAAGGCGCATGACGAGCTCAACAGCTGCCAGGCGGGAGACAAGGTTCTGATTGTCGAGTCCCGTCCCTTGTCGAAGGAAAAGCGGTGGCAGGTTCGAGAAATTCTTGAAAAGACTACAATGGTTTAGGAGAAACGAGCCATGATTCAGATGCAGTCAATGCTTGACGTGGCCGACAATTCCGGAGCTCGGAAATTGTGCTGTGTCAAGGTTCTCGGTGGCTCCAAGCGTAAATACGCCGGTCTCGGCGATATTATTATCTGCTCGGTCAAAGAAGCCCTGCCGAATTCTAAAGTAAAAAAAGGCGACATTGTGCGTGCGGTTATTGTTCGCACCGCCAAGGAAGTGCCCCGTCCCGACGGGTCATATATCCGTTTCGACAACAATTCCGCTGTTGTCGTGAACGCCGCGGGTGAACCCGTTGGAACACGGATTTTCGGCCCTGTGGCTCGTGAGCTTCGTGCGCGCCAGTTTATGAAGATTGTCTCGCTGGCCCCTGAAGTTCTTTGACCAGAGCCGACAGAACATTGGAGAGCAAAACCATGGCAACAAAAAAAATGCATGTCAAAACCAACGACATGGTGATGATAACCGCCGGAAAGGACCACGGAAAAACCGGTAAGGTGCAGAAGATTTTTGCCGACAAGGGCCGATTGATCGTCGAAAATGTCAACATGATCAAGCGGCACACCCGTCCCCGTCCAGGTCAGTCTGAAGGGGGAATCGTCGAGAAGGAAGCGCCTCTGGACGCTTCAAACGTTATGCTTGTCTGCCCATCGTGCAGCAAGCCTGCCCGCACGGGTAAGCGCGTCCTCGATGACGGCAGCAAGGTGCGTTTCTGCAAAAAATGTAACGAAATTGTGGATAAGTAAGGGAGAAAATCCATGGCCAGGCTGAAGGAACATTTTGCCACTGACATCGCACCCAAGCTCATGAAGGAATTCCAGTACAAGAATGTTATGGAAGTCCCTCGTGTTGAGAAGGTTGTGGTCAACATGGGGCTTGGTGAGGCGATCCAGAATCCCAAACTTCTGGAATCTGCGGTGGAGGAACTGACCAAGATGACCGGTCAGCGGGCCGTCATCACCCGTGCCAAGAAGTCGATTGCTGGCTTTAAGCTGCGCGAGGGGATGCCTATTGGCTGCATGGTGACTCTGCGTCGCGCCAAAGCCTTTGAATTTCTCGATCGTCTCATCAATGTCGCACTGCCTCGCGTTCGTGACTTTAAGGGTGTCTCACCCAAGGCTTTTGACGGACGCGGCAATTACACGCTCGGGATTCGTGAGCAGATCATCTTTCCTGAGATCGATATTGATAAAATCGCTAAGGTCAGCGGGTTGAATATCAGCATCGTGACCACGGCGAAAACAGACGAAGAGGCCCGCCAGCTTCTCGCAGGGCTTGGAATGCCCTTCAGGAAATAGTTTTTCAGCGACCGGAGGACGTTGTGGCAAAAAAATCGATGATGATCAAGGCCACCAGGCCTAAAAAATTCAAGGTGCGTGAATACAATCGCTGCCCTCTTTGCGGGCGGCCCCGTGCCTACTATCGTAAGTTCAAAATGTGTCGTATCTGCCTGCGCAAGCTCGCATCCGAAGGTAAAATCCCCGGCGTTGTCAAGTCCAGCTGGTAGAGGGTTCTAGGAGTTGTCCCATGTCTATGACTGATCCCATTGCAGATCTTCTCACCCGCATTCGTAATGCGGGTACCGCCAAGCACGCCAGGGTCGACGTGCCGTCGTCCAACGTCAAGGTGGCCATCGCCACTGCCCTGAAAGAACTTGGCTATATCAAAAACTTTAAAGTTATCAGCGATGATAAGCAGGGTGTCCTGCGCATTTACTTGCGTTATGACGAGGACAGCACCCATGTCATCCATGAAATTAAACGTGTTTCCACGCCTGGACGCCGCGTCTATGTAGGAAGCGATGACATCCCTCAGGTGAAAAACGGTCTTGGCGCCGCGATTCTTTCAACATCGCGTGGTGTGCTTAATGATGTCGCAGCCCGTGAAGAAAAAATCGGCGGCGAAGTCATCTGCACCATCTGGTAGAGGGAAAAGGAGTTAATTGTCATGTCACGGATTGGGAAACTGCCTGTCCAGATTCCTGGCGGCGTCAAGATTGCTCTTCAGGGGACCAACATCAAGGTTGAAGGTCCCAAAGGCAAGCTTCAGCGCGATCTGCCGGAAAAAGTAAACATCGTTATGGAGAACGACGCGGTTGTTGTCACTCCTCTCAGCCCTGACGCAAAAGATCGTTCCGTTCAGGGATTGACGCGGACGCTTGTGGCTAACATGGTTGAAGGGGTTACCAACGGTTTTGAGAAAATTCTTGAAATCAACGGCGTTGGCTACCGAGCGGATCTTAAGGGCGACGTTCTGAATCTTGCTCTCGGTTACTCGCACCCCATTGAATACAAGTTGCCGCAGGGAATCAGCGCCGAGGTCGAGAAGCAAACCAAGATCACCGTGCGCGGCATCGACAAGGAATTGGTTGGTGCGACTGCTGCAAAAATTCGTTCTTTTCGTGCGCCTGAGCCTTACAAAGGCAAGGGAATCAAGTATGCTGATGAACGGATTATTCGTAAGGCCGGCAAGACCGGCAAATAAATAAACAGATACGCAATTCAGAAGACTTTTTCAGCATAAGGAGACAGGTTGTGAGTTTCGCACAGCAAAGAAGAAACGCGCGGCTCAAACGTAAAGCCAGGGTTCGCCGCAAAGTCCTGGGGGCCGCTGCTCGTCCGCGACTCTGTGTTTTTCGCAGCGCCAAGCATATCTATGCCCAGATTATCGATGATACCACCGGGACGACCCTGGCAGCTGTGTCCACGCTGAATCAGGAGGTGGGCGAGGGTTTGAAATCCTGCGGGAATGCGGAGGCGGCCAATGCCGTTGGTAAATCAATCGCGCAGAAAGCTCTTGAGAAGGATATCAAAGAAGTTGTTTTTGACAGAAACGGTTTTTTGTATCATGGTCGCGTCAAAGCGTTGGCCGATGGTGCTCGTGAAGCCGGTCTGCTTTTCTAAAAAAGGAGATCACCCTTGCAGCGCAATGATCTGAATGAATCGAATCTTACCGATCGCGTGATTCATATTAACCGTAATGCCAAGGTCGTTAAGGGCGGCCGCCGTTTCAGTTTTTCTGCCCTTGTTGTGGTAGGAGACGGCCAGGGCGGTGTTGGCGTCGGCCTTGGGAAAGCTAAGGAAGTACCTGAAGCTATCCGCAAAGGTGTTGAGAAAGCCAAAAAGGACATGGTTAAAGTGCCGTTGGTTGAAGGTACTATTCCTTTCGATGTTCTTGGGAAGTTTGGCGCCGGCAAAGTACTGCTTAAACCTGCTTCAGCTGGTACCGGTGTAATTGCCGGTGGTGCCGCTCGCGCCATTCTTGAGGCTGCCGGTGTTGAGAACGTGCTGTCGAAGTGCCTCGGTTCCAATAACCCGCACAATGTTGTCAAGGCCACGATCAATGCGCTGACTCAGCTTAAAAGCGCTGAAACTATTCTGGCTCGCCGCGGCGTTGGTGCGCAGGAAAACGCCTGAGAGCAAAAGGAGAGTCTGTGATGGGTGGTGAACTGAGAATCACGTTGAAGAAAAGCGCTATCGGGCGCAATAAGTATTTCAGTAAGGTTCTGTGCGGACTTGGGTTGCGTCGTCTTAACCAGACAGTCACGCGCCGGGATTGTCCTGAGATCCGTGGCATGATCAATAAAATCTCCCACATGGTTGTGGTCGAGGAATAGCAGGTATCAATAAGGGACCAGATATGAACTTGAGTGAATTGCGGCCCGCTGCGGGCTCCAGAAAAGATCGCAAGAGAATCGGGCGTGGTCCCGGTTCGGGACTCGGTAAAACTTCCGGCAAGGGGCACAAGGGGCAGAATGCGCGTTCCGGCGGGGGTGTCAAGGCCGGGTTCGAGGGTGGCCAGATGCCTTTGCAGCGCCGCCTTCCCAAGCGCGGGTTCACTCCGCTGACCAAGAAAGTGTATTCACTTGTGAATCTGCGTCAGTTGGAAAATTTCGAATCAGGAAGCACCGTTGATGCCGAGGCCCTCATTGCTGCCGGCATGATCAAGGATGTGGCTGATGGAGTCAAGATCCTAGGTGACGGAGAGTTGACCAAATCATTGACGGTCAAGGCACATAAATTCAGCAAGTCGGCCCAGGAAAAAATTGTTGCGGCCGGCGGCAAAGCCGAGGTGATTTAAATTGATCTCGAGCCTGAGAAATATATTCAGTATCCCCGAACTTCGCCGACGCATTCTTTTTACGCTCGGTGTGCTGGTGGTTTACCGTATCGGGTGTCATATTCCGACCCCCGGTGTCGACAGCCAGGTTCTGGCCGGTTTTTTCCAGGGAACCGAGGGGACTCTTCTCGGGCTGGTCAGTGCCTTTACCGGTGGCGCCCTGGAGCGTATGACGGTTTTTGCTCTCGGGATCATGCCTTATATCAGCGCCTCTATTATCCTTCAGCTTCTTACAGTTGTTTTTGAACCCATAGAGAAGCTTTCCAAGGAGGGCGAGGCTGGGAAAAAGAAGATTACCCAGTATACGCGGTACGGAACCATCGTACTGTCTGTCATTCAGGGCGCAGGCATTGCTGTGGGTCTTCAGACGATGCGGGGGCCTGCCGGCGAAATGGTGGTTCCCAATCCCGGTATGGGATTTATCCTGCTTACCATTGTCACCCTGACTGCTGGCACGGCATTTATCATGTGGCTTGGGGAGCAGATAACCGAGCGTGGGATCGGCAACGGCATCTCTCTTATCATTTTCGCTGGTATTGTGGCGACGATTCCGTCTGCCATTGTTAATACCATGCGATTGACCAGCACTGGCGCTCTTTCGCCTTTCGGCCTTATTGCCATCGGTGCCCTGATGGTTGCGGTTGTCTGGGCAATCATTTTTATGGAGCGGGGACAGAGAAGGGTTCCCATTCACTACGCCCGGCGCGTTGTCGGTATGCGCAATCAGGGTGGGCAGAGTAGCCATCTCCCCCTCAAAGTTAATATGAGCGGCGTCATTCCTCCGATTTTCGCAAGTTCGATTATCATGTTTCCTGCGACGGTCGCCAATCTGGTGGATGTTCCATGGGTGCAGAAAGTTGCATCCTATATGACGCCGGATCACATTATTTACAATGTTTTTTATGTTGCTTTTATCATTTTCTTCTGTTATTTCTACACGGCTGTTACCTTCAACCCTGTCGATGTGGCCGATAACGTAAAAAAACAGGGTGGCTACATCCCTGGTATCAGGCCGGGCAAGGAAACAGCGGAGTATCTCGACACCGTGCTGACCCGTCTTACCTTTGCGGGCGCTCTCTATGTCTCCGCTGTCTGCGTGCTTCCGACAATTCTTATCGGGCAGTTCAATGTTCCCTTCTTCTTCGGTGGGACTTCCTTGCTGATTGTTGTCGGTGTCGGACTTGATACCGCTGCACAAATTGAAGCTCATCTTGTCAGTCGTTCCTATGAAGGATTTATGCGTGGCGTAACTCTTAAGGGACGGCGCGGCTAGAAGGAGACATTGCTGTATGAAGTTGATTCTGCTTGGGCCTCCCGGGGCAGGAAAGGGGACACAGGCGCAGATGCTGATGGAAAAGTTTTCCATTCCCCAGATTTCTACCGGGGATATTCTGCGTTCCGCGGTCAAAAATGCGACCCCAATGGGGGTCAAGGCGAAAGAGTACATGGATGCCGGAGCTTTGGTCCCCGATGATGTTGTCGTCGGGATTGTTCGGGAGCGGCTCCAGCAGGCGGATTGCGCCAACGGCTTTATTCTCGATGGCTTTCCGCGTACTGTTCCTCAGGCTGACGCTCTGAGCGATACGCTGAGCGAACTCTCCCTTGAACTTGACGGAGTTGTTTCGCTTGAGGTCGACACTGAGGCTCTGGTCGCCAGGTTGACAGGGCGTCGCACCTGTTCCTCCTGCGGCAAAGGCTATCACGTAGACTTCGATCCTCCTTCGAAGGAAGGGATCTGTGATGCCTGTGGTGGCAACCTGGTGCAGCGCGATGACGACCGGGAGGAAACCATCCGCAAGCGCCTTGATGTCTACCGTGAGCAGACTGCGCCCCTGGTTGACTATTATCTTCGGGGTGGCTTGCTGGCCGAGGTCGACGGAATGGCTGGAATTGATGAGGTTGGCCGGCAGATCCTGAGTGTTCTCGGAGCACGGTAAGGTGATTGTCCTCAAATCGCCCGACGAGATCGCCTGCATGCGCACGGCTGGTCGCATCGTGGCTGAGGTGCTGGAGAAAATCAGGGAAAAGATCGAGCCTGGAATTACGACGCTCGAACTCGATCGTTTAGCTGAAGCCGAATGTGCAAAAAGGAAAGTCCGCCCTGCCTTCAAGGGGTATGGCGGTTTTCCTTTTACTATTTGCGCTTCGCCCAACGATAAGGTTGTTCACGGTTTTCCAGATTCGGTTCCACTGCAGGAAGGCGATATTCTGAGCATCGATTTCGGTGTGGTTGCTGACGGATTTTACGGTGATTCTGCCGTGACTTTCGCCGTGGGACGGATTGACGAAAAAAAGCAGAAACTTTTGGCAGTGACTGAATCTGCTCTCATGCGCGCCATCGATGTGGCCGCTGCCGGCATGCGTTTGTCCGATCTGTCGCATGCCGTTCAATCGCATGTTGAACCTGCCGGATTCAGTGTGGTTCGGGAGTTTGTCGGCCACGGAATCGGCCGCCAATTGCATGAAGCACCACAGTTGCCCAACTTTGGCCCTCCCGGTCATGGGCCACGCCTTAAAGAAGGAATGGTTCTGGCCATCGAGCCGATGATCAATGCGGGCACGGCAGCAGTGAGTCTTGAATCCGATGGCTGGACTGCGGTGACCGTGGATGGTGAACCATCTGCGCATTTTGAACATACAGTGGCCATCACTCGGCATGGTCCTGAAATTTTAACTGCTCTGTAGCTATTTGCTCAACAGCCGCTTTGGCTGTTCAGGGTAAACTCTCATTCGGTAAGGACGCTAAAGATGAAAGTTCGAGCTTCGGTGAAGTGCATCTGCGACAAGTGCAAGGTGATCCGGCGCAAGGGTGTCATTCGCATCATCTGTGACAACCCCAAGCATAAACAAAGACAAGGTTAACAGGATTAGGAGGGTCGGACATTGGCACGTATTGCTGGTATCGATTTGCCCAGAAACAAACGGATTGAGGTCGCTCTGACCTATATTTACGGGATTGGTCGCTCCAAAGCCAGGGAAATTCTGGCTGAGGCCGGGATCTCCACCGACACCCGTTCGGATGATCTGGCTGAAACCGAAGTGGCGAAAATCCGTGAAATCATAGACCGTGAATACAAGGTGGAAGGTGATTTGCGGCGTGAGGTGACTATGAACATCAAGCGCCTGATGGACCTCGGTTGTTATCGAGGACTTCGTCATCGGCGCGGCTTGCCCGTGCGTGGCCAGAAAACCAAAACCAACGCGCGCACTCGGAAGGGCCCCCGGAAGACGGTTGCCGGTAAGAAGAAATAATTGGAGGAACCATGGCTAAGCCTGGAAAAAAAACAGGAAGAAAAAAGCAGGAAAAAAAGAATATTGCCAAAGGTGTCGCTCATATCCAGGCCACCTTCAACAATACCATTATCACTATTACCGACATTGCCGGTAACGTTGTCTCATGGGCAACTGCCGGGGGAATGGGGTTCAAGGGGTCTCGCAAGAGCACACCCTTTGCTGCTCAGATCGCTGCGGAAACTGCTGCGAAGAAAGCCCAGGAGCATGGCATGCGCTCAATTGAAGTGTTTGTCAAAGGGCCCGGGTCCGGTCGTGAGTCTGCTGTGCGCGCCCTGCAGGCCGCCGGTTTTTCCGTCTCAATGATCAAGGACGTCACGCCTATTCCTCATAACGGCTGTCGGCCGCCCAAACGTAGAAGAGTTTAATCCGAGAAGGAGGAAGAACCTTGGCTAGATATACCGGTTCAGTTTGCCGTTTTTGCCGTCGTGAAACGACTAAGCTGTTTCTTAAAGGGGACAGGTGTCATACAGACAAATGCGCCATTGAGCGCCGCAACTACGCACCCGGACAGCATGGGCAGGGGCGGATCAAGGTCTCGGATTACGGTACCCAGTTGCGTGAAAAACAGAAGATGAAGCGGACCTACGGTCTTCTTGAGGGGCAGTTCCGTGCCTACTTCAAGCGTGCCGACCGCATGAAAGGCGTAACCGGTGAAAACCTGTTGATCCTCCTTGAACGGCGTCTTGACAGTATTGTTTACCGTTTAGGCTTTGCAACTTCTCGTAATGAAGCTCGCCAGCTTGTACGACACAATCACTTCAAGGTCAATGGCCGCAAGGTCAACATTCCTTCTTTCTTGGTTCGTCCCGGTGACGTGATTGAACTGCGAGAGAAAAGTCGCGAAGTCACCCGTGTCAATGAAGCTCTTGACGGTGTCATGCGTCGCGGCGTTCCTTCCTGGCTTGAACTCGACCGGCCTGCCTTCAAGGGCAGCCTGAAGTCGTTGCCGGTACGTGAAGAGCTGACGACCCCCGCTTTCCAAGAGAAGCTGATCGTCGAGCTCTACTCCAAGTAATCGTTGCCTTTTCTGGCAGCGAAATCGCAAGGGAGGATCAAGTATGTATAAAAACTGGAGAGACCTGATTAAGCCCAAGCGTCTCCAGGTTGACACGGATACCCTCAGCGACACCTACGGAAAATTTACTGCTGAACCCTTTGAGCGGGGATTCGCCACGACCATGGGGAACTCTCTGCGCCGCATTCTGCTTTCTTCACTGCAGGGAGCAGCGATTACGTCAGTGCGTATCAAAGGTGTTCTGCATGAATTTTCTTCTGTTCCCGGTGTGACTGAGGATGCATCCGATATCATTCTGAATCTCAAAGGGGTCAGGCTGCGTCTTCATGGACACGAGGATCGCAGCATCCGCATTGTCAAAAAGGGCGCAGGAATCATTAAGGCAGGGGATATCATTACCGACTCCAATGTCGAGATCATGAATCCTGAGCACCACATTGCCACATGCGGGGATGATGCCGATGTAGAGATGGACATGACAGTCAAGCTTGGCAAGGGATACGTGCCTGCCGAGCGCAACCGGGATGAAAAAGCCCCGGTTGGAACCATTGCGACCGATGCTCTGTTCTCTCCGATCAAGAAGGTCAACTTCACCGTCAGCAATGCCCGTGTTGGTCAGATTACCGACTACGACAAGCTTGTACTGGAAGTGCAGACCGACGGCAGTGTTCGCCCCGATGACGCTGTGGCTTTTGCTGCAAAGATTCTCAAGGAACATCTGCAGCTCTTCATCAACTTTGACGAAGGCATCGAGCCTCCGGAAGAGGAAAATGAAGAGGAAGGCAAGAAGATCAACGAAAATCTGTATCGCAGTGTGGATGAACTTGAACTCTCCGTGCGCGCTGCTAATTGTCTCAAAAATGCCAATATCCAGCTGATCGGCGATCTCGTTCAGAAGTCTGAGGCGGAAATGCTCAAAACTCAGAACTTCGGACGCAAGTCGCTCAATGAAATTAAGGACATTCTGGCCGAGATGGGCCTGTCTCTTGGGATGAAGCTGGAGAACTTCCCGGACCCTGAATATCTTCGCATGATTCAGAAGGGTGACGAGGAAGATTGATCGAACCGAAAGTAAGAAAGTGAGGAAATAGCAATGCGTCACAATAAGGCAGGAAAAAGGCTCGGTCGTAACTCCAGCCATCGTCGTGCGATGATGCGCAACATGGTGACTTCTCTGCTTGAGCACGATCGGATCACGACAACCGATGCCCGTGCCAAGGAACTGCGCAAGCTTGCCGATCGCATGATTACACTCGCTAAGCGCGGTGATCTGCATGCCCGTCGCCAGGCACTGCAGGTTGTGCAGGACAGAAAAGTCGTTGCCAAGCTCTTCGATCGGCTTGCACCTCGTTATCAGGAGCGTCCCGGCGGCTACACCCGCATCATCAAACTCGGCTCTCGCCCCGGCGACAATGCTTCGTTGTCCATCATCGAACTGGTCGAAGAGGAGTATTCCGCACAGACGACCGGAACCGGAGATGAGGGTTCTTCCTCTGCAGAAAAATCCGAAAGCACGCCTCAAGGCACCGACGAGCAAGCCAAAGAAGCTTAAAAACATCAGGTATATGTATTAAAAAAGGCAAGGGTTTTCCCCTTGCCTTTTTTAGTCTGAGGCTCGAAATGCCGGTTTGGCATCTTTGGACGTTGTTGACCGGTTTGACCTGAAGATGCTATTGTGCTCCGATTATTCTCAGGAGTTTACATGATTTCCCCCACTGTCGAAGAATTCACCCGACTTGCGCAGCGAGGCAACCTGATTCCGGTTTTTCGGGAGATTTTTGCCGATATGGAAACGCCGGTCTCTGCTTTCTATAAGATCAACCGTCGCTGCAGTAACGCCTTTTTGTTTGAGAGTGTCGAGGGGGGCGAAAAGTGGGGTCGCTACTCTTTTCTCGCTGCCGGGGAGGGGCGCCTGTATCGATCCAAGGATACTTTCTACGAGATTTTATCCGGCGACCAGGTGCTTGAAAAGGGCCATTGCGATGATCCCCTCCAGCGTCTGAAGGAGTGGATGTCTATCTACCAGCCGGTTGAAGTCGACGGTTTGCCTCGGTTCAGCGGGGGCGCCGTCGGATACCTGGGTTATGACATGGTTCGGTTTATTGAGAGCCTGCCATCTTCCAAACCGCGTGAGATTGATACCTATGACAGTTGTTTTCTCCTGGCGGATGACCTTTATATTTTTGACAATAAAAGACAGAAAATTCTCGTTGTTGCCAACGTCCACCTTGATTCAGGCAGCGATTTGAAAAAGTTGTACCAGGAAGGGCTCGACCGGGTGGACGCGATGGTCGCCCGGTTGCGGGACGCGAGTTCTGTTTATTCTCCGCATTCGGCTGGAGATTCTTCTCCATCTCCACTTCAGCTTGAGTCCAACTTTTCCAAAGTTCAATTTATTGACGCCGTAGAACGCTGCAAAGAGTATGTGCGCGCCGGCGATATTATCCAGGTGGTCCTTTCCCAGCGATTCACTGCTTCGCTGGATGTCAACCCCTTTGATATCTATCGTGCTCTGCGTACCGTTAATCCCTCCCCCTACATGTTTTACCTGCGATTCAACGACACTCTGGTTATAGGTGCCTCGCCCGAGGTTCTCGTGCGCAAGGAGGGCGATCTGGCCGAAGTGCGTCCCATCGCCGGAACACGCCCCAGGGGCAGGAATGCCGAGGATGATGAGCGGTTGGCCGATGAGCTCCTGGCCGATCCCAAGGAGTGCGCGGAACACGTCATGCTTGTCGATCTGGCCCGCAACGATCTCGGACGTGTCTGCGCGACTGGTTCTGTGGAAGTCAGTGAGTTCAAGACGGTCGAGCGTTACAGCCATGTCATGCATATTGTATCGAATGTAAGAGGGCGGTTGCAGGACAAGCTTGATTCCTTCGATGTGTTTCGGGCCGCTTTCCCTGCGGGAACGCTCAGCGGAGCCCCCAAGGTACGTGCTATGCAGATTATTGATGAGCTCGAGCCCTGTCGCCGTGAGATCTATGGCGGAGCCGTCGGTTATTTTTCTTTTTCGGGAAATATGGATATGGCCATCGCAATCCGAACCCTGGTTGTTCAGGACGGCCGAATCCACCTTCAGGCGGGTGCAGGGATCGTTGCAGACTCCGATCCTGAATCCGAGTTTCAGGAAACGGTCAACAAGGCGCGAGCCGTCGTTCAAAGCATTGAGATTTCCCGGCAAGGACTCGACTGACATGCTGCTGATGATTGATAACTACGATTCCTTCACTTATAACCTGGTGCAGTATTTCCGTGAACTGGGGGAAGAGGTCGAGATTTATCGCAATGACAAAATCACGTTGGACGAGATTGAGAAAAAGGCTCCAAAGCGGCTTGTCATCTCACCAGGACCCTGTTCGCCGGATCAGGCAGGCATCTCCGTTGCCGCGATCCGTAGGTTTCTCGGCCGCATTCCCACACTTGGCGTCTGTCTCGGTCACCAGTGTATCGGGCAGGCGCTGGGCGGGCGAGTGATTCGTGCCGAGCGCTTGATGCATGGCAAAACCAGCGATGTCTTTCATGACGGAAAAGGATTGTTCGCCGGAATCGACAACCCCTTTGCCGCCACGCGCTACCATTCCCTGATCGTCGAGCGGGAAACCCTGCCGGCCTGTTTGGAAATCAGCGCCTGGACGGAAGAAAATGAAATCATGGGTCTGACCCACCGCGAACAGCCCCTGTGGGGGATTCAATATCACCCCGAATCGATCCTGACCCTGACGGGAAAGCGCCAGTTGAAAAACTTTCTGGAGATGACCTGAAATAAGAAACGGAGCGGCCATGATAAAACAGGCAATCGCGCAAGTTGTTGAAGGAAACGACCTGCCGGAGGCACAAATGGTGGAAGTGATGGACCAGATTATGGGAGGGGAAGCCACCCCGGCTCAGATCGGCTCCTTTATCACCGCCATGCGCATGAAGGGGGAGACGGTGGAGGAGATTACCGGCGCTGCCAAAGTCATGCGTGCCCATGCCACCCCGATCCGGGTTGGGGGAGTGCTTGATCTTGACCGCGATGAGATCAATATTGACCGCGAGACGATTCTTGACACCTGCGGGACAGGCGGTAGCGGCACCAAAACCTTCAATGTCTCGACCACGGTGGCGTTCATTGTCGCCGCCTGCGGCGTCAAGGTGGCCAAGCACGGCAACCGCAGCGTGTCTTCGGCCTGCGGAAGTGCAGATGTCCTTGAGCATCTGGGGGTCAATCTTGAGGTGTCGCCCTCAGTGGTCGAAAACTGCATCGACCAACTTGGTATCGGCTTTCTGTACGCTCCGGCGCTGCACGGCGCCATGAAATATGCGATCGGACCACGCAAGGAGATCGGGATCCGTACCATTTTCAATATTCTCGGCCCCTTAACCAACCCTGCCGGCGCCAATCGCCAGGTGCTCGGCGTCTACCGGCCGTCGTTGGTCACTCCCATGGCCCAGGTCCTTTCACGCCTGGGGTGTCGCCGCGGGTTTGTAGTGCACGGCAGCGACGGAATGGATGAGGTGACGCTGACAGGGCCCACCTACATTGCCGAAATCAACGGGGGGAAGGTCAGCGCGTATGATGTTGCCCCGGAGGATTTCGGCCTCAGGCGTTGCAAGCTGGACGAACTGCGCGGCGGGGATGCGGCCTGCAATGCCGAAATCGTACGCGGCATCCTCAGGGGGGACAAAGGACCACGCCGCGATATTATCCTCCTGAATGCCGCCTTCTCTCTGTGTGCCGCTGAAATTGTCGATGACATTCCGCAGGGGCTGAAAATGGGGGCGGACGCCGTGGATAGTGGCCAGGCTCTGCAGCGGCTCGAGGGCCTGGTTCGCCTGACAAATGAAATAACCTGAAAGAAGGGTTTTTTGTGATACTTGACCGTATACTGGAGCGCAAGCGGGAGGAGGTTGCCGAGGCATGCAGCCGCGTGCCGCTGATCGAGCAGAAAAGGCGTGTGGCTGAACAGGAGCCGGTGCGCTCTTTTGCGGCCGCCCTTGCCGATAAGGCACGCGAGCAAACGGCCATCATCGCCGAGGTGAAAAAAGGTTCACCGTCCAAAGGGGTGATTCGAGCCGATTTTGACCCGCTTGCCATTGCCCGGGTCTATGAGCGCGCTGGCGCCGCCTGTCTGTCGGTTCTGACGGACCGCGATTTCTTCCTGGGAGATCTGTCTTATCTCTCCCTGATTCGTGCCGCGGTGCAGCTGCCTCTCTTGCGCAAGGATTTTGTCATCGATGCCTACCAGCTTTACGAAGCGCGCACTGCGGGGGCGGATGCCGTCCTGCTGATCGCCGCAGCTCTGAATGATTCACGCCTCAGTGAATTCAGTGAGCAGGCCCTGGAAATCGGCCTCGATGTGCTCCTTGAGGTTCACGATGAGTATGAACTGGAGCGGGCGCTGGCAACATCTGCCCCAATGATCGGTATCAACAACCGCAACCTGTCCACCTTCGTTACGGATCTGGCCGTGACCGAACGCCTGCTTCCCCACGTACCACCGGGGCGCCTGATCGTTTCCGAGAGCGGCATCAACAGCCGGGCTGACATCGAGCGGTTGCAGCGGGCGGGTGCCGACGCGTTTCTGGTGGGCGAGAGCCTTATGCGGTGCAACGATATCGCGACAAAACTGCAAAGCCTGCTGGGTGTTGTGAAGGAGAAAGTTTGAAATGCAGACCAAAATTGTTTTACAGGACGATCAGATTCCCAAGGCCTGGTACAACGTGATCCCCGATATGCCCGGATCGCTGGCGCCGGTTATCAATCCGCGCACGGGGGCCCCGGCCGCCCCTGAAGATCTGACGCCTATTTTCCCCATGTCCCTGATCGAGCAGGAGGTCAGCGAACAGCGCTGGATCGAGATCCCCGAGGAGGTGCGCAAAGTCTACCAGCTCTGGCGCCCGTCGCCCCTGTATCGCGCCCACCGTCTTGAAGCGGCCCTGAAAACCCCGGCGCGCATTTATTACAAGTATGAAGGGGTGTCCCCGGCGGGCTCTCACAAGCCCAACACGGCGATCCCACAGTCCTGGTACAACAAACAGGCAGGAATCAAGCGTCTAGCGACCGAAACCGGGGCAGGGCAGTGGGGCTGCTCGCTGGCACTGGCCAACTCCTTCTTCGGGATTGAAACGACGGTCTACATGGTCAGGGTCAGTTTCACTCAGAAGCCCTATCGGAAGAATCTGATGGAGGTGTGGGGCGCAGACGTGATCCCCTCACCCAGTGAACTCACCGAAGTCGGGCGCCGCATTCTCGCCGAGAGCCCCGATACGCCCGGTTCCCTCGGCATCGCGATCAGTGAAGCGGTTGAGGACGCGGCCACCCATGAGGATACCAACTATGCTCTGGGCAGCGTTCTCAATCATGTGTGTCTTCACCAGACCGTCATCGGCCTGGAGGCCAAAGAACAGCTGAAGATGGTCGGGGAAACGCCCGATGTGATTTTTGGCGCCTGTGGCGGCGGGAGCAACTTTGCCGGCATCGCCTTTCCGTTTGTGCGCGATAAGGCCAGCGGCCAGGATATCCGCCTGGTGGCGGTGGAGCCGGCTTCCTGTCCCACCTTGACCAAGGGCGTCTACGCCTATGACTACGGTGATATTGCCAAGCTGACCCCCATTACCAAAATGTATACGCTGGGGCATGATTTCGTGCCGCCCGGCATTCACGCCGGAGGGCTGCGCTACCATGGCGACAGCGCCCTGGTCAGTCAGCTGCGGCATGAAGGAATTGTTGACGCCGTTGCTTACCCGCAGAATGCCTGCTTTGAGGCGGCGCTGCTTTTTGCCCGCAGTGAGGGGATCGTGCCGGCACCTGAATCTTCCCACGCCATCAAAGGCGCAGTGGATGAAGCCGTGCGTGCCCGGGAGGAAGGGCGGGAGCGCACCATCCTCTTCTGCCTGTCCGGCCACGGGAACTTCGATATGGCGGCCTATGAAGACTACCTGGCCGGCCGACTCGAAGATTACGCCTATCCTGAAGAGTTGATCCGCTCATCCCTGGCCAATCTGCCCAAAGTCGGTTAAGGTGGAGGGCGCGTGAACAGCTGCAAGGAAGCAAGAGTGCGGGTTAAGATCTGCGGCATCACCTCCGTTGAGGATGGCTTGCACGCGGCGCGTTGCGGAGCCGACGCTCTCGGCTTTGTCTTCTACGATCGCAGCCCGCGCTGCATTGCGCCGGAAGAAGCCTGTGAAATCGTCCGCCGCTTGCCCCCCTTTATTTCGGCGGTGGGTTTATTCGTCAATGAAGAGCCCTCGCGCATTGAGCACATTGCACAAATGTGTTCACTGGATATGATTCAAATGCACGGCGATGAAGAACCTGAGCAGTGCAGTATTGCCGGGCGTCGGGTAATCAAGGCCCTGCGTTTGCGGGATGCTTCTTCGTTGCTGATGGTAGAGCGTTTCTCCCAATGCGCTGTCCTGCTCGATGCCTGGGTGCCTGACAGTTACGGCGGAACCGGCCAATGCTGCAACTGGGATCTGGCGGCAGATGCTGCGCGGGCCCGTCCTGTTATTCTGGCGGGGGGGCTTGATCCGGACAATGTCGGTGAGGCCATCTCCGTTGTTCACCCCTTTGCTGTTGATGTCTCCAGCGGGGTTGAGAGTGCTCCGGGGAAGAAGGATCCACTCAAGGTCGAAGCGTTTATTCGCAATGTCAATCAAACGAGGTCTGATCAATGAGCAAAATGCCTGATGAGCGAGGCCATTTCGGTCAGTTCGGTGGTCGCTATGTGGCCGAAACACTTATGCCCGCGCTGATTGAACTCGAGCTGGCCTATGGCGAAGCCTGTCAGGATCCTGCTTTTCAGCAAGAATTCCGCGATTATCTGACCCACTACGTGGGGCGGCCTACGCCGCTTTATCACGCCCGCCGCTTCTCCGAACATCTGGGAGGCGCTCGTGTCTACCTCAAGCGCGAAGATCTCAACCATACCGGCGCCCACAAGGTGAACAACACGGTGGGGCAGATTCTGCTGGCACGCCGCATGGGGAAAAAGCGGGTCATCGCCGAAACCGGCGCCGGGCAGCATGGCGTCGCGACCGCGACGGTGGCCGCCCTGTTCGGTCTGGAGTGCGAGATTTTCATGGGCAAGGAGGATATCCGCCGTCAGGCCCTGAACGTGTTTCGCATGAAGCTTCTGGGGGCCAAGGTGCACGAAGTGACGGGCGGCAG
>NPID01001538.1_pt2 | contig 18592 bp, 15 predicted proteins | sample 8637491 | NCBI WGS metagenome assembly NPID01 (sample SAMN07420843, study PRJNA396082) | bioreactor metagenome | isolation source: sample BA6 brine-fed electro-methanogenic bioreactor BA | place: Japan: Kochi | collected 2016-06-14 | reverse complement strand
TCTTATCGGGACCAGTAGCCAGAACCCTGAACCCTGAACCCTGAACCCTATGCTGCTCATCTAACAAATTACTATCTTTGTTAAAATTTTATAAATCACGGCATCCGGCATGTGCTTCCGCCTTCCGTGAACGTTATGATTACAAATAGCACCCGATAAAACCCATAAAATTGAACGTCATGAATGAACAGGCCCCCAGAGGAAATAACGGCAAAGGGAAAAAGAAAACCGGGCTGATCATACTGCTGATCGTACTGATCGTGGCCGTGGCCGGACTGCTGATCTGGAACTTTTCCATGAAATCGAACCTCAACAAGCTGCTCGATGAGAAAGAGATCCAGCGTACAGAGCTGCAATCCGAACTCGATTCCCTCATGAATGAACACGAAATGATCAAGGAAGAATATGGTACCCTGGCCGATTCGCTCTTCGTGAAAGACAGCATCATACAGGCCAATGCCGTGGAGATCAGAAAACTCCTCGATACCCAGTGGGAATACTACAAAGTGAAACGTAAACTTGCCCTGCTGCAGGAAGTGAGCCAGGGATACGTGCGGCAAATGGACAGCCTCTACCGCGTGAATGAAGCCCTGGTGGTGGAAAACCAGGAGATCAGGGAAGACCTGAACGAAGCCCGCCGCGAAAACGAAATGATCAGCAGCGAAAAAGAAATGCTGAACGAAAAAGTGGAACAGGCCTCGATATTGCAGGTGTATAACCTCCAGGCCATGGGCATCCGCGACCGCGGAAGCGGAAAGGAAAAAGAAACGGACAAAGCCCGCCGTACCGATAAGATCAAGGTGTGCTTTACCCTGGGCGAAAACAAGGTGGTGGAAACCGGAACCAAAGAGATCTACGTGCGCATCGCACGCCCCGATAAGCTCATCCTCACCAAAGACCGCTCCGACGAATATACCTTCACCTATAAAGGAGAACCCATACAGTACTCCATTAAAAAGCTCATCGACTACCAGAACCTCAGCATGAACCTATGCCTGTACTGGGAAAAGAGCTACGCCCAGAAAGAAATGATGGAAGGCGCATACCATGTGGAGATCTTCTTCAAAGACGAAGTGATCGGGCATACGCAGTTTGTGCTTAGATAGGATACCGGGTTCCGGGTACCAGATACCGGGTTCCGGGTACCAGATTCGGGTTCCGGGTGTTTAGAACTGAGGACTGAGTACGTAAAAGGATCTCAAAACTCAAAATTATTGTCATCCCGAGCACTTCGACAAGCTCAGTATAAACTCCGCCGAGGGGCAAAACTTAAAACTCAAAACTTAGAAAGGTTTTTCCTCTAAGGATTCCGCTTCTTCCCATTCGGGGATGCGGTGCTTGTCGCCTTCGTGGCGGATGATCACCCCCATCCAGTCTTCGGGATAGGCCTGCTGATGCACCCGCCCGTTGCTGTCCTTAACGTAGCCGTCGTTGTACTTTACAATCAAACGATTCCCGAGGTCACGCCATTCGGCACAGGCCTGCTCACAGCAATCATCTACATATTGGTTCAGGAAGGCGATGCGCTCTTCTCCCTGCAGGGAGAGGGCATACTGCTCCACGGAATCCTGCCGGGCCATGAACCCGGCTTCCAACGATCGCTGAACCGGCTGCATATCCTGTATCATGTCGCTGTAGCGGATATTCGTAAAGTTTGAAACGAAGTTGAACACCCACCAGGCCGATTCGTCGGAATATTCCCGCATATCACCCGTTCGCAGGGGTTTGGGGATCTCCGTTACGGAAGCGTAAACGGGCATATAGCAGGTAAAATAAGTATCATCAACCCCGAACCAGGCCACCCCGCCAATATCATCGGGAAGACCGGACCTAAGCTGGGCGATATAGGAAAAAGCGGTATTGTAAGTGGAAATGGGGCGCTCCCAGGAATATTCGATGCTGTCGCGTTCCCAGTTCAAGGGCCTCACGCGGTTCGGATTGCCAAAAGGACCGGCGGTAAGCCCTTTGGTCATGTCCATTTCCGTTCCTTCGTAATGATCGCGCACCAGGGCCATCACATCGGCCGGGCTGAGCTTTTCATCCGGCTTGATCCACAAAGGATAGCGTTCTGCTCCTTCCACCCCACGGTGGTAATCCGTTGAGAGTTCCAGGGAAGGTGCGCTGCGGTTGAATATGCTCCACACCCGTGTTTCACAGTATTTCAAACGGTCGGGCGAAGAAGGATTGTAGGCTTCGTTAAAACGAAAAGGTTCTCCCGAGTCGGGGTCGTAATAGCCTTTTTCTACCGCGTAGCGGATAACATTGTCGGAATACAGGCAATTTTCGGGATCATCCAGGGGGAAGGTCCCGATGCGGGCCATGTTGGCATGGGCCGAGATCATCCCGTCAGGTATCTTTACGGCCACCCATACGGCCCCCTTCACGCCATCGCCCTGCCCGACCATTTCCAGTATCCAGGCTTCGTCGGGATCACAGATCGAAAAGGATTCTCCCTCGCTGCCATAGCCGTATTCTTCGGCCAGGCCTGTGATCACCTCCACGGCCTCGCGGGCGGTTTTGGCCCGTTGCAGCGCGAGGCTCATGAAATGCCAGTACTCGAGGTAGCCGGTCGATTTATTCCACAGCTCTTCACGCCCTGTAAAGGTGGTTTCGCCAATGGCCACCTGGTGCTCGTTCATCTGGAAACCCAGCACGGCATAGGTGTGCGGCACCTGGGCGATCATGCCCTTCACCCCGTAACGGCTCCTGAAAGCGATGCTGTCGCCAGGCAAATGATCCGCAGCGGGAGTTTTTGAAAGATGGTACAGCCATTCCCCGTCGTTGGTATACACCAACATGGTGGAGCCATCGGCCGAAGCGCCTTTGGTGACCAGCAGGTTGGTGCAGGCCAATCCAATGACCGGAACGGTCAGAAGCAACAGGTATAGAAATAAGTTTCTCATAAACAATTTATTAGGTGCCGGGTATCTGGAACCCGGAACCCGGTATCCGGTATCTGGCACCCGGCACCCGGTATCCGGTACCCGGCACCCGTATTAGTGGGCGCTTCCGATCACCTTAAACTGATCACCGGTTTCCTCAATGATCCTGCGGTACCATTCTTCACCGTAGCCGGGCTGTTCGAGCGACGGAGTATAATATTTATAGCCTTCCGGCACTTCGCGGGGAGCTTTAATGTTCCCGTCCATGAAGCGGGTGAAGAGATAGGCATAAAAGTCTTTCCATTCCAGCACGGTATTGTCTGCCACGGTGGTTGAATAATCGGTGAGGAAGGTAAGGGCCATATCCGGATCCACACCATAGAGTTTCGCGGCAGCATCGTCGATGGTCGGGGTCATTTTGATAAACTCGATCTCCATGGCCTGCTGTTTGGCATTTATCTCGGGGTGGATGAGGTTATAGCGGGTATAGGCGAAATTCGACACCTGGTTGAACACCCAGAAGCCGGCATCATCCACAAATTCCATCATGGAGCCATAGCCCTGGGCGATTTTTTCCGGTGAGCGGGTCATGCAGGAGTACAGGGGCATATAAACCGAAGATGCGGCATCATCAACACCCCACCAGATGATCCCCCCAATGCGTTCGGGCAGCCAGTTGCGGCTCTGGGTAACAAAGGAAAAGCCGGTTTGCTGGGTGGCGGTAGCACGCTCATTGCAATAGCTTACATCATCCACTTTCCAGGTGAGGGGCCTCCAGCGGTAAGGTTTTTCAAAGGGGCCGGCACCGATATCCTGGCTCATGTCCAGTTCTGTTCCTTCCAGGTGGTCACGCATAAAGTTCATCATGTCGTGCACGGATACTTTTTGTTCAGGTTTGATCCAGAGGGGCATGCGGTTGCTGGCAAAGCCGTTGGGGTTTTTACTGCCATCGGCAAATTTTTCATTGTGCTCGATATGGCCTTTCACATAGTCCCAGTACTGGTCCATGCCGCTGTGCACCTCGTTGAACATGGCCCAAACGCGGATCTCGCAAAAACGGGCACCGCTAAAACCCACGGGAGCATATACATCAGAAAAGCTGAAGTCTTTGTCTTTGCCCTCGTAAAAGCCCTTATCCTTTGCAAAAGAGATCACATCGGGGGCATAAATGCATTCGATATCTTCATCAAAGATCTTGTCTTTATCGTCGAAGGTGATAGATGTTTTACCGTTTTCCAGGGGGAAGGTGGTGATCCTGGCCTGGTTGGCATGGGCACAAACATAGCCATCGGGAATGCGGAGGGCGACCCATACAGCACCTTTTTCGCCCTCGCCCTTGCCGATGAGTTCCATGATCCATACTTCTTCAGGGTCGGCAATGGAGAATGATTCGCCGGAGCTGTAATAGCCGTATTCTTCCATCAGGCTTCCGATGGTCAGGATCGCCTCACGGGCATTGCGTGAACGCTGCAGTCCAACATAAATCAGGCTGCCGTAGTCCATAATGGCACCTTCCTGGCTGCCCAGTTCCGGAAGACCTCCATACGTTGTTTCGCCGATGGCCACCTGCCACTCGTTCATGTTGCCTACTACATTATAGGTTTGGGGAGCTTGCTTGATCTGTCCGAGGTATTTCCCGGTATCCCATTCGTAGATGTCCATCATGGTGCCTTCCGGCCAGGTGGCTGCCGGCCAGTGGTACAGTTCACCGTACAACACATGCGAATCGGCAGCGTAGCTGATCATGGTCGATCCGTCGGTGCTGGCACCTTTGGTAATTAAAAAGTTCGTACAGGCATACGATTGCAGGCCTGCGAATAAAAAGATTGCTAATAAGGTTAAGAGTTTGGTTTTCATGAGGTACATTGTTACATTGTTACATTGTTATATTGCTATATTGTTATATTGTTATATTGCTTTATATTAATTGTTGAGTTGTTTTAATTTTATTAATATTTTAATTTTTGGTTGGTAAAATTAATTAAATGCTTGATTTCTATCGGCAATTTTTCCAGTTCTGTCTTTATATAAACATATTCTGCCTCGGAAACCATTGATCTTTTCCTGCATTTGTAGTTCCAGTCTTTACATTCCTGAACTGAACCTAAACCATAATAGTAAAACTTAATCATATCCTTTTTATAATGCCTGCCAAAGCCTTCAGCTATATTCGCTGAAATAGAATCTACCGACCTTACAAATTGTTTCCCTACGGTGTCTTTCTCAAAATATGTCCAGCGACTTACAATTTTCCAGACATAATTTGACAATGAAAATGAAACCTGATAGGCTTTTAATTTTTCAATTATCAGATAATTTTTCTCCATAATTCATAGTATTGTTTACTAATTAATACCATGAAAAGAAAAATGTCACCCCACTTGAGCTATAAAATATATTCAAAAGTCACTATCTATACCCATTCCAAATAAAATTCCCACCTCAAAACCAATCAACATAACAACATAACAACATAACAATATAACAATATAGCAATATTGCAATATTGCAATTTATCATTTAAAACCCGACATTAAACCCAAGGTTTATCGTGGTCGTATTTCCCCAGTACATTTCGGGGGTGAACTTGCTGAGGTAATCCCGGGCAGTGAGGCCATCCACATCGTAGCCCTGGATGTCGCTGATCAATACGCCGGCAAAGACATAGGCATTGTTGATAAACTCGTATTTCGCCTTGAGGCCGATCACGCTTTTCTGCCAGGTGATATCCTGAAGAATGGGAGCTCCGTCAACAGGATTGTATACCCCGTAAACATAATCATTTCCGTGCTGGGCAAAATTATAGCTCAGGTCGATGCGCAAACCGCGGATGGGCTTATAGATCAAGGCCAGGAACAGATCCTGAGAATTATCGCGCATATAGTGCCCCAGGTTATAGGTGTTCGACTCGAAAGTGGTGGTCGAAATGCGGTGCTGGTAGGTCATGGGGAGGGTATAGGTGAATTCCGTGATCAGGCTCAGGTCTTTCAGCGGCCAGTTGCTCAGCCTGAAGCCGCCTTTATAGCTCAGGAAGTTATGTTTTTCGCTGTCGGTAACCCTGTTAATGGAAAACTCATCCACGAAAAAGGAGAAGTAGAGGTGCAGGTGCCTGATATTCCGGGAACTGATATCGAAGAACATCTGGGAATTCTGCCCCGCATAGTTATTGGTGGAATTCAGGGTATGATCCACCGATTTATAAAAGAGGAAGGGCACCAGGTAGGCGGCCTGCACCCCGATATCGCTGTAAATAATGCTGTTTCCCAGCGAAATGTTCAGGTGTTTCCAGGGGATGAAGGTGAACATATTGGCAGCGATGTATTTCTGGTGCATCACCTGCCGGTAGGTATCCCCGTCCCAGTACGAGCGGCTGCTGTCGATCACGTCCGACACCAGCCAGCCGTGGATGTAGTTGAACTCGAACCAGCGGGCCGGGGTCAGCTGCAGTTTTAGCTGTCCGAAAGAAGGGGTTCTTCCCGACAGGATATTGGCGCCGTTATAGTTATTGCCCCACACGGCATGGTCTTTCACAAAACCGATGGCACCCCAGTTCCAGGAAGCCATGGCTCCTCCCCTGGCCTCGCTGTAGTCGTTGCCTCCCTTTACGCTGCCTTTCAGCACCGCTCCGTAGCGCTGGTTAAAGTACTCCGGGCTGGTCAGCACCACATTCTCGTGGTTGTCGCGAAGACTGGAATAGGCCCCGAAATTCTTGCTGATATAGCCAAAGAGTTCGGCCCCGCCCCAGCGGTGGAAAGCCTCATCATTCTCATTAATGAAGTATTCCAGTCCGAACACCGGCCTGAGCGAAAAGGCTACCAGGCTGTCGCGGTAGGTCACCGCCAGGGGGTCCAGGGAAGTCGCCAGGTTTTCCTTTTTCTGGAAGATGTTCAGGGGCTTCATGCCTTTAGTGTTGTACACCAGTTCGAGGCGGTAGTCCTTCATGTAAAACTCGATCTCCTGCTGCTGCCGTTTGCTCAGCTGGTCTTTCTGCTCCCAGGCTTCCTGCAGTTTTTCAGCAATGAACATGCGGGAGTAGGGTTTCACAACGGAGTTGATGCTGATGAGCTTTTCATTGGCCAGCTCATCAAGGAAATCGTAAATGTTGGTGCGCTGCACGGATTCGTAAACAACTTGTCCGCTGGCAGAAACGCCAATCAATAAGCTTAGAATAAGGAGGAGTTTTTTCATAAAAATAAAAGTTTAGTTCGGGGAACGGGGTGCGGGGTGCGGGGGACGGGGGACGGGGGTCGGGGGTCGGGGGATATTTTCCCCGCAACCACGTTCATCCAATAATTTATTAATATAAGTGCGACATTTTCAATGTATTTAGGTGCGGGGGACGGGGGACGAGGTGTCTCCAGAACATCATTTCCAGTCAAATTTATTGATAAAAAAGTGCGACTATTTTAATATTTCGGTATTAATAGATATGAGCAATTACAAAAAACTAGAAGTTTGGCAAGAGTCAAGAGATCTTGCTGTTGATATTTACGCAATTACTCAAAAAGGTGGGTTTGAAAAAGATTTTTCTTTTCGAGATCAAATCAGAAGAGCTGCCATTAGTATTTCATCAAATATTGCCGAGGGCGATGAGTCTGGCTTTAATAAGCTTGGGATACGATATTTTTATAATGCCAAGGCATCACTTGCTGAAGTTGAAACACAACTTGATATAGCATTCAAAATAGGATATCTTACGACAGAGGATTTCGAGCGTTTATCAAAAATGATTACGATCATTTCTAAAAAACTAAGAAAACTAATTCAGTATAGGTTAAATAAATAGTCCCTCGTCTCCCGACCCCCGTCCCCCGTACCCCGTCCCCCGTACCCCGTCCCCCGTACCTCGTACCCCGTACCCCGTACCCCGTACCTCGTACCTCGTCCCCCGAACCCCGTCCCCCGTCCCTCATATCTATTTACTCCTCGCTTTCTTAAAAACAATATTGTATCCTGCCTTCCAGAAGTATCTGCAATCCGTTTTGAATGGCCGCTTGAGATAGGCATCGAGGTATTGGTTTTCCGACTCCTGTATTTCTTCCAGGGTTTTGGGCATATCGGCGTAGAAGGGCGGGATCAGGCCCGGGCGTGTTCGAATGCGTTTGGCTTTCAGTTCCTGGTCGTAGAGGTTGAAATAGTGCTTGCTGAGGGGGCGCACCCCCACGATTTTCAGGTCGCCCTTGACGAGGTTCAGCAACATGGGCAGTTCATCGATCCAGAACCGGCGCATGAACCTTCCCACGGTGTTCACCCTGAAGTCGTTTTTGAACTTCCCGCCTTCCTGCAATTCATTCTTATCGTAAACATATTGCTGCAAATACTCGGCATAGGGGTGCATGGTCCGCATCTTATACACATAAATGGTGCGACCGCCCTTCCCGACCCTTTTCAGCCGGATCAGCGGGCCGTAGGTTGGGTTGTAATCAAATACCGGCTCCTGGATCTTCCGTGCAACGAAGTACTGCTGGTCGTTGATCATCTTATCCGCGATCACCTCAAATCCGCAGGAATACAGGCGGCCGAAGGTTTCTGCTTTCGAAAGGGCCCTGTTCCTGCCCTTGGTCAGGAAGAAATATACATTTTTGGTTACCGGCAGCTTGGGGATCACCCGTTTCCAGAAGAAGAAAATGGTGTAAAGCAGGTAATTGATGAGGAAAGGGTACCGCCTGAGCATGCGTTTTTTCACCAGCAGGTTGGTTTGTACCGAGCCGATAAAAATCCCCCTGTCGGGTAGCTTTTCGTTTATTGCTTCAAAGAACTTATTGATGCGCTGGATATTGTTGATGCGCTTCAGGTTAACCACCGCATTGTAATATCCGGGCAACTGGTTCTCGATGTTGAAGCGGGTGGTGGTCGCCACCAGGAGGGTATTGGTGTGCTCCACATCGATCTGCTCCTGTATAAAGGTATTGACTTCTTCCCCCGCGTGGCGGATGATGAGCTCCTCGTTGAGGGGAGGCACTTTAGCCTTGATCTTGTCTTCGAGTACGGCATCCGATTCGATGAGTTTTTGCTGTTGCCTGATGGCCTTCATGGTGGCCTTGTTGAACTTCTCCCGCTGGTCGGCATCGCGGCGCAGGCGTTTGCTGCTGAAAAACATGTATCCGAGCAGGAGTTCCAGCACAAAGGAAACCCCGATGGTCCCGAACACGATCAGACGTGAATACTGGAACTGCTGGCTGGCATAGATCAGGGCCGTAATCGTTGCCAGGATGATGAAATCGCCGGCAACAATGGGAAAGAACACATCCCTGAGTTTATTTTTGCGGTGCAGGCGGTATTTGTCGATGGCCACCGAAACCGAAACCCACACGAAGAGAAAAAGCAGGAAAGGCTGGTAGTACATCGGAATGTACACCCGCCTGGATCCGGGCTTTATCCAGATGAAGAAAAGGAATACCGCTGACACGAGCAGGATGTCGGCGATGATGTAGAATATCGTTCGTCTTTTCAACGGATCAGCTTAATTGATGGTTTTGTAAATATAGGAAATTGGTGCGAGGTGCGGGGTACGGGGTACGGGGATTTTGGGTGGGGATTTCCCCGTCCCTCGTACCTCGAACCACGTACCTATAATTATATCTTTTTAAACAAAGCCAGCACATTATACCCAAACTCTGCAATGTTGAACAGGAACTTATTATTGATGCGTGTAAACCGGCCATAATTGACCATTTCGCCGCCAAAGCGGGCTTTGAAATCGCGGACGCCATAATCTTCATCCGGTTTTCCCACGCCCATGAAATCGAAAGTGCTGATGCCGTTCTCCATGGCATATTCGATCGCGGCCCAGGTGGCCAGCACGCTGGGGTATTGCTGCTTGTATTCTTTGTCGAGGCCGCAGACATACCATTCGTAGATACAACGGCCAGGAAGTATCGGAGATAATATTCCACCGATGATACGACCATTATACTTGATGAGGCGAATGATGCCTATCGGGTTCCGGGTACCGGATACCGGGTGCCGGGTGGTATGTAAGGGGTGCCGGGTACCGGATACCGGGTTCCGGGTGGTATCGGGTTTTGTGGAGGCCAGGTCGTAGAAACTTTTGAAAAAACTCCAGTCGGGGAGGGGTTTGCGGACTTTGTAGCGGTAAAGCTTATAAAGTATGTTGTAGAATTCTCTGACCTGTTCAATGCTTTGCGGCTCAATGATCTCAGCACCGTTTGCCAGGGCTTTTTTTATTTGCCGCCTGCGTGTTGCACTCAAGTTAATAGATCCAGGATTCTGAATACTGGATTCTGAATACTGAATTCTGATAATATAATTCAACCGATCTATCCAGCTAAACCCAAATTTCTCAAACACCGGTAAATATTCTTCCCAGTCAAAGAAATTGCGGAGCTGGATGAAGAGGGCTTTTTTGCGGGTTATACGGATGAGTTCCACTAATAAACGATCAAGAATATTTGCAATATCAATTGCTTTATCTGAAATAAGGGGACCTCCAAAAACGACAGCCCTTGAAGAGAAAAGTTTTACTAGTTTGTTTTTTTCATAAATAATTGCTCCCAGCAATACTCCATCAACATTACCTGATTTATCAATGTGAAATATTTTAATTGGTTCATACTTATTTATTCTTAAATAGAAGTCAAACATTTCCGGACACTGATAGATATTGCCCCCGGGGTGAGAATTGACAAAATTTTTCCAGTCTTTATATTCGATATTAGAAACAACGGGCATAATGATAAGGATCTAATCAATCAACAGCCTGAATAGTCTTTTTTTTCTATAATCCCAGGCATCTTTTAGGCTGGGAACCGTATTATAAGTTGCCATCTCGTCATCATTCGGCAAGAAATCTACCATTCCATTTTCAAGTTTATCCAGTGCTTCTATCATTGCGGTAGGAGCCAATTGGTAGTTTTTCTTCACAAGCGACCTAAAGTTTTCTCTCTTATCAACTTTAAAACTTTTTTGAACTATTATTGGGCCTGAATCAATTCCTTCATCAACAAAATGAATAGAAACGCCGGTTTCTTTTTCTTGTTTATTCAATACCCAAAAGGGTGTTAAGCGACCTCGGTTTTTAGGTAAAAGTGCATTATGCCTATTTAACATGCCTATCCGGGCAATAGATAAAAGTTCTTTTTTAATAATAAATTGGCTTTGGTTAATAATGACATCGGGTTGGGCCTCTTTTAGTTTATTCAGATACGTTTCTGCATTGGGATTATTTGTGTAGTCTACGGGTATATTAAATTTTTCTGAAAACGTTCTTAATGATGGGGATTTACAAAAGGGGAGATAACCAGACAGCTTTTTTCGCACTTTAAATGAAATCGTTTTATAAACAAAAAACACATAGCTAGGCAAGCCCATAATCAATAATAAACTAATAAGGTATTTATGCTTTGATCTCTTTTTACCAATCTTTAATCGGTTTCCCTTTGCAATGGTTAAGCCGACAATATCATTATGTCTATCCCGGATTATTGCCTTGATAAAATCAAGGGTATAAACTGGATCCTCCATTGTTATAATCCAAATTTTCATAGCAAGCCCCTTTGATTGCAATAATCTTTAAGTGAAGTACCAATAAAGCCTTTTTTCTGAAAATACAGCAGCTGTTTTTCGTATAACTGTATAGCCTGAGGTCCAAGATTTTTAACCTTTAGATTAGAACGAAGCCAATCCTGAAGAAAATAAGAAACAAGATTACCTGACCGTCTGTTTATTTCGCGAATTTCATCCGATTCATCAAGGAATTCGTTGGGGTGTATATCAAATACAATTGGTTTTCCCGTAAGTACAGATTCTGCTTTAATAAACCTTCTTTGCATAGCAGTAATACCAGGAAAAATCCTCATGGTTGTCCCAAGATATGGAAATATGAATGCTGAAAGTGGTATTTCTAACAGGGGACCCTGCCCTTTTTTAAAGATATTATCAGGTTTTGTTTTATACACATTGCGAGGAGCTAATAACCAGTTTAACTTGGTACCACCACCAAATGACAGAAAAAAATCAAACCTTTGTGAAGCAACCGAGCTATCAATCAAGTAACCGGTCTCAATGAGCGCTCTTACAGTGTTTTTACTAACCCTGAGTGCCGGAGCCCGAAATGAAACAACTTCCTGGCCTGAAAGGTCTTCTAAGAGGGTTTTCGTTTCTAACAGATGGCGTTTCTGTTTCTCAAATGGCATCACATCAAAACCATTTTCTTTTAAATGAGATTTCCCATGTGATGCAATTTCATGCCCACGTTGTGCTGTCATTTTCACAACTTCAGGAAAAAGTCTGGCAATATATCCCGTAAAAAAGAAAGTGGACTTGATATTGTACTTATCATAGATATCCAAAAGCAATGGCATCCCCTCTTTCCATACCTTTTCCCCGGTTTTATCTCTTAAGGTATTGAGCCAGATTGATGTTGTCTCAACATCATTCGTCCAAAGAGCATATTTATTGTTTTGTTTCATTCTATTTCAATCGTATCAAAACCGCTTTTACTATATTTTTCAGATTTTGGAACAGAAGCTCCCGTAACCAAAAAAACTTATTATCAAACCACCTGTGTGGGTGTGTGTTGATAATAATTTGCACAGGACTTTCATTTCCATGGATCATTGAAATAATTGCGTTGGAATTTTTGAATCTATAATTATAATCTGAACTCACCTTATCTCTTACGCTAATGCTGTCGTTATTCCACTGTCGACCAGTATCAGTGATATATAACACTTTTGAATAGTCAACATCAAAATATGGCTCAGCAATAATACCAAAGTCTCTGTAGGAATATTTTTCCCACACAGCCCTGTTGTCCCATTTTGATAAAGGACTTCCATGCATACAGATTGTAGTTACCGGGTATAATTCCCTGAATTTCTTAAGGTTATTTTGAAATTTATTGTATGCTGATTCAATGTTTCCTCTGGCTAGATCCATATCCTCATAGTGATATCCAAACTCATGTCCCAAATCAATTATTTTGCTGATTATCTCTTCCTTAAAAACAGAGGGTATCACACGAAAATAATAGGTCGCCTTAATTCCTAATTCAGATTCAATTTTAGCCATTTTTAATGCATTGGCCGGAATGCGGTCAACATCATGCCGAAGCACCAATCCTTTGTCGGAGGGCATTTTAATAAACTCTTCGAAAGTTTGAATTGAATATCCAGAAGACCGGATGTTTAAAAGTAATTGTTTGTATCTATTTAGAGTAAAATCCATATACAGGGATTAGGTGTTAGTCAAAAACCGTGTTATAATATCATTCTTAATATTCTTCCAGCGAAATAGGAGAGTAAATAATAAACTGGGTTAACTATTGAGCAAAATGAATCATGTAACATTAGAAATGAGCCATTGGCTTCGCCGAGCTCCGCTTCACAATGGGCAATTAACTCAAATTCGACACAATATACCTAAACTTCCCTCCCGGGCCGGGATCGAGAAAAGCATGCTGCGTAATTTCCACTTTAGTAAAGAACGGCAATAAGCAGTCTTTCAACTTCTTTAAATCCACATTCTTCAATTCTCCATTCCCGGCACCCGGTATCCGGCACCCGGTATCCGTCATCCGGTATCCGGAACCCGATTTTATCTCTGCCTTGAATTCTATTTCCCCTTCCTTGTCCTGCACTACCTGGAATCTCAGCATTTTGTCGCTGTTTATAAAGCCTTCCTGGTCGAGCAGGTTTGCAAAGAAAATCCCATTTACCGAGGAACCATCTTTCAGGATGATATTTTCACTGGCCCTTCCCTGCAGCTTGATGAGCCGCGGGGCGGGATTTCCACAGGCGCAGGGAGAGGTATCAATCTGCCCGATATCACCGTTTTTATAGCGGATGAACGGCTGGGAATAATTGTCGAGGTTGGTAACGATCAGATTATTGTTTTCATCCGATTCAAGAATACAATGCTCCATGCTGATGTGCATGCCATTGTGTTCTTTACATTCAAAGGCGATGGAATTGCATTCCCCGCATCCGTACTGGTTAAAGAGCGGGGCCTGGAAGATCTCTTCAATTTTCTTCCGGTATTCCGGGAACAAGGTTTCGGAGGTGGAAGACACCGCAATGGGGTTTATCCCTTTAATGTTGTTTCGTTTAATATAGTCGGCGAGCAGGAGAATGGCGGAGAGGTAACCGCGGATGAGTGCAGGCCTGAACTTCTGTAGCTTCACGGCCACTTCCGCAAGGTTGGCATCGTTGAAGGAAAAGGCATTGAAGTTTCTAAATCGATTAATTCTGTTAATTGATTCGGATTTAATGTTTTGGATGCTGGCACGGGGGACGAGGGACGAGGTGCGGGGGAAGTTTTGTCCCTCGGCTTCGCTCGGGATGACAGACTTTGAATTTTGCACTGTTGTACTCCCCCAGAGTTCTACTTCCGGCATGCCGGGTTCTATTCCCATCCACTCGTAGAAGCGGTAATATGCCGCCAGGGCCCATGAACGTGTTTCCGTATCGCGGTATAACCTGAGCGGTGGCCCTGTTGTTCCGCCGGTTCGGCTTACTTTGCATTTCTTCAGGTTAATATTGTCTGACAACAAAGAATCTCCAGCCTCCATAGCAATCTGCCGATCTAATATCGGACAATCGTCAAATCGTTCAATCGTTCTATTATCCGGTAACCGGTAACCGGTGACCGGTGACCGGAAAAACGGCACCTCCGCCCGCACACCCTCCAATAGCCTCTCCAGCTTCTCCGCCTGCAAGCGTTCCAGTTCCTCCAGGCTCCAATCCTGGCTATCACGCAGAAAGCGCATTGTCTTTCTGACATGGGTTCCTTTCAGGAGGTCGTAGAGTATTAAGCCGGTGTTAGTCAATTGTTATATTGTTATATTGCTATATTGCTATATTGTAATATTGTTATATTGCTATTGGGTTTCGACTAAACGACTCAACAAATAAACGAATAAACAATGTATCAGTGCTTGCCCTGAGAACTCGGTGGTCTCAGTGTTGAGCGAGACCGTGAAAATTTAAAGTGACACTTTAATAAATCATGTATTTTTAAAGTTGAAGGCAACTATATATGAATTCCGCAGACACTGTCTGTTGTTTTTAATAAATCTGAAATTACAGCCACCAAGGCTCAAAGGCACCAAGTTGCACTAAGGTCTTACTTGGTATTCTTTGCAGTTAAATTACACGACTAAACGACTCAACAAATCAACTTATAAACTTTGTTCCAGTGCCTGCCCCGAGAACTCGGTGGTCTCAGTGTTAATTTCTTTATAAAATTTTTCGACTAAACAAATCAACGAATCAACAAATAAACCAACTATCATGATTTCAGTGCTTCAGTGTTACACGGTTAAATGGTAAATAATTCAACACCTGTCCCGAGCGAAGACGAGGGACTCAACCCTTAACACTCAACCCTTCCCTGGCTCCCGGTATCCGGCACCCGGAACCTCATCTGATAGTCCGGCTTTTCCCTCATAATTCCGATGCTTTCCGGGGAGTTTTGGATGAATCGGAAGCAAACACTGCATTCATCATCTGCTCGCTAAGGTCAGGTTTGGCGGCAAAATATCGCGCTCTTTTATCGAGCCATTCCTTTTTTAGGTTTTTATTCCCAAGCATTCGGATAATCTCACTTTTGAGTTTATCAAAATTCCTGAAATTTTTCATCAAACCGTGCTCATTCTCCAGGATGATAAAATTCGACATATCATTTGGCCCGACAAATGAATTATACCTCAAGGAAGGCGTTCCCAGCAATGCTGATTCAGTTGCCATCGTCTGGGAATCACCGATATACATGGTAGCAAAATAAAGCAGGTGATGGATCTCATTGGGGGGGACCTTGCTCAGATATTTTGTCAGCTCCGCGGGAAGGTTTTTCTGCTCTGCGGATATGATCACTTCACCATGTTCAGACAGCAACTCAACCAGTTCTGTTTTTTCTTCATCCGAAAAGCCAAACTGGCCAACATCATGATTGGCATCCCAACTGATAAATCTCAGGACAAAATAGGCCTGGTCTGCATTTATGCCTGCCTTTTGCACAGCTTGCCTCTCGGCATGAAAGGCTGCCGGACTCAAATAACATTCTTCGAAAAAGCCCTTGATCCTTTTTTGTTTCTTTCCGTAGCTGATGGTATATGTTTCGGGAGTAATGACAATATGCGACAGCGGGGCAACGATCTTCCGGGTCAGCCAGACTACTTCCGAATCGGGAGTGATAACAAGTTTTGCACGGGTAAAGGGCTTAACCAGGACAGCATAAAAAGAGGCTTTCGAAAAAATATAATCCGGTTTGAACTTCCTTACAATTTTCTTGTAGATAAAGAATATGCTGATAATGTTAAAGATCTTTCCCTTAAGTTTTTTCTTATGCTTGCCATAGATCTCGTATGAATATCCTTCATCCTCAAGCACTTTTAATAATACATCCTTGTCGCGGGCAATGATCTTTACCTCATTGCCTTCCTTCAGAAGCAATTTAATTAACTGTCGAAACTGGTAATAATGCTTCGGATGGGTAAGCTCAAAAAGAATGCGCATTTACTCGTAAGTTTTAATGACTTTCGCCGGAACACCAAGCGCAAGAGCATAGGGGGGGATATCTTTGGTGACAACGGCTCCGGCCCCGATCACAGCTCCTTCACCGATCGTTACACCCGGCATAATAATAGCCCCGATGCCGATATGTGCGCCATCTTTAATAACAACCTTCCCGGCTTTAAAAGGACAATGCATGGCGTACATTCCGGGTTTATATTTTGACAGGTCTCGCTGATGACAAAGGATCATCACCCCTGTTGTTATGGCAACTCCCTTTCCAATTTCAATAAGTCCCGGATCTCTGTCATCCATTGAGACAAGCCTGGCAACATGAGATTTCTTGCCGATCTTCACCCCGCGCATGCGATGGAGGAAGACCGTTACCTGATATGGGAATGACACATATGCCATAATGTGGAGAATTCTGTTGAAAACTCCCCGTATGATCTCCCATGGAGTTCTTCTGTAGTTAACGATCGACACTTTTAAGTATTTTGTGTTTATGATTAGCTTACAGCTTGTCCTATCTGTTTACTCCTTATTTCTCATTTCCATTTCGTAAAAACTCATGGGCCTGATCTTATAAACTCTTTTTACCAGGGGCCCACCGTATTTTAATATCATTTGTACGATCTTAAAACTATTTGGATACTTGAAATAGTGCATATTGGGCTTTTCCCAGATTTGATTGAACTCCTCTGTTGTAAGATCGAGTTTTTTTATAACATAGTTTTTCAACTCTTCCTGGTTCTCTTCGCTATCGAAAGGCTTAGAGATTTGATCGAGCGCCTCATCCCTGGTGATCGCCCCGCTAACAACCTGCGCTGATAGGTTAATCAGTCTTTTATCAATACCAAATTTCCTGTAAAGCCAGTAGGACATTGAAAATTTTGTAAACAGATTTTCGTGATGATGACCACCATAATCTTCCCAATCGTATTCCTGTTTAAGGAATTCCTTGGTTTCCGCTTTCTTGTAGTCGATAAAATAATAAGGCCTTATTTCTTTTATCTTTTTAATGTAGCCATAGTAGAATATGCGATGATTATTCAGTGGCGGATAAGTTTTTAGTTTAACCCCGCTTCCAAATTTCTTGTGTATATATTTAAGCTGTTTATGATCTGAAGTTGTCCATTCGCGGGGTTGTTTTCCCTCTGATCTGAAATCATTTCCCCTCAGAATATATTTAATGCTTTCACGGCTGGCGATCATATACATTACACCCTTAATGGCCCTGTCAGTAGGCGTGTCGATCCATGGCATGGATGCCCTCATATAAGAACGCAATAGATCTTTAATTTCTTCATAATCGATAACGTAAGTCTCAAGATCAATATCGAGTTTATTGGTTACCTTTTTGATATTCTTTACAGCAATATCCGAACTCCATCCATTATCCAGGTTAACAGCCAGTGGCCGAAGTCCATAAACATTCTTTGCCAGGTGCAGAAGATATGAACTATCAACTCCCCCGCTTACACCGATAATGCAATCGTATTTTTTGTTTTTACCCTTCTCCTTTATCTCCTCAACATAAGCTTCCCAGATCTCTTTTCCGGCTTCTCCTCTGGGGAAATTCTTTTCCAAGGTTTTCTGCAAATAATAGTAGTTTGATACTCCGTTGGCATCGAAGTTGATGCCGGGTACCGTTTCATTCCAAATTCCCTTACTACAGGTTTTTTTCATAAGATGTTGTTTCTTTTTTTTCTTCTATTGTCGGATAATTAACCAATACCGCTTTACGGGGGCCATGATAAACAAACATGGATCCCGCCGCTGCTGCCGAAGCATGCCCTTTTATGATCCCTTCGCGCAAATGTCCAAGATTTCCTGCACCACCACAGGCAACCACCGGTATGTTAACGGCATCGGCCACCGAACGGATGAGCTCCAGGTCATAACCTTCCATCAGCCCGTCATGGTCAATGGAATTCAGGAGGATCTCCCCTGCTCCGTGGTCTTCAACTTGCCTGGCAAAGTCCACGGGTGAAAGACCGCTTGGCCTGCTACCCGCAAGCGTATATACCTGTTTCTTTCCGAAACGTTTCTTCTTCACATCAATTGAGACAATGATGGTGGAACTCCCGAATTCCTTTGCTGCTTGCTCAATGAAATCAGGGTTCTCCACAGCATAGGTATTAATGGCAACCTTTTCAGCTCCTGCATTGATGATCTTCCTGATGTCTTCAGTGCTGCGAATTCCTCCTCCAACGGCAAATGGCATATTAGCTTCAT
>NPID01002325.1_pt3 | contig 18658 bp, 15 predicted proteins | sample 8637491 | NCBI WGS metagenome assembly NPID01 (sample SAMN07420843, study PRJNA396082) | bioreactor metagenome | isolation source: sample BA6 brine-fed electro-methanogenic bioreactor BA | place: Japan: Kochi | collected 2016-06-14 | reverse complement strand
GTCGATCACCTTGCACTCCGTGGATTTCTCCAGCCTGCCCACCTGGCCGGGGCTCAGGTTGTGGTCGAACACCATTGTACCCAAGTCCTGCGAACGGGCCAGGGCAGCCAGCTCCTCCACCTTGCCGCTGCCGACGAATGTACCGGGATCCGGCCTGTGGCGGCTTTGTGAAGCGACTGCTGCAACCGTTCCGCCGGCGCTTTCCACAAGACGGGTCATCTCGACAAGATCGGCCTCCAGGGCAGGATCGCCGTGGAGGTTCACAGAAACCAGAAGGACCCTTTCGAGCCCTTCATCGGTTACTGTTCTGAAAGTGGTTTCTTCTGGGGGCATCAGGCCTTCTTCTTGTCCCTGTTCTTCCCCCTGGACATTACCTTCTTGTTGATGAGACGCCTGGCGGATTCCAGCTTGACCCCGCGCACCAGTGAAAGCTCACCGGCGAAAACGGTTATCGCCTCGTTGAGGACCCTCTTCTCCGACGGATTCATCTTCGAGAAGGAGGACCTTCCCAGAACGTCCCTGATGGCGGTTGCTATGGTGACCGGATCACCTGAATTCACCCGCTCCTTGAGAACATCTATCCTTCTTCGCCAGTCCTTGGGAAGCTCTTTCCCTTCCTGGGAAAGGATGTCCATGGCCTCGTCGATATCGCCGTCGGATGAGACCCTTCTCAGCCCCGATTCCTCCACCGCGTCGGCTGGAAGGAGTATTCCCGCGCGCCCCCCGGAAAGGGAGATCACCACGCACTCCACCATTTCTCCTGAAATGTCCTTCATGCATATGTCCGATATCACGCCGGCCCCGTGATAAGGGTGTACGACCTTGTCATTGATACGGTATTTCACTGCGTCCCCCTGCTGGAAATGGTTGGCTAATATAGGGTTTTAATACCGATTTGTCAAATGTCCGAGCCGCTGCCGATGAGAAGATGGAGGTGGGGAACGGGAACATCCGACATGCTTCGCGTTCCCTGCAGGGGGAGGGCCTGCACGTACTGTCTTACAAGCTGCTCCAGGGCCCGGGCTTCAGCGGCATTCCCGTGGCGGAGGAACAGTGTTTCCTCCAGGGCCGCCGGTATGCCAATCTCCCGATTGAAGCCGTCGGCGTCGCGGACGTCCACCACCCTGATGAGATACGAAACGCCTTCGATGACACATGACCTGCCGTCGAGTATCCGGCCGGCATAGGTTGCGGCGCCAAGCCCGTCGAGGGCGTACTGGATACCGTGGTTGACCACATCGATGTAAAGAGTGTCTCCGGGAGGCTCCGCAGGAAGGGGAAGGAAGTGGGCGTTCACCCCTGCGTATCTCAGGTCGGTTCCCAGCAATATCGTAAGGTCGACTGGCTTCACCATGAAGGATGTGTCCTCACCTGCTGTCAGCAGGGCCTGATCCCAGAGGGCCTGGTAGCCCGGCCCGCCTGCGGGGCTTGACCTGCGCACGGTGATCAGAGAGGAGGTCCTTCGGGAGGTTCCGGTCTGGGTATAGACCAGTGAGTAGTCCCTGAAGGGACCGGACCTGAGCAGGTTCTCCCTGTCCGGAACGCCTGAGCAGTTCGTAATCCATACCCTGGCTGTATCCTGGAGGAGCAGACCGGTCTCCATGGGAGTGGAAGGAGGAGGTTCAGGGAGAGTGTCCTCCACCCAGGGTGACACTGTTTCCAGAGTATCCGGATCGGGTACTGCCTCAGGCTCGGTCTCCGGCGGGGCGGAATACCTGAAGACCAGGTATGCGGCCAGGAGAAGAAGCGGCAGCCAGAAATACCACCGGCTGTACCATGGAGTTTTGACCCCGGAGGTTTCCTTCTTCCTGAGGAAGCTCTCCGAGTGGGACAGAGGAGCGGGTTCCGCGGGTTTGCTCTCAGGAACTGCGAGACTCTCAAGCAGTTCTCCGGCCTTCCTCAGGCTTCCGGGGCGGTTCACCGGGTCGGCAGAGGCCATACTCTGAATCGCCGACTGGTACGCCGGGGGAAGCATCTTCCATTTTCCCACCTGCTTCTCCCGGTCGTCGGTGCCGGCGATAAGCCTGAAAAGGAATGATCCCAGGGCGGAAACGTCGCTTCTGGGATCGGATGGTCTTGATTTGCCCACCTCGGGAGGAGTGAAGGAGGTAATGGGCACGCCCCTCCTTCCAGCAAGGAGCAGCAGTGTCTTCCCCTGGAGAAGAAACATCTCCGGGCCAAGGTATCCGCAGATCATGCCCGCGGCCTGAAGGTCCGTTACTATCCTGAGGGCCTTCAGGGTAAGGTCCAGTGCCATGGGATTGGTCATGCCTCCGGTAACCGTCAGCTTCTCGCAGAGGAACCGGCCGGCCCCTCCCTGGAAAAGAAGGAGCTTCCTTCCACCGGGAAGGTCCCTGGCGGATGCCGGGGTCAGAAGCCCCCTCACCGAGGGCCACCTGTGCTGAAAAATACCCTGGGAGCTTGAGATCTCCGCGATCATTTCCTGCCCCTGGTACAGAACCCGGGATAGAGAATAATCCCCCGAGGAGTAGATCTCCTCCTTCAGGAGCAGGCCGCAGCTTCCCAGAAGGTCAGTATCCGCTGGCATCTGAGGAGTAGTTGGGAGCTTCCTTGGTTACCGTAACATCGTGGGCGTGGCTCTCCCTCAGCCCCGCGGAGGTGATCCGTACGAATCTCGCCTTCTGGAACAGTTCGCCTATGGTAGCGGCACCCACATAGCCCATTCCGGATCGAAGACCCCCTGTGAGCTGTACGAGGTAGTCGCTGGCGGGACCCTTGAAGGCCACCATACCTTCGATCCCTTCGGGAACAAGCTTTTTCTCCACGGTTGAATCCTGGAAATACCTGTCGGCGCTTCCCCGGCGCATGGCGCCCATGGATCCCATTCCCCTGTAGGTCTTGAACTTCCTGCCCTTGTAAATAATGGCCTCTCCGGGGCTCTCGGAGGTTCCCGCGAAAAGGCTGCCTATCATAACCGCTGAAGCACCCGCCGCAAGGGCTTTTACAATGTCGCCGGAGTACTTGATTCCTCCATCGGCTATCACCGCGCCGCCCTGCTTCGCAGCGGCTTCGGCGCAGTCGTAGACCGCAGTGAGCTGCGGGCAGCCAACCCCGGCGACGATCCTGGTGGTGCAGATGGAGCCCGGACCCACGCCAACCTTCACGGTGTCGGCTCCCAGCTTCATGAGTTCCTCTGTGGCTTCAGGGGTTACCACGTTTCCCGCCACGATGGCGATATCGGGATAGAGGGCCCTGACCCGGGAGGTGGTCTCCAGCACGCTCACGCTCTGGCCGTGGGCGGTGTCTATGAAGATGCAGTCAACACCGGCTTCAACCAGTGCAGCCGCCCTCTCGAGGGCAGCTTCGCCCACGCTGATCGCCGCCGCCGCCCTGAGCCTTCCCCTGGAATCCTTGCACGCTTCCGGGAAATCCATGGCCTTCTGGGCATCCTTAAGGGTAACGAGACCGGCCAGGCTGCCCTGTTCGTTCACCAGGGGAAGCTTCTCCAGCCTGTGCTTCCGAAGGAGGACCAGGGCATCCTCAAGGCCTGTTCCCACAGGAGCGGTTACCAGTTTCTCGATGGGTGTCATTAGCCTGGCCACTGGGACGGAGCCGTCGGTCTCGAAGTGATAGTCCCTGTGGGTGAGTATTCCCGCAAGACGGTGGTTCTCCAGAACCGGGAAGCCTGAGACTCCTGTCCTGGAGGCCAGATCCAGAGCGTCAGATACAGTGGCGCTGAGATCCAGGGTAATGGGATCCATGATAACGCCGCTTTCCGCTCTCTTCACCGTTCTTACCTGTCGGGCCTGCTCCTCCACCGAAAGGTTCTTGTGTATAACGCCGAGCCCCCCCTGCTGGGCCAGGGCGATGGCCATTCCGGCTTCAGTCACCGTATCCATGGCGGCGCTGAGGATGGGTATGCTGAGTATGATATCCCGGCAGAGCCTTGTGTGCAGACTGACCCGGGACGGGTGGACATTGGATCTTCCGGGAAGGATCAGCACGTCGTCGAATGTGAGTGCTTCCTGTGCTTCTCTTGGATTCATGTTCCCTCCTGAAAGAGAGCCTCAGTCGGCCCAGTAAATGATTCTTCCGCAGGTGGGGCAGGTATGCACCCTGGAGTTGCGCTCAGGATCGGAGCAAACGGCGGTGGGAAGCCGTGTGAGGCAGCCAGTGCACCTGCCCATGAGTGCAGGTACCACCGCGTTCCCGTAATGCCTGGTAAGCTGGGAGTAAAGACCCCTCCATTTCCTGCTTATGCTCTTGCAGTAGGCTTCACGGAGTTCTGTGAGCTCCTCCAGGGCCCCCTCGGTCTTGAGACCCATGTCGGCCTCTTTGTCGCGGATATCCTTTCTGTTCAGATCGGCTATCATTACGTCCAGATCGTGAAGACTGATTAGCTTCTCCAGCTGCTTGTCCATTAATCCTCCTGCTTCGCCGGCTGGAAGTCGAGAAGCTCGAAGAGCCTCTCGGCGGAGCCGGCGGAGGCAAACTCGTCTCCGTGCTCCTTTATCCGCCCGGCAATGTGGCTCAGAAAGGCCGCGTGCTCCTCCGGACCGTTCGGCTTCACCGGAGATATGAAAAGAATGACTGTGTGAACCTTCTCCTCGGGCCATCCGATACCATCGGCGGACCTGCCGACGGCAATGGACAGCTGATCCACAAGAATGCTCCTGCAGTGGGGAAGAGCAATGCCCCGGTGAACCACCGTGGCCCCTACCTGCTCCCTCACCTCCAGCGCTCCGGCAAGGAGATGCCGGGTCTTCTCCCCGAAGGGGAAAAGCTGGAGAAGCTCCGATACGGCTTCGTCCCTGCCGTCGGATCCAAGATCGAATTTGCACAGCGCGGTGTATTTCAAAATTCTCTCCCTTGCCTTTTCAGCGTCTAATATAGAATACTGCCCTTGTCCTGCAAGTTTTGACCGAACAACCCGAATGAGTAATATGCTAAGTAAAGAAGAATTCAACACGTATCTGGGAAAAGAGGCCTGCTGGGCCATCAGGGGAGGGAACGGTAACCTGCTGACCGTATCCCCTGGAATGGAATCCCTGGCTGAATCCATCTCAATGAAGGTTCCTACGATGCTTGCACTCCTTGAGGAGTCCAGCGAGGGTTTCTGGCCGCTGCGGCTGGGCGGTGGACTCTTCACCATGCTCTCCGCCGGGATGGGGGAAGGTGTGAAGCTTCTCTCACTCAGACCATCCAGCCCTGAAGAGGTACGCGACCTGCTCCAGAACGTTACTGGTGAAGAGCTTTTCGCCCTCTGTTCCTCCGATGGAAGGATGATCACCGTTTCATCCAGGTTCAGCAGGCTGTTCGGCGAAACGGGCAGTCTGACGGAGGCGTTCGATTCTTCGTCATCCGGGGCAATAGTCTCCGCCCTGAGGAAATGCCTGCTGGAGGGCAGCGTGCAGGAGTTCCTGGTCAGCTGCTCCTCGGGGGGCGACGACGGCTCCAACTACGGTCTCTCCATGAGAAGGCTTCCATCTCCAGGGAAACTCCTCTTCTGCAGGCTTCACGTAACTTCTGTTGCGGTGGTTACAGGAAGCATGGACCGGAACAGCATGATCAGAACCCTCCTGGAGGAGAGCTTCTGCCCCAATGTGACAATAGACGCCGAGGGGGTGATTACCTCCATGAATCACGTTGCCAGGGAGATATCCATGGGGAAATGGGGCAGCGACCCAACCGGCAGGGTGTTCTTCGAGCTTGTCCACCCGGATCAGAGGGAGGAGGTGAGGAGCCGCCACGAACAGAGGAGGAAGGGATACGCAGTCCCCTCACGTTATTCCATTCATCTGACATCGGCGGAAGCTTCAATGCCGGACTCTGTGGAAGTCTCCGTGGTGTCGCTCTTCGGGCTGGATCGCTGGGTGATCTTCATGCGGCCTTTGCCGTACCCGTCAGAGGATGGAGCGCATTCCCCGAAGCCGGCTTATGGACATTCCTCCCCAGGCGAAGGCATACCCCCTGAGGAGGCCCTTTCCGATCTGGTAAGGTCCACAGGCGCAACATCGGCGGCTTATGTCAACGAAAGCGAAGTACTCACCGCCGGCGACTCAGCCTCCCTGATAAGTGTCATTGACCGCGGGAAACTGGCAACTTCCCAGGGAGGGACCCTCTCGAAGGGAGTTCACCATCAGAGGATCAGGACACCCTTCGGCACATCACACCTGCTGCTGGAGACCAGAGGGGAAGAAAAGCCCGGCGGATCATTCATGGAAGCGCTGGAATACACCTCCAGGATACTGGAGAGACACCATATCGAAACCGTTCTGGAGCAGGAGAGGAAGCTGCTCTCCCTCACCAGGGAGATGGGCCTTGCCTACCTGGGCAGGAAAGAATCCCTGGACGGGCTGTTAAGCGACTTCGCAAGGACAACGGGCATGGAGACCGTAGTGGTTTACAGAATAGGAAGAACAGGAAGCTTTCTTGGAGGGGTGGCCGGGGCCGGTGTGGTGGGAACCATACCCGATCTCCCCCTGGATGAGCTCAACACGGCTTCATGGGCATGTCTCCGGGGAGAAACCGCTCTGTATACCGGTGCCCCCGGGAACGACCTGAGGTTCACTCCGGTGTTCCACGAATCCCAGTCGGAGATAGCGGTCCCCTTCTTCAGGGGGACCACCCCCGACGGAGTGGTTCTCCTGGCTTCCTCCGAGAGGGATCACTTCTCCCGTGCCGCAGGGGATTTCATACAGCTTCTCGCCCTTCTTTTCTCCTCCAGGGAGGAGCTGGGAGAGGGTGATGATCCCGGTCTCCACGAGGAGTCCTCAGCGCTCAGGGATGCCGCCCTGGAAAACCTCATACAGGACATGTCAGGGCTGCATTCGGCCTTTTCCGCCAGATCGGAACTCCTGAGGAAGGATCTGGAGGAAAGAGCGGGAGATCCCCTCGGGTCCCTGTCAGCCCTGGCGGATGCCGCCGGATCCCTGGAGTTCACAACCAGATGGGCGCTCTGGTTCCTGAGGACCTCGCTGTTCCAGGGAAAACCCAGACAAAGATGGATCGACCCTTCACCGCTGCTGGAGAGAACCCTTGCCGAAGCAGGCAGGCTCAGGTCCTCCGGGAGCCTGGAAATGGTGTTCGAACCTCCGGCCAGCGACCTTGAGGTTTGCACCGACGGGTCCTTCATTGGCATGATAGCACATTCCCTGATAGCCTGCGTCGTGGGGAACGCCCCCGAATGCAGCAGGATCACCCTGGCCATTCAGTCCAGGGGTGACCACTGGTCCTTCAGCATCGACGCCGAAGGCGACAGCGTTCCAGGCGAGTGTCTCTCGGTCCAGGGTCTTCCCGACCAGAGGAACATGGCCTTCCTTCTTGCCTGGAAGCTGACCGAAGAGCTCGGGGGAACGGTTAGCACCTTTTCCAACAGGGGAAGGTCCACGAAAATAGCGGTAAGGCTCAGAAAGAGCGGATAGCATCCGGAGGTTTCATGCTCACCAGATCGGACTTGATGTACACCCTTCCAGAGGAACTGATAGCCCAGCACCCCCCGGGCGAGAGGGGCGCCAGCAGGCTCATGGTCCTGAACCGGGGGGAGCGCACCATCCGGCACAGGAACTTCGCCGACCTGCCGGAGTACCTGGAAGGCGGTGACGCAATCGTTCTCAACGATACAAGGGTGATCAACGCCAGGCTCAGGGGTCACCGCGAACCCACCGGCGGCGCAGTGGAACTGCTTCTTCTCCATGAACTAGGGCCGGATTCCTGGAGGGTCATGATCAGACCGGGACGAAGATGCAGGACCGGGAATGTCTTTTCCTTCGCCCACGGACTTACCGCTGTGGTAACCGAAGAGCACGGCATGGGAAGGGCTGATGTGAAGTTCGAGTCCCCCGGGAACACACCGGAACTGGTCAGGTCCGCGGGGACCATACCCATTCCCCCCTATATCAGAAGGGAATCCACCAGAGCGGATGACCAGCGGTATCAGACTGTGTACGCAGCGAACGACGGGGCGGTGGCCGCCCCCACAGCAGGGCTGCACTTCACCGGGGAGAGCCTGGCCGAGCTGGAAAGGAAAGGGCTCAGTGTGGAATACCTTACCCTCCATGTGGGGCCCGGCACCTTCCAGCCTCTCAGGGAGGAGGTCCTCTCGGAGAACACCCTGGAGGAGGAAAGGTACTTCGTCCCGGCAAAAGTGCTGGAGACACTCCGAAGGACCCGTTCGTCCGGAGGGCGCATCACCGCCGTGGGAACCACCGTTACCAGGACCCTGGAATCGGTGGACATCGACTCCCGGGAGGATCAGTCCGGCACCACCGGCATTTTCATCCACCCGCCATACTCTTTCAGGAACGTGGACATCCTGCTCACCAACTTCCATCTTCCGGGAAGTTCGCTTATATCCCTGGTAGGCAGCTTTGCAGGCCTCGACTTCATAATGGAGGCCTACCGTACAGCCGTTGAGAACCGCTACAGATTCTACAGCTATGGCGATGCCATGCTTATTCTATGAGGAGTTGACGTGCCCTACACTTCGCAGAAACCAGCTTCCGCATCGAAGGTCCTGGCGCTGGCGATCAGGGAAACCGTGTTCGTTCTGGGCTGGGCCCTTCTGGGCGGAGCGGTTCTTCTTCCCTTCACCGCTTACTGGTACGCCGGTATCATCCCCGGGGCGGTCCTCTCGGCATACGCCCTTGCCAGGATGGAGGCCGTGGGCAGGACAGGCCCCCTGACGGCGCTTGAAATGAGGCAATACTCCGCCGGGGGCAGGAGAAGGGTCCCTCTCTGGAGAACCTTCGTCAGGATCCTTCTTACCGCGCTCACCGCTCCGCCACTGGCTGTGGGGTACCTTCCAATGGCGTTCAAGGCCAGGCCGCTCCCTGAACTGGCATCCAGGACCAGGCTGACCTCACTGGACAGGAGGCTCGATCCACGGCCGAGAATGGAGATCGAGGCCTCGGTGAAAGCCGCGCGCCAGCGGTTCAGGCTTCTGGCGGCAGCCCCCCTGGTGGCATCCGCAGCCATGTTCGTGCTGAACGCCAGGGCCCCGGAGGTCATCATGGTGCAGGGAGGCGGGAACGGGGACGAACTCCCTGAACAGGAAAGGGAACTGCTTATACAGTACCTGGAGCTCACCAACCTCCATCCCCAGGAACTGGAGTACCATGTCAGACTGGCGAGCCTCTACTACCGCAACGGCATGGAAAGGGACCTTGCGGAGGAACTGGAGATAATAGCCGCCATCGACCCTGAGCATGCAATCCTCATACTGGCGGACACCACAGGGTTCCACTTCGGGATGATAACCCCGGAGGAGCCGGATACCCTTTCCCCTGACCTGACCGTTCCTGAACTGACATCGGTTGCCCCGGCGGAGCAGGACTCCGTTCCGGCAGATACCTTGGAAACCGATTCCCTCGAGATCCCCGAGGACACACTGAATGTAACTCTGGAAGGTTCGCCTTCCCCTCCGGACACCTCCGCCGCAGCCGAAGGCCCCCTTGAGGAAACCCCGCCGGAGACCCTGGAGACCGTAACCGATCAACTTGAGATCGAGAACGAAACCGCCGAACAGGAGGAACCCGCCCTTGAGCCGGACACCCTGGTTCCAGCTGAAGGCTGAGAGCGGCGGAGCCAGGCTGGGCTCCCTCCATCTGGGTCACGGGGAGGTGGAAACCCCCGTTTTCATGCCCGTGGGGACCCAGGGCACAGTAAAGACGGTTCGCAACGCCGACCTCGAGGCAGACGGTTACAGGATAATCCTGGGCAACACCTACCACCTCTACCTGAGACCGGGACTTGAACTCCTGGAAGAGGCGGGGGGGCTTCACAGCTTCATGAACTGGAACCGTAACATTCTCACCGACAGCGGAGGTTTTCAGCTGTTCAGCCTCTCATCCCTGCGAAAGGTCACCGAAGAGGGGTACAGCTTCCAGTCCCACATCGACGGCAGCAGCCACATTCTTACACCTGAGAAGGTGGTGGAGGCCCAGAGGATCTTCGGCAGCGATGTGATGATGGTGCTGGACGAATGCCTGGAACAGCCCAGCGGAGAGGCGCAGACCGCCGATTCGGTGGAGCTGACCCTGCGCTGGGCCGAGAGGGCGAGAAAACTTCATCCAGGTGGCTCCCAGGCCATGTTCGGCATCGTCCAGGGAGGGGGATTCCCTTACCTGAGGAAGAAGTGTGCCGAAGCACTGGTGGGAATGGATTTCGACGGATACGCCATAGGCGGGGTCGCCGTTGGAGAGGAAAGGCCCATGATGGAGCTTGCGGTGAACAGCTGCATCTCCAGCCTCCCGGCGGACAGGCCCAGATACCTTATGGGAGTCGGAAAGCCCGAGGACATTGTGGACTTCGTGGGAATGGGCGTTGACATGTTCGACTGCGTGGTGCCCACCAGAAACGCCAGGGGAGCCTGTTTCTTCGTTCCCGAGGGCAGGCTCAACATAAGGAACGCCAGGTTCCGAGGCGACTTCAGGCCGGTGCAGCAGGACTGCGGCTGCTATGTCTGCCGGAACCACACAAGGGCCTACCTGAGACACCTGTTCATCGCCAAGGAGTGGCTTGCACCCATCTTCGCCACCCTGCACAACCTCCACTACTTCGCCACACTCACCGAATCACTCAGGGAAGCGATAAAGGAGGACAGGTTCAGGGAAACCGCCGGGGATATCCTGGGAAGGATGGGCAGGCTTGGGAAGCGCTGAGAGGCTTCGAATCGACTTCCTGGGAAACAGGGTGGGAGGCATAGCCAGGCCCGAGGATCGCCCGGCGGTCTTCGTAAGGGGTGCCCTTCCCGGCGAGGAGGTCCTTGTGGAGTACACCTCCAGCAAGAAGAGTTATTCCGAGGCCAGGATCATCTCCGTGGAGAAGCCCTCCCCCCACAGGATCGACCCTTTCTGCCCCCTGTACGGCCGTTGCGGCGGCTGCTCCCTGCAGCATATCGAATACTCCGAAGAGCTCAGGTGGAAAAGGGAATGGGTCTCCAAGGCCCTGCGGAGCCTCGATTCGCCGGAAGTTGAGGAGGTGATCCCCTCCCCCATGACCCGGGGGTACAGGAACAGGGTAACCTTCGACCTTGTCGGCGGAGAACTGACCCTCCACGCCTTCAGGGGAGACCCCCTCCCGGTGGACAGCTGCCCTCTTATGAACGGCGGCGCCGCCAAGGCACTCTCGAACATTGAAGCATCTTCTATCCCGAAGGGGGTCTCCAGGATCTCGGCCAGAGGCGGAGAACACACCGGAGACAGCGCCCTTGAGTACTGCATCGGGGGCCGGTGGACCCGAACGGGAGAGCTCAGGGAAAAGCTCAACGGTCTCCTGTACGAGGTTCCAACGGGTGGTTTCTTCCAGGTGAACACCCTCTCCGCCGAGCTTCTCGTAAATCTGGTAATGAACATGATCCCGGCGTGCGCCGGGAAGGCACTGGACCTGTACGGCGGAGCCGGCACCTTTTCCGTTCCCATGGCCCTGAGGGGTGTTGAGGTGGATTCGGTGGAGATGAACCGGCAAGCGTCTGCGGCCTGCGCAAAGGCAGCCCTGCTGAACGGTGTACGGGAGGGAGGGCTCACAGCCCACCGGTCCAGGGACAGGAACTTCCTCTCGGACGCGATTCGAGAGAAAACGGACTACGATGTGATAGTGACCGACCCGCCGAGGGCGGGGATGGGCATAAGGATAACCAGGCAGCTGAGGAGGATCGCCCCGGAAACGCTGATCTATGTAAGCTGCAACCCATTCGCCTCCGCCAGGGACATATCTGTCCTTATCGAAGGTGGGTACAGGATCGCCCGCGTGGCCCCGGTGGACCTTTTTCCCCGGACCGACCATGTGGAAACGGTTTTTCTTCTGGAAGGGAAGACCCTATGACTTTCATCGCGGCCATGCTTGCCGCGGCAGTGTCCGCGGCGCCGGTTCCCCTTGAGGATCACCTCTTCCGGTGGATCTACCACACGGAAACCTTCGGGCCCCTTCTGCCAGGGGAGCTTCCGGCAGACCATTCAGTCTCATACGATCCCACTCCGGGATCATCATGGATATGGGACCTTATCCAGGACCGGTCGGAGAACGATACCTGGCGCTTCGCAGTTTCCGGCGAGCTGCTGGAAACGGAGAACGAGGATCTCGTATCAAGGGCGGGGGGCACCGCTGCCCTTTATATGTCCCCTTTGGACTGGCTCACCTTCCACGAGAGGGTCTCCGTATGGACGGGTTCCGACGGCAACCCGCCCCAGGGTTTCTCCCCTTTCCATTACGGTCTCGAGCACGGAAGGCACCTGTATGTTGACTGGGGATACGCAACCGGCGTCACCGGTCCCCTCTCCGCTTCCCTGGGAAGAATACCCATCCGCTGGGGTCCCGGCAGGTTCTCCCAGCTGCTCATCTCAGGCAAGGCCCCGGCGATGGACATGCTGCACATTTCCCTGGACCTTGGAAGTTCGGTGAGGTTCACAGGATTCACCTCCACCATAGACTCGGATTCCTCCACCTGGCTCTCGGCCCACAGGCTGGATATCAAGGCCCTGGATAATCTCAGGATAGGTCTTTCCGAATCGGTGCTCTACTCAGCCGACGGGATCGACCTTGCCTACGCCAACCTGATCATCCCCTGGTATCCGGTACAGTGGAACGAAAGGGAGGACGACAACGCCTTCCTCTGCTTCGACGCCACATGGCAGCCTTTCTCCGGGCTCGCCCTGTACAGCGAGTTCCTCATCGACGACATACAGTACGAGAACGTGAACGAAGTGCCCAACAAACTTGGCTGGACCATCGGGGCCGACGGCTTCCACAGGACCAGCGGCCTGGGCGCGATCCTTGAGTACACCGCCGTGCAGAGATATGTGTACAGCCAGCGGAAAGAGGCCAACTACTACCTCCACGACGGAAGGATTATCGGGTGTCAGCTGGGTCCCGACGCCGACATGGCCACCGCCTCTCTCTCCTGGTGCGGAATGCCCGGAATAACCGCGGAACTCACCGGAAGCTATCTGAGAAATGGCGAAGCCGATGTTTACGAGGGCTGGCCCGACTCGGTGAGCACAGGCGGCCCATTCCCCTCGGGCGTAGTCGAGAAGACCACCAGTCTTTCGCTGGATCTGGCCTGGTACCGGGGCAGCTTGCTGGAGATAAGGGCGGGGGGATACCTCAGCTCCACTGAGAATGCCGGACATCAGACCGGTGAATCGATGGATGACCGGGGCGTGTATCTGCAGGCAACGGCCAACTTCGTAAGATAAACCACCGAAAGAGCAGGCGAAATGGCTGAACACGGTTTCCAGATACGGAATACAAGCTTCCTGCAGTCTGTGAGAAGCACTGTGACACAGGCGGTTCATAACCCCACCGGGGCCCTCCTGGTGCACCTCGACTGCCCTGAAGAGCGGGAGAACTTCTTCGCAGCGTGCTTCAGGACACCCCCGGAGGACGACACCGGTGTTCCCCACATCATAGAGCACACCGTCCTCAACGGCTCCGGGAAATATCCGGTGAAGGACCCGTTCATGGAAATGGTGAAAAGCAGCATGGCCACCTTCATCAACGCCATGACCTACGGCGACAGGACCGTTTATCCATGCGGCAGCATGAACCGGAAAGACTTCATTAACCTGGTCTCCGTCTACATGGATGCGGTGTTTCACCCTCTACTGAAGGAGGAATCCTTCATGCAGGAGGGCTACAGGCTGGATTATTCAGAGGAGTCGGGCAAACTTGTTCACAACGGAGTAGTCTACAACGAGATGAAGGGAGCCTACTCCGACCCCGACAGCCTGATGGAGAGGGAGGTTGCCAGGCTTCTCTACCCCGGGGGCTCATGCGGAAAGGACTCCGGCGGTGATCCGCCGGCTGTGGCCGGACTCACATGGGAGGCTTTCAGGGATTTCTACCGAAGCCACTACACACCTGACAACTGCTGCCTTTTCGCCCTTACTTCCATCCCGTTCGACGAGTTCGCCGGTTTCATGAACAGCAGGCTACCCAGGGGAAGAAGGGGTTCGGTGAAGCAGATCATGCAGGAACCGTTCACCGAACCGGTCCGCCGGGAGATACCTGTGCCGGGAAGCGGTGGCGGATGCACGGTCTTGAGCGCCTGGATGGTCAACCAGGCCGGGGACCCCGGGGAAGCGCTGGCCTTCTCCCTGCTTGAGGAGATACTCCTCGAGGACGACTCATCGCCGGTAAAGCAGGCCCTTATGGACTCAGGTCTGGGAACGGGTCTGTCCGTGTGCGGCTACGATTCCGACCCCGTGCAGAGGAATTTCATCATCGGGCTGAAGGGCGTGCGGAGGAAGAGGGCACCCGAAGTCCTTGAACTCATCAAGAAGACACTTGAAGACCTTTCCGTCAATGGGCTGAAGGGCGAACTGGTCAGGGACATGCTGCACCGGAAGGAACTCCATCTCAAGCACACAGGTTCCGGCTGGCCCATGGCGCTCATGGGGGCGGTTACAGCCGCCTGGACCCACGGAGAGGACATATGCCGCAGCCTGAACCTTGACGGGCTCCTGGAAGACCTTAAGGGGAAGCTCCTTGAGAACCCCCGTTTCCTCGAGGAGATGATCCGCAGGTGGCTCATTGAGAACCCCCATCGGGCCGACGCCGTTTTCTACCCCAACAGCGCGCACTTCAAACACATGGAGAAGGTGGAGGAGCAGAAGCTTCGCCACAGACTCGAGAACACCTCCCTGAAGGAACTTGAGACTATCCGGGAACGCACTCAGAGACTTGGGGAATACGCAGCCGCCGCGAATCCTCCCGATGCCCTGGCCACACTGCCCAAGCTGGAACTTTCCGACATTCCCCCATCAAGCGGGGCGATATTCCACACACTTGAGAACACGGTAACCGCTGACCTTCTCTCCACGGAGATCGACAGCCGGGGTGTATGCTACGTGGACCTGGCCCTGGACCTGTCCCAGCTGCCGGAAGACCTCATCCCCTGGGCCGCTTTCTACGGGGACCTGATCACCCGGACCGGAGCCGGCGGGAGGGATCACCTGGAGCTTGCGGAGGCGGAACTCTCCTGCTCCGGCGGAATCAGCGCTTCGGTGAAGTGCGTCACCGACGACTTCGGCTCAATCGGAAGGTCATCGGTTATCCTCAGGGTGTCCGGATACTGTCTGGAGAACGATCTGGAAAAGATGCTGGCCGTAATGGAGCAGCGGATACTCCACCCGGATGTGACCCACCATGGAAGGATAGTCACCGTAGCCGGAGAAACTGCGGAGCAAGAGAGAAGCTCACTTATACCCAGGGGACACACCTTCGCCATGCTTGCCGCCAGGGCTCCCCTCTCAAGGGGGCATGGCATTTCGAACCTTCTCCACGGAACCCCGTCGCTGAAACTCCTCGATTCGGTGGAGGAAAGCAGCGCCGGAAAGCACGCCGAAGTCCTGGGTTCCATAAGGACTCTCATCGCGGCTGGTGTTCCAGCAACGGCGGCATGGACAGGCCCGTCCTCGAGAGAGGGAGTAATGCGCAACTGGCTGAAGGGCCTTCCATTCCATCCGGGCGGGACCCGGGAGCACGAACATGGTTTGGATCGTGCCGGCAGACCAGCCAGGCTGGGCCTCTTAACCGGGCCGGGAACCTGCTTCGCCGCCGCCGCCCTGCCGGGACTGCCCATGGGGCACCGGCTCTATGCCTCTGGCACAGTACTGCTCAGGCTGCTTTCCGAGGGTTATCTGTGGGACTCCATAAGGGTTCAGAGGGGTGCATATGGAGCAGGGGCCTCCATCACTGGAGGCACTGTCAGTTTCTATTCTTACAGGGACCCTTCCCCCGCTGAGAGCATCGGCTTCTTCAGGAACGCGGTTCTCGGCGGCATCGGTGAGGTTGACCTTACAAGAAGGTCCATAGAAGATTCCATCGTGGCCGGAATGAGGGGAACGGACCCCCCGGCGAGACCCGCCATGGCCAACGGCCTCGCCCTTGCCAGGCACTTCAGGGGCGTCACCAGGGAGAGGGCCAGGGAATACAGGGAGGCACTGCTTGAGGTTACCGCCGAAACAGTCGAGGAGTTCGGCGCCTGGCTCAGCGGCTCCGCCGTGGGACTGAGCCTGGTGGTTATGGGAAGCGAGGAGTGCATGACATCCGCTTCCGCTTATATCGATATTGTGGAAGAAGTGGAGGGAGGCTGAGCAATGGATACCGCATCGCTGGTGATAGGCATAATTTCCGTGATAATAGGGTTCATACCCTGCATACAGGTCTTCGTATTCCTTCCGGCCCTGGTGGGGNNCGCCTGGGCTCGTTGCACCTGGGCCAACACACCACCTTCCCCCGGCCCCGGCACATCCTGCTGGGCAAGCTCGCCCTGGTGGGGCTGATCCTGGGAGTGGTGTCATTCATAAGGAAGAGGCAGGTGGAGGAGCCCACCGGTACCGCACTGGCCGGGATCATCCTCAACGCCATTCCCCTGCTGGTGATGACCGCCCTTGCCGTTTTCGTGGGGATAGGGGCCGACGCCTCCACAATAAATGACATGACGATCAAGTAGAGCCCCCATGGGGGCTTACCGTACCGTCAACCTGGTTCTGCTGGGGCTTCTGCTGTTCGTTCCGCTCTTCGTTCTGATCTCACCTGCCATGGAGAGGGCCTTTCCCACTCTGTGGAGATGTCACTGGAAGGCGGCTTCAGGTCAGGAGTGCCCGTTCTGCGGGCTCACCAGGGGAGCGGGTGAATTCATCGAAAGAGGCGGTATCCCGCCCGGGGGGAATCCCCTTCTGCGGCCGCTGATCATGGGATATGCCTTTGCCCTTCCCGCCAGGGCCCTCTTTACCTGGCTGTCGTTCAGAAAAACGGGGAGGGCGCTTCCATGGATCGACGGGGTCTTTCACCTGGTTCTTGCCGGGCTTCTCTTCTCAGTGTGAAGCCCCCCCAGCACGGCTTCCTTCTGCTTCTGCTTCTCGGAAGGCTTCAGTGGGATCCTCAGCGGAGAGCCGTCGGGGTATGAACGCCTTGTGAAATACATCGCGGTGGCGGGGGTCATGGGTGTGGGCAGGAAGATCTGTACCTGCCTTGGCAGAGGCCCCAGCCTTCCTATGACGCTCCTGGCCGCCTGCATGTCGCCCAGGGTGCAGCCGGGGAAGGCGGCCATTATATAGGGCATGAGGTACCTTTCCTCCGCCCTGGCCTCTCCGGCGGCCCGCTGGAACATGGCGGCGAACTCTTCCCATGCCTCCCTGCCGGGCTTCCTCATGAGATCCAGTATCCTGTCCACCGTGTGCTCCGGAGCTATCCTCAGATGGCCTGACACGTTCCTCCTGGCCAGCCTCTCCACGAAGGCCGGATCCTTCACCGCCAGGTCGTGCCTTATGCCGCTGGAGATGAAAACCCTTTTCACTCCGGGTACATGCTCCACCGCGTCGAGGAGTTCCATGTAGCTTCGGTGATCGGTGCTGAACGCCGGGCATATGTCTGGGTACAGGCACGATGGACGAAGACAGGCACGGCAGGCTTCACCGGATGAACAGCCCAGCCCGTAGAGGTTCGCCGTGGGTCCACCCAGATCGGAAACGGTGCCCTGGAAACCCGGGGTATCTGCAACTGCCTCAGCTTCCCGGACCACCGATTCATGGGACCGGCTCACAGGGTACTTTCCCTGGTGAAGACCTATGGCGCAGAAGCTGCAGCCGCCGCTGCAGCCCCTCACCACCGTAATGGAGTCCCTTATCATGGTGTAGGCCGGGATCTCCCCGGAATAGGACGGGTGGGGAAGCCTGGTGTACGGAAGGTCGTAGACCGCGTCGAGTTCCTCCTGTGACATGGGAAAGCAGGGCGGCTCGACGACCACCACCCTCGTGTCCACCTCCTGCACGAGGCGGCTGCCAAGCCAGGGATTCTGGTTTTCCTCCACCAGAGCCGTCAATCCGATAAGGGAGGGAGGGTTCTCCAGGATCTCTTCGTGGGAGGGAAGGTGAATGTCGCCGGGCACACCCTCATATGAGTTCCGATGCATTGCCACGGCGGTTCCCCGTATCCCCGAAAGGTCCTCACCCCGTGAGAGCCTTCCGGCGATCTCCACGATCTGCCTCTCCCCCATGCCGTAAACGAGAATGGCGGCCTTGGAGTCAAGGAGGATCGACTTCTTCAGCCTGCTGTTCCAGAAGTCGTAATGGCTCACCCTGCGCAGGCTGGCCTCTATTCCCCCGATCACCACCGGAAGCCCCTTGAACACCCTCTGAACTGTGTTCGTGTACTTCAGCAGGGCCCTGTCGGGCCTTCTTCCCGCGGCTCCGCCCTCAGTGTAGGCGTCGTTGGTGCGGATCCTCCCCAGGGAGGTGTAGTGATTAACCATGGAGTCCATGTTGCCGGAGGTGATCCCTGCGAAGAGAAGCGGTCTGCCCATGGCCTCAAGGGTCTCAGGACGGCCGCAGTCGGGCTGGGCGATGATCCCCACCCTGTAACCAGCCGCAAGAAGGACCCTTCCTATCACCGCGGCGCCGAATGAGGAGTGATCCACATATGCGTCCCCGGTAACAAGGAGCACGTCGAGTTCACTCCACCCCAGCAGGTCCATCTCGCGGCGGCTCATGGGAAGCGGCTTTTTCATCTGGCTAGTGTGCGTGAAAAACCTCTGATTGTCAAGCGAAACGGGTGCACTTGAAAAACCCGGGGACCTGGTGGTACCTGGATATGTAAACCCATGTTCACCAGCTCAAAGGAGGAGCTAAAATGCAGGAAGAGAGAAAAACACTGTTCGAGGCAAGGGTCTCCGCCGGAAGGAACACCTTCTTCATCG
>NPID01004143.1_pt2 | contig 18662 bp, 5 predicted proteins | sample 8637491 | NCBI WGS metagenome assembly NPID01 (sample SAMN07420843, study PRJNA396082) | bioreactor metagenome | isolation source: sample BA6 brine-fed electro-methanogenic bioreactor BA | place: Japan: Kochi | collected 2016-06-14 | reverse complement strand
TCCCATCGGCTGAAAAGGCCGGATGACCAACGGAATACTGGTCGCTGTTCAGGAAGAAGGCTTCAGGAGCACTCCAGTCTTCCCCATCGAATTCCGAAGAGTACATTTTCAGGAAATGCGTACGAAAGCGCTCATCATCCTTTTTCACCCTTTCCTCCGTAGTACGGGTAAAGAACATGCTGTTCCCGTCAGGGGAAAAGCTCACGGTACCATCATGAAAGGTTTGGTGGAGATGCTCATCAAAAAGCTCCGGTTCAGAATAGATCAGTTCCACCGGGCTAACGATCCCGTTCAAACGGGCAAACATCAGGTCGAGATGGGGTTTCCCGGTCCACTCATAGGTCACATCAGCCACCTTTTCACGAGGCCTTTCCGAAGTGATCACCACTCCATGGCGATAGAATACCGGGGAAAAATCAGCGAAAGGCGAATTCAGTGAACTCACATTATGCACTTCATTTTTTATCGGCAACTTTGACCATTCCTTCATTTGTTCGCAGTACCCGGCCATCATGTGACCACGTTCATCATCCGGACAGAGTTCTGCAAATTCCAGGAACTGCTCCCGGGCTTCGCCGTAGCGTTCCAGTGTCCGCAGTGTTTGTCCGTAGTAGTAATAGACCTCCGGGGCAAGATCTTCCTGCTTGATTGCCATTGCGTAATATTTGGCTGCCTTTTCATCATCGTTGATCATACGATAACAATAGGCAAGCAGAACAGTCGCCTCATCTTTTCCCTTTTTATCCTTCTCGATAATCTTTTCGAGAACAGGGATGGCTTGGGAATATTCATAGGAAGCGGTCTTTTTATTTGCTTTCTTCATGCTCTGGCCAGTGGCCGGGAACACTATGGCCATCTGAACGGCAATAATAACAAGGTATGTTAAATATCTCATGGTTTTCTGTCTTGAGATGGTTTAAAAATATCTGGGAGTCAGCATCCTGCGCTTGAATACAGGAAAGTCGAACCCAATCAATAATTCATGTGATCCCCGGTTGTACTGGGCAAGTTCATTCAGGAATACATCATAGGAGTAGCCGATACGCAGGCGTTCTTTCACCAGTACTTCCACCAGGAACACAGCAGTCTTTTCTGTCCGGTAGGAAAAGCCTACCCAGAACACCTCCCTGATCATCAGGTTGGCGTTAAAGTCCATCTGGAAGGGCGCATTATTAACATACTTGGCCAGGATGGAAGGCTTAAGCACCAGGTGTTCATTCAATGGAATGGCTATTCCGGCCATACCGTAGAAATGCCTTAGCAAGCGCGCTGCCGCCACTTCATCGTAGAGCTCCTGGGTTCCGATATCCTGTTCTATCAATTGCTTGGAAGCCACCCCGACGTAATACTTATCGGTATAATAATAAATACCGAAGTTTGCATCGGCAACCATGTTCTTTCCGGTTTCACCACGGTAAGCCACATCATTGTCGTCGGGCATATACACTTCATCCCAGTTAACGGTCATATGCTTAAATCCGAATTGAAGGCCAAAGGATAGTTTTCCGGGCCCCCATCTGAATTTGTAGGAGAAGGAACCCACGGCCCCTGATGTCTTCACAGGCCCGAGTTTATCCGTATAGCCATACAATCCCAGCCCAAGCCTGTCGTTACGCAGCGGGGAATGGATGGAAAAGGTGGCCGTACGCGGGGCACCATCCAGTCCTACCCATTGCTGCCGCCCGACAAGCGTAATGCTTAAAGCCTCCCGGGTTCCCGTATAGGCGGGGTTGATTACGAGCTTATTGAACATGTACTGGCTGAACAAGGCATCCTGCTGGGCAATGGCCGCAGTGCCAGTCAGTAACAAAATGATCATTAATAGCTTTCTCATGATATGAGCAGTTTTATATTATTAGTTTTTAATTTACAACTCCATGTACGTAAACCCATCCGGTGTAGTACTTCTCCTGTCCGTCGTACAGGATCTTCAATACATAATAGTAAGTGCCATCCGGCAAACGTTCGTTGTGTCTATTGGTCCCGTTCCAGAAAGCATTGACATTATCGTATCCATAGATCTCTTTAATAATGTCGCCCCAACGGTTGAATATCAAGACTTCGTTATCAGGATAGAACTCGATTCCCTCAATGATCCATTTATCATTGAACCCATCCCCGTTCGGGGTGAATCCATTATAAATGATAAGGTTATCGTCAATATTCTCCAGTGGCAGGACTTCGATATAAACCATGGCCGTATCGCACAATGAAGGTGTTCCGTCATCGCAAACGTAATAGCACAGTGAATCCGGACCAACATATTCATCGTATGGCGTATATGTCAGTGTACCATCACTGTTTATCGTTGCAATTCCATTGTATGGTCCTCCGCAAAGGCCCGGGGTCAGTGTTCCGCCTTCCGGGTCATAGTCATTGCCAAGAATATCGATCACAATCGGTACATTCACATAAGTGGTGTCATAATCATCAACGGCTACTGGCGGCAGATGCGGATCTTCAGTAAAGACTACTACTGTATCAGTCCCCACACAGCCGGTCAGGTTGTCGGTCAGGGTCAGCACAAATGCAGTGGTCTGGTATATCTCGAAAGTGGTCGGATTCTGGGCATTGCTGTTAATGATGTAATCGCCCGGGGTCCAAGACCAGGTATAGTTTCCTGATCCTCCGCTTCCCATTCCATGCAATTGTGTGGCCGTTCCCGGCGGGATAAACTGATCCGGACCGGCATCGGCCAATGGAGTGGCATTCACGCCAAGCACGATCATATCCGAAGCCGTACCGCAGGAACCGTATCCGTACGCGGTAAGGGTCAGTTCGGCGTAACCGGCCACAACATCGGCAGGTCCGGCAAAATATACCGGATCGAGGATGGTCGGATCGCTGAAGCTGCCATCACCGGAAGTGGTCCATAGCAGCGATTGGTAATTTTCGGCATCGCTACCACTGATCTGGAATTCATCCCCGTAGCAGATCATACCGCCTTCACCGGCATCGGCAACAGGCAGGGTGTGGATCTGCAGGGTCATCTGATCCACGGCATCTTCGCAACTGCCAATCCCCTCCAGGGTCATGGTCAGGATAACACTGCCAAGGTTAAGGTCGGTCAGTCCGGGTGTATATACCGGGTTGATCACATTCGGATCACTGAAGCTGCCGTCGCCGGCTGTGCTCCAGGTAATACCGGCATAACCGCTGGCCGTAGCATCGTTCAGCTCATAAACATCGGTCTCGCAAATATCGGCATCTGCTCCCGCATAAGCGATGGCGCTTTCTGAAATGCTCAGGGTCATCTGGTCGGTATAATCATCGCAGGATCCAATACCATAGGCGGTAATTGTAAGAACAACGCTGCCTGAACTGATATCTCCGCCTCCCGGAGTATAAACCGGATTAATGGCATTGATATCATCAAAGCTACCATCACCGGAGGTGCTCCATTCGATGAGGGAGAAGCTTTCGGCAATCGCATTTTCGATAAAGAAATCGCCTCCTTCACAGATCTCTGCATCGCCACCGGCATAGGCAAATGCTGCGCCTGCAATGCCCAGTGTCATCTGGTCACTGGCATCCCCGCAGGAACCATTTCCGTATGCAGTGATGGTCAGAACTACCGTACCCAGGTTAATATCGCCTGATCCCGGAGTATAGACAGGATTCACGGCATTGGGATCGTCGAAAGAGCCATCTCCGCTGCTGGTCCATGTCACTGATGCGTAATTGCTTGCAGAAGCTGCATCGAGTGGGAATACATCGGTTTCACAGATCTGGGCATCCGGGCCTGCGCTGGCTTCAGCCGCAGAAGTTACACTCAGGGTCAATTCATCGCTGATCGCAGGACAAATCCCCATGCCTTCTGCAGTAAGTGTCAGGATCACCGAACCTGTAGCGATATCATTGGATCCCGGGGTATAAACCGGGCTCAGGATAGCGGGATCATCGAAGGTACCATCACCACTGCTGGTCCAGAGCAATGAAATGTAATTTTCAGCTGTGGCATCCAGCACCTGGTAAGGGTTGTTTTCACAGGTTTCAGCATCCGCTCCGGCATAAACTACAGCCGACTCCCAGATAGTGAGCACCATGAAATCTGAGGCATCCGGGCAATATCCGTCGCCGTATGCATTGATGGTCAGAACTACCTGTCCGTTCTCAATATCCGACTGGCTGGGAGTATAGGTCGGGTTAATGGCAAATATGCTGCTGAAAGTACCCGTACCGTCCGTGGTCCATTCCAGGCTGGTATAACCGCTCGCTGATGCTCCGGAAATCGCATAGGTCACTTCACTTTCACACATCTCGCCGTCGGGACCTGCAAATGCAGTTGGCAACGGACTTATGGTGAGTGTCATAACATCGGAGGCATCCGGGCATGATCCCATTCCGGAGGCGGTGAGTGTAAGATCAACGCTTCCATTAAGAATATCTGTAATGCCCGGGAAGTATTCAGGATGCAGTATGCTGGCATCATCAAAGCTACCATCGCCGGAAGTGGTCCAGAGCAAACCGGAATAATTCTCGGCATCAGCATCGATGAGCACATAGGTTTCTGTTTCACATATTTGGGCATCCACCCCGGCATAAGCTGTCGGAGCAGAAGTAATCGTCAGGGTCATGGTATCTGTGCTGTCGGCACAGGATCCATTTCCGTATGCTGTGAGCGTAAGGAATGCACTTCCGAATACGATATCGCCGCTTCCGGGATAATACACCGGATTCAGTGCGGTCGGATCACTGAAGCTACCATCGCCGGAGGTTGTCCACATCAGGGCCGCATAATTGCTGGCAGTAGCTCCTGTGAGGATAAGTGAATCCGTTTCACAGATCTCTGCATCCGGGCCGGCATAGGCAGATGGTGCTGCGGTAATGGTCAGTTCCATATCATCGCTGACATCAGCACAGGATCCATTGCCGTAAGCGGTCAGGGTCAGGATAACACTGCCATTGGCAATATCGCCTGTTCCCGGGGTATAGACCGGGTTCAGAATATCATCAAAGTCGAAGCTACCATCTCCGGAGGTCGTCCAGAGCAATGCAGCATAATCGCTTGCAGTAGCATCGGCAAGGGTATACGAACCAGCAGTTTCGCAGATCTCATCATCCGGACCTGCATAGGCCGTGGGTGCAGTGGTGATCAATAACATCATATCATCACTGACATCCGGACAAGGCGTATTACCATATGCGGTCAGCGTTAAAACTGCATAACCTATGGTTATATCCCCCGGGCCGGGTGTATACACCGGGTTGAGAAGCGTAGGATCATCAAAACTACCGTCACCGCCGGTGGTCCACATCAGACTGGAATAATTATCTGCCGTAGCATCAGCGATCAGGTAAGTATCGGTCTCACAGATCTCGGCATCATCACCGGCAAATACTGTCGGGGAGGCTGTGATGCTCAGGGTCATGTCATCGCTTACAGGCGGACAAACACCCTCGGAGGTTGCAGTCAGTGTAAGCACAACGGATCCTGCAGCAATATCAGCTGGTCCCGGTGTATATACCGGATTCAACTCGGCCGGGTTATCAAAACTACCATCACCTGAAGTGGTCCACTGCAGGTCGGTATAATATTGTGCGGTGGCATCCCATAGCTGGTAATCTTCGCCTTCACAAATAGTGGCATCGATTCCGGCAAATACATCGGCAATGTGCCAGATGGTCAGAAGCATTTCATCATTCACATCCGGACAAATACCATCTCCGTATGCAGTAACGCTCAACCGAACCTGTCCATCCTGAATATCGGATGAACTCGGGAAGTATACCGGGTTAACGGCTGTAGGATCATCAAACGTACCTGTCCCGTCGGTGGTCCATTGTATGCCTGTAAAGTTACCTGCGGTGGCAAAGGCCAGTGCATAGGAAGTCTGTGTTTCACATATTTCATCGTCAGGTCCTGCATAAACACCTGGCTGCAGGCTGATGAACAGGGTCATGGTATCGCTGACCGCTGCGCATGACCCATTGGGGAATGCTGTCAGCACAAGGTCAACCATGCCTGCGGCAATATCGCCCGGTCCTATGGTGTAAGTAGGGTTCTGCATGCTTGCATCATCCCAACTTCCGTCGCCCGTGGTCGTCCAGAGCAGACTGGAATAATCAGTGGCCATGGCATCCGCTATGGTATAGCTTACTGCCGTTTCACAAATACTGGCATCTGCGCCTGCATAGGCTGTGGCCTGAGCAGTAATGCTCAAAGTCATATTATCGACAGCATCAGCACAAGAGCCATTGCCATAAGCCGTCAGGGTCAGGATCACAAATCCATCATCCACATCATTCTGACTAGGCGTATATACCGGGTCTATGGCCGTTGGATCATTGAAAGAACCACTGCCGCTCGTTGTCCACATAATACTGCTGTAGTCAGCGGCCAGGGCATCCAGCACCTGATAAACACCGGTTTCGCAGATCTCGGCATCGGCACCCGCGTAGGCGGATGGTGCTGCCGTTACCGTCAGGGTCATAGCATCGACCGCATCCGCGCAAGAGCCGTTTCCAGCTGCGGTCAGGGTCAGTACGACACTGCCTGCTGTAATATCACCCGCACCGGGTATATAGGTCGGGGCCAGGATGGAGGGGTCGTCGAAACTACCATCGCCCGAAGTGGTCCAGGCAAGGCTGGCATAATTATCGGCCGTGGCATCCGGGATCAAATAACTGCCTGCCGTTTCACATATCTCGGCATCCATGCCCGCGTAGGCAGATGGTGCTGTCGTTACCGTCAGGGTCATAGCATCCACGGCATCCGCACAGGAGCCATTGCCATAGGCCGTCAGGGTTAGCACCACGCTGCCATTGCTCAGATCGTTCAGGCCCGGAGTATAGGTCGGGTTGAGCAGGGATGCATCATCGAAAGATCCATCCCCGGCAGTGGTCCACATCAGCGAAGCATATTCCGCTGCGGTCGCATCAGCGATCAAATAGCTGACGGAGGTTTCACAGATCTCGGCATCGGCACCCGCAAAGGCGGATGGTGCCGCAGTGATCTGCAGGACCAGAGTATCTGAAGATGCAGGGCAAGAACCGCCTGCATTGGCAGTTAAAACAAGCTCTGCACTTCCTGAAAGGATATCATTGGGCCCGGGGGTATATGTTGTATTCAGTATGGTCTGGTCATCGAAACTTCCATCGCCCGAAGTGGTCCAGGCAAGGCTGGTATAATCTTCGGCCGTGGCATCTGTTACGGTGTAGCTTGCTGTAGTCTCGCAAATCTCGGCATCTGCACCCGCATAAACACTGGCCAGTGGCGATATCGTCAGAGTCATATTATCGCTGCCATCCGGACAACAGGGATTAAAGCTGTATGCTGTAAGGGTAAGCACCACAAAGCCATCGTCAATATCATTCTGGCTTGGAGTATACACCGGGTTCAGGGCTGTCGGATCATTAAACGTCCCTGTACCGGATGTAGTCCATAGAAGACTTGAAAATCCTGTAGCTGTTGCATCAGCCAGGGAATACACTCCTGTTTCACAGATCTCCGCATCAATACCCGCAAAGGCTGTGGGCTCCGGAAGTATGGTCAGGGTGAGATCGTCGGTAACATTCGGACAGGTGCCTGTTCCACTGGCTTCCACCGTTAATACTACCGTTTCTGCCGCAATGTCGTTGGGGCCTGGTGTATAAACAGGATGGAGCAGGGTATTGTCATTGAAGCTTCCGTCACCTGATGTGGTCCAAAGCAGGCTGGTATAATCCTGTCCGTCGGCATCGAGGGGCTGGAAAGTCTGGCCTTCGCAAATGGTATCATCAACACCGGCATAAATCTGTGCTTCAGGCCAGATGGTCAATATCATGAAGTCGCTGGCATCGGCACAAATACCGTCGCCAAATGCAGTAATGCCAAGAATGATCTGCCCGTCCTGGATATCCGATAAACTCGGAGTATACACCGGATTCACCAAACTCGGATCGTCAAAACTTCCGGTACCATCCGTAGTCCAGAGAATAGCCGTGGCATTGGTCGCAGAAGCATTGCTCAGGGTATAGGAACCATCGGTTTCACAGATCTCATCATCCGGTCCGGCAGTCACAATGGGTTGATCACTGATGTTCAGCAGCATATCGTCGGTTGCATCCAGGCAGGATCCTCCCGAATATGCCAGCAGACTCAGTGTTACCGAGCCGGAGGTGATATCATTAGGTCCGATGGTATAGGTCGGGTTCAGTATTTCATCATCATCAAAGCTGCCATCACCGGAGGTGCTCCAAAGCAAGGAGTCATATTCCGTTGCGAGCGCATCCAATATTGTATAAGTAAGGTCGATCTCGCAAATGGATGCATCCGCCCCCGCGTAGGCCGTCGCCTGCTCTGTAATGGTCAGGGTCATATTATCCGAAACGGATGAGCAAACACCGTTGGAAGTATTCATTGTTAACACCACAAAGCCGTCGTTAATATCGTTCGGGCTTGGGAAATAGGTTGGGTTCACCAATGTGGGATCATCGAATGCACCTGTACCGGAGCTCGTCCACAGCAGGTTGTCGTAACTGCTGGCTGTGGCGTCGGCGATCAGATAGGTTTGCGTTTCACAGATCTCCGCATCGTTTCCGGCAAAGGCCGTCGATGCCGGATCGATATTGAGGATCATATCGTCGGTAGCATCCGGGCAACTTCCTGCGCCTCCGGCTGTAATGGTAAGGTTTACCGTACCTGCGGATACATCATTCGCTCCGGGAGTATAAGTCGGGTTAACAAGCGTGGGATCATCAAAAGACCCATCCCCGCTGCTTGTCCATGCAATGGATGAATAATTGGAAGCACTTGCATCAGCAATGGTATAGCTTCCTGTTTCACAGATTTCAGCATCATCGCCGGCAAAAGCTACGGTCTCGGCAGTCACTGTTAAACTGATGATCACCGTATCACAATCGGCGGGAACACTGTTATCACATACGATCACTTCCAGGAGTTCCGGTCCGACATATCCCGCAGCCGGTTCATAGGTAAAGCATGTATCACCCACTACAGGATCGCTCCAGGTAGAACCGCTGCCACTCAGAATATTCACCTGGCTGACATCGACCGGATCCCCTTCGGGATCTGTTGCTTCAAGACATATTACCAGGTCGTTATTGGCACATGTAGCCAATCCGCTGATCACGCCGTTTACAGCCGGGAAACCATTGGCACCAAGCACTTCGGGGGCACAGTTACTTATCTCTATGCGCATGGTATCCCTGCTGTCGGGACAAACACCGGTGGTAGAAATAGTCCAGACAAACTCAAAAGTCCCGGCAACCAGGCCATTTACTTCTGATGTGGGGCTCATGGGCGAGACAATATTGGCAACGACAGGGCCTGAGGCCTGAGTCCAGAGGCCCGTACCTACCATGGGGATATTGCCCTTGAAATTTGTAGAGGTAATGTTGCTGCAGAAATCTTCATCCGGACCGGCATCTGCCATAGTTGGCAATTGGTCGCGTGTGATCTCCACTTCATCATAATCTTCACAGGCTCCGCTGGTAATGGTCCATCGGAAGGTTGAGGTACCATATTGGAGGTATAGAATATCTGTTGTCGGCGAAGCCGGATCGACGATGGTACAGGGAGGTCCACCTGTCTGAGTCCAGGAACCGATACCTACCGATGGTGTATTCCCGGCCATGCGCACCGAATCTTCTTCGCAGAATTGCTGATCCGGTCCTGCGCTTGAAAATGTCGGAATTGGCGATATCGTAATATCGACGGAGTCAACACTCTCTACACAGGGTCCGTTCACCGTACGCCACTCGAAGCGGTAATTTCCCCAGGTAAGCCCAAAAATTCCTGTATTCGGGTCATTGGGATCAACAAAAGAAGCTGTCGAGGGCCCTGCAAGTTGGGTCCAGGTTCCAATGCCAATAGTAGCCGGAACGGCATAAAGGTTCACCGGGTCACTGATACAGATCACCGAATCATTTCCTGCATCTGCAGGCGTCGGTAATTCAAATACAACTACATCAACGGTATCTGAGAAAGAACAAGAATCCGTTGCAGCGGTCCATACAAAGCGGTAGGTCCCCGAGATCATATCGGAAATCAGTGTGGTATTCAGATTAGGATCTGCAATGGTAGCAGTGTTTGGACCCGAAAACTGTGTCCATGTTCCCAGCCCGGTAGTGATCAGGTTCGCAGCCATGTTGGTTTGCACCGGGGCCACTTCACAGATCTCCTGGTCGTCACCTGCCTCCGGAATGGTCGGCCTGGTGGCGATCACGATAGTGCAACTGTCAACGGAAGGAGGACATACCGGACCATTGGTAATCGTCCAGTAGAACTCATAAGTTCCGGGAGCCAGTCCCCTGATTTCTGTATTGGGAAGTATGGGCGACACGATCTGGGCAGCTACGGGACCACTTTTCTGTGTCCATGTACCTACTCCCACAGCCGGCAGGTTCCCCAGCATAGTAATGGTACTATCGCAGTAATAATCCTGGTAAGGACTTGTACTTGCATTAGCTGTTGTGGGTGCTTCCCAGTTATCGACACGAATGGGATCGGCATTGTTACATACGCCGTTTTCAACAGTCCAGAGGAAGATATACACTCCCGGCACTGCATTTATAAAGTCGGTTGTAGGATCAGTGGGATCCACGAATGATCCGCTTCCGGGTCCGGAAAGTACGCTCCAGTTTCCGGTTCCTGAAGCCGGTATGGTTCCTGCCATGGTAAAGGTCGAGGCTGAACAGAATTCCTGGTCGGGTCCGGCTGCAGCAACACTCGGTTTTTCATAAACCCTGATGAATGTAGTATCTGCTGATGTACATCCGGGATAATCGATCACATAGCGGAAGGCGTAGTCAGTAAATCCGCTTCCGGGAAGCAAGCTGTCGGCTATAGCCGAGCTGTTACCTGTTGCGATCACGTTTATTACCGGTTCAGCCCCCAGGATCACCTGTTCCCAATATCCGTTCGAGTTCTGGTTTCCGTTTAAGGCCACAGAGATTGTGTCACAAAATTCCATGTAGTCCTGAACATCCGCTACCGGTACAACCTCTATCTGAACAGTATCCACGTTTGCCGGACAATTAGGTGGGTTTACGGAATTCCAGGTAAAAATATAGGTTCCCATAATCATCCCGGTCACCGGTGTAAAAGGATCGAATCCATCGAATGCCGGTGTATTGGGACCATTCACCAGCTTCCAGTAGGCAGTATTATTCGTTATAGGGTTGGCACTCATATTGGTGAAATCTGCACCGCAAATAAACTGGTCGGGGCCGGCATCAGCGGTATCAGGAGGAATGGAGGCCTGCACTATGACCGTATCCGATCCACCGGTACATGCACCATTCACCACAGTCCACTCAAAGCCGTAAATTCCATCAACAAGGCCTGAAACAGAACTTGATGGAGAAGTCGGATCGCTGAAGATCACGCCCGGAGGGCCGATCACCTGCACCCAGGAACCGGTACCAATGATCGGGGTCGTGGCATTCAATACAGTGCTGTCGCCGCAGAGGATCTGGTCGGCACCGGCATTTGCAGGGGTAGGCGGATCCGATACCGTGATCAGAACAGTATCCCTTGAATCGGTGCAGCCATTGTAGCTGGTGACCCATTCCAGAATATAATCCCCGTCGGTGGTAATATTAATATTGGTATTGTGGTCCGTAGGATCATCGAAGGTGAACGCCGCGGGGGCGGAAACTTCATACCACATTCCTGATGAAGGACTTGGGTCGTTTGCCGCCAGGGCAATCACAGTAGTTCCTGAAGGATAACAGCCGTCAGGGCCTGCATCTGCTTCCACAGGTCCTTCAATATTTGTTGTGGTGATCACCACATCATCGGAGGTCACGCCGCAGGCATTGGTAATGGTCCAGGTAAAGGTATATGCCGTCGACATCTGGGTTCCGTATACCCAGGCATTGGGATCGTTCGGATCAGAAAAGCTAATTCCTGAAGAGGGGGTCACGCTCCATGTTCCGGTTTCGTTCAGGATAACCGAATTCCCCTGAAGCTGGTATGGGGTATTATAACAGATAAGATCATCAGTGCCGGCATCAGCAATGGTGGGTGTTGTGCTGGCCACGGCTACATTTACATCATCCTGGGTGGTCGGACAGCTGGGACCGCCGCCTGTAATGATCCAACGAAAAACGTACAGCCCATTGGATAGGTCCGAGATCTTGGTGACATAGTTTTCCGGATTATCAATAACAGCATCATTCCCGCCCAGAGGTTTTGATACCTGGTACCAGGTTCCGAAACCACCGCCGGTTACCGAGGGGTCGTTCCCGACCAAAAAGGTAGTATCTACATTGCAAGCCAGGAATTGGTCACTGCCTGCATTGGCCAGGGAGGGTGGAGTAGAGACCGTAATAACGATGACGTCGTAAACATTGGCGCATCCGGTGCCCACTGCTTCAATTTTCCTGAATACAATAATGTAACTTCCTCCAACAGTAAGATCGCTGATGCTTACCGGGCTCGAGCCTGCATTGAACCAGCCCGTGGGATAGCTGGGATAGTTTGGATTTCCTGAAGGGCCATCTAAAATCTGCCAGGAAACCGGACCGGTACCCGTGGCCACATAGGAAACCGTAGTTTGGGTGGTTCCGCATGCCAATACCTTATCCGCTTCAACGCTGATAGTGGGAGCTGCTGTAAACCTGATCGTGGCATTATCATTTGAGCTACACCCCGTGGCTGAATTCTCAATCGTATACAGGAAAGTGTAGGTACTTGATCCGTCCAATCCTGTTACTGCAGTGGTCGGATTATTTGGAGAAACAATGGTACAGGCCGGTCCACCGGTTTGGGTCCAGCTAACACTTTCGCCTGTATAGAGCGGGGCATTCCCGGTCAGCACTGCTTCTGAGATGCCTTCGCAATAAATTCCGCCTGAAGCAGATGCATTGGTCACATCCCCAACGGGTTCCGGAACAACGATCGTAAGAAGGTCACACCCATTTACGCAGGGACCTGACACACACCATTCCAACACATATGTTCCTTCGATCAGGTTTGTAAAACGAGCCCTTCTGTCGTTTACATTATTGATAGTAGGAATGCTGGGCCCGCTGATAATATTCCAGACGCCCTGTTGTCCGCAGGCGGTATTGCCCACATGACTGGCATTGGCCCTGTAACTCTGGGTGGTAGTATAGCAGGAGCTCAGGTTGATGGTATTGCTACCACCCCTGTTGGCATCCACGGGATCTTCTCCCCCACAATTTGTGATCAGGACCGTATCCGATGTAGAGCAACTTGAAGAAGTGATTGTCCAGACGATAGTCGCAGTTCCATAATTGGTCTCGCTGAGAGTAAGGGAGGAATTTGGATCAGAGGGGTCATTGATGGTAATCCCCTGATTGTTTCCCACAAAGCTCCATGCGCCACTTTCTGATGCTGTGGGAGCATTCGCATCCATCGTGATCACACCGCTTCCCGGGCACGATGATTGGTCGGTGCCGGCATCCGCCTGAGTGATAGGCAAAATAGTATGTGTTACTTCGTCATACACTACTGAGCCATCCCCGCATAAGGCAAAAAAGCGAAACTCAAGGGTACTTGGCCCGGAAATGCCGGTAACCGTCGTAATCTGAGCTCCGGGATCATCGATGATCACCGAAGGACCAGAAATTTGCTGCCAGTAGAAAGCACCACCGGATACTCCGACAAACCCGCCAAACAGGGTCAGGGTTTCACTTTCACAAACAGTCTGCGGAACACCGGCATTTACTGCACAATTTTGAGTGTAGGCAGTGGAGTTCATTAGCAGCAATAAAGCTGTCCATAAAAGCAGCTTAAATCCGAAAAATCTCTTTAAAAAAATGCGCAAGGGTAAAAGTTGTTTTTTCACGTCGCTGTATTTTTGGTATACCATGTATTTATTTCATCATAAGGAGTTGCCTGATAAATGGTCTTCAACACCGTTTGACGTCATTGAATATGAAAAGCCGGAGATATAGCGTTAAATTAAGTAATTGGGAGAGAAAGTAGCTTTTTGTCAATAAGTTTGTTCGTTTCGATTTCGGGTTATACGTATATTTACCAGGTTTTTTACTCGGCTAAAATAAGAAATGAACGCAGTTTTCCAATAGGGTATTCATGCACCGAATTATATTTAGAGGGAGTCTAAATAATATAAAGTTCATTCCTAAGGACTTAATCAAACATATGTCTGATTTGGGATACGATAACTTAATGTAGCGAAAAAATGGCCGGAATGGCAGTACGATCAAAGCGTTCTTATCAATCGGCACTCGGTCCCGATGCCGTTTTACGGGATCGTGGATCCTCGAAAAACTTTGAAATAAAAGATTTCTGGTTTTTCGGGACACCCGGAACTCTGAACTCTAAGTAATTTCTTTCTGACGGTGTGAATTCACAAACAACACATCCCCGATCAGGTCGTAGCCCATGAACAAGTCAGTACCATAAGCTTTTACATGCTCGGCCCGGAAACCGATGATGCACAGCCCTGCCTGGGAGGAATGCTCGCTGATCAGTTTCTTGCTGCTTACATTCTCGTCCTTGCGGATGATCTGTATATTCTTTTCGGTGATCGGAATGCGCCCCGTTTTTACCAGTTCCAGCATGTTCTCCCGAACCTGGTCCACCTCTTCTTCGTTTACAATATCGAATATCTTGATCTTCCCCTTTGCCCAGTCGGGATGGCTGGAAATAATATAGCTCAAGAGGATCATCAGGTTGGAGTTCTGATAATCGAAACTCCTGATCCACACATGGATGCCCTCTTTAAAGTTGAAGCGCTTATGCGAACTGCCCAATATGCAAACATCATAGTTGCCCGCCTTTACCAATTTGATATTATCAATGATCTGCTCAATCTCACTCTCACGAGTCTTGTCGAATTCGAAAAGCATCATGTTATTATCCATCCCCGAAATACCCGGCAATTGTATGGTCTGGGCTATGGCCGAAGTGTATGAGGGAGAGATGAGGGTGTCGATATACACATTGTTCTTTCTCGCCTCCGCCTTTTCGATCAGCTTATCCAGCATATTCTGGGCTTCGTTATGGGTTTGACGCGAATAATAGCCTTCGATCAGGTGGATGTAGGTTCCAAAACCATATTTGTGGGCGATCCATTCGAGCAGGTAAAAGGCTTCCTCGCGGATAAAACTGGCCCCCGAAATACAGACTACGGCAGGCCTCCATTCTTCGCTTTTCTTGATCCGGGTCGATTTTTGCAGATACACTTGCAATTTCCTGTTTAATTGGATAATCGCTCCGCGAAAGATGGATTGCAAGCCCTTTCTATTCTTATGGTAACGGGATATGAGCAGGTAGATCACGATCATGGAGGCGATTGCTACAAAGGCATAAACCCAGTTGATCTTGAACATCAGCCAGAAGCTCATCAGGAATCCCAGCAGGCTGAGGTACCAGCGGCTTTTAAAGGTGGGACGGTATGAGGGATCGGAACCAAAATGGTTCAGGAATGATATCAGGCAGAGGGCACCGTAGGTGACCATAAAGAACATGGAAATGATCTCCGCCACCAGGTCTACGCTACCGATCATGACGAAGCCAAAGGCGATCATGCAGGTGATCAGCGATGCATTGAATGGTTCATTGTCTTCTTTTTTTCCTTTTGAAAGGAAACGGTTCAGCCGCGGGAGCGGAAAAAGATGATCATACGACAGGGCCTGCAATGTGCGGGGGGCCACCATCACAGAGCCTATGGCCGAAGAAATGGTGGAAGCTGCCAGGCCGATGGGGATCACCCAGGGTCCCCAGATGGCGATCTTGCTCATGATGAGTTGCTCACCGCTTAGGTCTTCCGGGCTGGCCGAAACATTCAGTTTCCAGGCAATGAACACATAGGCGATCATCCCGATAAAGGTAGCCATGAGTGTTCCCCGGGGGATGGATTTCCGGGGCCGTTTCAGGTCACCGGACAGGCCAACTCCGGCTGTCATTCCCGTAAAAGCAGGAAAAACAATGGCAAATACCAGGAAAAACTGATCAGAATTCCGGAAAGAACTATCGATAAAACTGTAGCCGTTCGTCTCGGCATATTCTGTTGTCCCGGCAAAGAACAATACCAGTGTGCCGGCCAGTATGGCTACGATCACTACCAGTGCTTTAACCCCCATATTGGCTCCCCTGATCAGGATCAGGGCCGATAATATGCCCATGGCCGGCAAACTGATCGCCTGCCTGGGCAGGTCGATACCCTGCGCCGTTCGCATCCAGTCAAAGAAAGGCTCAAAGGCTTCCGTAAAAGCGATCACATAAAAAGCCACGCTGATGGCTTGCGACAGATAAAGCGCTAAGCCGATGGTAGCTCCGATATTCAAACCGAAAGAACGGGAAATGATAAAGTACTCCCCTCCCCCTTCGACGCGCTGGTTGGTGGCAATTTCCGATATGGCCAGGGCCGTAGGGATAGTCACCATATGACCCAGGAGGACAATGGCTATCACCCCTGTAAAGCCCAGCGTGCCAACCGCAAATCCAAATCGCAGGAACAAAATTGCTCCCAGTATGGTGGATATGGCCGTAAAAAATACCGGCGCCGTACCAAAGCCATGTGACCTTCTGTTTTCCATCACTCCAAAGATAAATCTTTCTTTCTATACTTGATTATGAATTATTGATTATGGATTATGGATGGAAGTTTAGAAATTAGAGTTTAGGATTTATGATTGGGAATTTTCATTAATTTTGATAAAAATCTACGGCCCATGAAAGCATTGAGCAGGATCATCCTCCTTCCGGTCTTATTGTTGGTAAATATCTCTTTATTGGGACAAAAAGGCGTTCCGGATGATTTTTGCCTGAGCAGCGAGGAATACCGGCTGTACGAATTGATCAATGCCCACCGTGTTATCAACGGGCAGAAGGAGATCCCGCTATCAAGCTCCCTGTGTTACGTGGCCCGCACCCACGTGATCGATCTCTATACCCATCATCCCGATACCAGTATCTGCAACCTGAACAGCTGGTCGGATAAAGGCGACTGGACGCCCTGCTGCCACAATAAATATATCCCCGCCGAAGACTGCATCCGCAATAAACCCAAAGAGCTGACCAACTATACCGGCGAGGGCTATGAGCTCACCTACGCGGAAGTGTTGAACACCAGTGCCGATACGGTATTCCGGTTCTGGAAGAAGATCGACGAAGCCAATGAATTCCTTTTGAACGAGGGGACTTGGGAAAAAAAGACCTGGCGGGCCATGGGCGTTGGCATTTATAAAAGCTATGCCGTACTCTGGATGGGACAGCGCACGGATCCGGCAGGTTCCGCTGAATTATGCGAACAGCTTGAGAAAAATGCTGAACCCCTGAACCTTGAAGATGAAGATGGCATAGCAGTGATCAGCAGTCCTACCAATCGATACTATGTCGTGATCGCCAGCTTCCAATCGGAAAAGGATGCCCGTAGGGAAGCGAAAAAATATTCTTCCAGTGAAGGAAGCAACATCAAGATCCTCAAGAACAACCAGGGGCAATACCGCGTCAGCATCAACGACTATCCCAACCTGGATGCCGCCAAACAGGGGAAATCAAATTATAAAGGAATGTTTTCCGGGGCCTGGATCCTGAATTTTTGAGAATACAGAATTCAGTATTCAGAATGATGTGCTATGTAAAGACCCGGTCCCGATACCGTTTTTCGGGATATCCGGAATCCGGCATCCGGCATCTGGCATCCGGTATCCGGAACCTACGTTATAACTTCCTTCATTTTGCTTCCGATATCGGCGGGAGAATCCACGACGTGGATGCCGCATTCGCGGAGGATGGCTTTCTTGGCCTCGGCCGTATCGGCCTTGCCGCCGATGATGGCTCCGGCATGGCCCATGGTGCGCCCTTTGGGAGCAGTGGCACCGGCAATAAAGCTAACCACGGGTTTGGTCCCGTTTTCCTTGATCCAGTAGGCGGCATCGGCTTCCATATTACCGCCGATCTCGCCGATCATGACAATGCCTTTTGTTTCAGGATCTTTCATAAAGAGTTCAACCGCATCTTTGGTGGTGGTGCCAATGATGGGGTCGCCCCCGATCCCGATGGCCGTGGTTTGCCCCAGGCCGATCTTACTGAGCTGGTCAACGGCTTCATAGGTTAGGGTGCCTGAGCGGGATACGATCCCGACACAGCCTTTTTTATGGATGAAACCGGGCATGATGCCGACCTTGGCTTCTTCCGGAGTGATCACGCCGGGACAGTTGGGACCGACCAGCCGGCTGTCTTTATCTTTCAGGTATTCCTTTACCTTGATCATGTCGGCAGTCGGGATGCCTTCGGTAATGCAAATGATGACCCTGATCCCTGCCTCGGCAGCTTCCATGATGGCATCGCCGGCAAAAGCCGGGGGTACGAAAATAACAGAAACATCTGCCCCTGCCTGCTTCACGGCATCGGCCACCGTATTGAATACCGGTTTGTCGAGATGGGTCTGCCCACCTTTGCCCGGGGTCACCCCTCCTACTACATTTGTACCATATTCGATCATTTGTGTAGCATGGAAAGTACCTTCTTTACCGGTAAATCCCTGAACAACTATTTTAGAATCTTTATTTACTAATACGCTCATAAACTTGCAATTTATTATTCGGTAGGCAAATATAGTACTTTTAGTTTTGAGTGTTGAGTTTTGTCCCTCGGCTGCGCTCGGGATGACAATAGTTTTGAGTTACACCTCACCCCCTTATCCCCCCAGCCCCCTTTTCCCCCTCTTCCCTCGCATACCCTCGGGACAGGCTCTTTAGGAGAGGGGGCCAGGGGG
>NPID01001257.1_pt1 | contig 18700 bp, 16 predicted proteins | sample 8637491 | NCBI WGS metagenome assembly NPID01 (sample SAMN07420843, study PRJNA396082) | bioreactor metagenome | isolation source: sample BA6 brine-fed electro-methanogenic bioreactor BA | place: Japan: Kochi | collected 2016-06-14 | reverse complement strand
GTGTCATCTTGGCACAGAGGGTCTCCCTCAATAAAAACTCCCCGGCAATAGATAATTCTTCACTTCTTCGTTATAATATCTGTCCGTCATCGTGGCGATGAAATCGCGCACTTTTTCCGCGTTGTTATAGCTTGTCATATAGCGCTGGTTCTTGCGGTTCAAAAACTGCGTGAAAATCTTGGAATCCAATGCCTGCTGCTGAATATCTTCCAGGTATTGTTCAAATAGTATTTCCATGCTCTTATCGATGATCTTGCGGGCGTGTTTCACATTTTTATCGGTGTAGATGCGGTCATAATTGAATTTTTTTAGTTTTAGCAGGTAGTGAGAAGTCTCTTCGTCAAAGGCGATCCGGTCTTTTTCGTAACTTTTCAGGATAACGCTTTTCACTAGCGAATCGATGATGCGACTGTTGGTATTTCCCAGAAATTCGGTACAATCGGCGGGGATTTCCGAGCGTTTGAGAATATTCAGTCGAATGGCGTCTTCGATGTCCTGCCCGATGTAGGCGATGGTATCGGAGATGCGCACGATGCAGCCTTCCAGAGTTGCCGGCAGCCAGTCAATTTTCCTGCCAAGTTTCTTTTGGAAAACGTAATCTTCAATATCGTTCTCTGTTTTATTTCTATCCGGATGCAGCGCTGTATTATGAACTTCGCCGTCGTGCGAGATGATGCCGTCCCGCACCTGGAAGGTCAGGTTCAAGCCGTTGCCGCGATGCGAGATATTATCCACGATATGCAGGCTCTGGATGTTGTGATGAAAACTGCCGATCTCATGTTTACGGCAGCAGACGCTGAGCGCAACTTCGCCATCGTGGCCAAAAGGCGGATGTCCCAGATCGTGTCCCAGGGCGATCGCTTCCGTCAGTTCCTGATTCAGGCGCAGCATTTTGGCAATGGTGCGGGCGATCTGTGAAACGTAGGTGGTGTGCAGACTGCGGTTGGAAGTTTCCTCATCGAACATATTGGTGAAGGAAAACACCTGCGTTTTGCCCTGATAACGGCGATAAGCTCCGCTGTGCAGGATGCGGTCGCGATCCACGGCAAAGGGCGTGCGGATGTGACAACGCTCATCCGGCTGCCGGCGGAAAGCAGCTTCATTACGGCAGGCAAATTCACTGTAATATTCGCTGGAATGTTTGATATTCTCTTCGTATATCTTCTGCAATTTTTCTCGGTTCATTAAAAAATTTCTCCCTTTTTTACTCTTTCGTCTTCGCCGCATCCGTGCGACTGGCACTGCCTACCTTCCTCCAAAGGGAAGGGAATAAATTAATATTCCGCTAAATCTAAGACGCACAACAAATTTAGCTTCAATCCACCAAAGTCGGACATTTCTCCACTTTCCTGAATTCCATGAAAAAAGGCGGAAAACCTTCTGCTTTCTTCTTTTTCTCAAAAAACGTTTCCAGATGATCGGCCGGAGCTGTTTTGGAAAATCCATCTTCATATAATGACTTGAAATCCCGGCGAATGGAAAAATGCTTCACGATCCAATCGGCATAATCGAGATGATCGGTGGAAATCCGCACTTTGCCGTTCGGCTTGAGAAGTTTCCAAAGTACATCTATGAAATCCTGGTTGATTATTCTGCGGCGATTATGCCGTTTCTTGGGCCAGGGATCGGGATGGATGATATAGATCATCTCAAATGATGCTTCCGGTAGAATGGCTGTAACATTAGCATCCACGAACAGCCGGATGACTCTAACATTTTGATTTTTTTCCGGGTCCAGTTTACGCAAGATTGTTTTGATGCGTTTGCTTTTCAATTCGAGAGCAAGATAATTGATCTGCGGATTCTGCTCTGCCTTCCCGATCAGGAATTCACCTCTGCCGCTGCCGATCTCCAGATGAACCGGCTGAGAATTGCCGAATTCTTCTTGCAAAGTTAGAATTCTCCCAGCTTTCGGCACTATCTCGTAAAAGGCGAATTTCCTGCTCATATCTTCCATAAATCTATTTACGACCTTTTTTGTTCAAGACAATATCGAAAAGACAGCTTTTCTGTCAATCTGCGGATTTTCGTTTGACACTTATTGCCTTGCAAATTTTGTCAGTCCAAAGTATAAAAAGGATTTTAAATGAAGTTGTTAATAATTATATTCATCCTTGCTGCTTCAGCTCTGGCAGCCGATCCACCTCCCGGTTATTACGATGGCACGGAAGGGCTCTTCGGCGAAGATTTGAAAGCAGTTTTGAACGATATCATCGATAATCACATGACGATAAGCTACGATGCTGTCTGGAATGCACTCAAAGAAACAGATAAAGACCCGGACAATCCCGAGAATGTGATTTTGCTTTATACCGGTTGGTCCGTTACCAATACCGGCTATCCCACCTGGAATCGGGAACACGTCTGGGCGCAGTCTCATGGCAACCTGGGAACCAGTATGGGCCCGGGCACCGATCTGCATCATCTAAAGCCCTGCGATCCGGGCGTTAATAGTTCCCGCGGCAATAAAGACTTCGATTACAGCAGCACACCTCATCCGGTCGCGATCGGCTGCTATTACGATGATGATTCCTGGGAACCTCGAGACGAGGTGAAAGGCGATGTAGCTCGTATGATATTCTATATGGCAACTCGATATGAAGGTGAGGGTGGTGAATTGGATCTGGAAGTGGTGGATGCTGTAAATACCGCTCCAGCTCCGGAACACGGAAAATTATCAGCTCTGCTGGAATGGAACGATTTTGATCCGCCGGACGATTTTGAAATGAATCGGAATGATGTAATTTTCGAAAATTATCAGTTCAATCGTAACCCGTTTGTAGATCATCCTCATTTTGTTAATCTGATCTGGCAGGAAACAACAGCCGATTTTTCTGCAGAACCGACTCAAGGTTACGCCCCTCTGCTGGTGCAGTTCACAGATCTTTCCACTTCCGCCTCCGAAATCGCTGAATGGCATTGGGACTTGAATGGAGACGGTGAGATAGATTCTTATCTGCAGAATCCGGAATTCCTGTATGAAGAAGACGGCGTATATTCAATAAGCTTGTATGTGCAGAATGATCTGGGACAGGAAAATACGATAACTAAAGAAGATTTTATTCAAGTGGGAGCTGCCAATATTCCCATCACAATTTTTGCCGACAGCTTTGAAGAAGAACTTTCCTGGACGATTGTAGATCTGAGCAGTACCTACACCTGGGAGCGCACAGATAATATTGTCAGCAGTTCCAGACCAAACAGCGTTCCCGACGGCGAATGGTACATGTATATGAACAACTACGGCAGCAACGGCTCTGCCGATGACTGGCTCATTTCGCCCCCCATCGATCTCAGCATCTTTTCCGATCCTTCCTTGTCGTTCTATACCTGGACTAAATACTCCGATGCTGTTGCCGGATTGACACCGTTGATCTCACTGGATTATCCCGGCTTCGGAAATCCCTATGATTATACTTGGCAAAATATTGAAGCAACTTTACCGGAAACCGGCTCTGCTGAATGGTTTTTTTCGGAAGAAGCCGGTCTGCAGTCATTTCTGGGAGAGGTAATTCACATTGCTTTCCAATATCAATCCACAGGAGCTGGTGCCAGCAGCAGCACGGCCTGGGCTGTGGATCAGGTTGTCGTGCAGGGTTATGATTTAACTCCTGCCGGCTATGATATCGCAATTCCGGTTATGGAATTGAAAAACTATCCCAATCCGTTCAATCCGTCAGGAGCCGGACGCAGTCACGGCACGACAATTTCGTTTGAGATCAGCAACGAATCATTTTTTGCAAAAAACTACGGACTGACAGGCGAAAACGAACAAATCGAACTTATGATTTATAATGTCAAAGGACAGAAGGTGAAGACAATTACGTTCCCAAACGGGAGTTTAGGAACAAGTAATGGCGTGGTTGTCTGGAATGGAGCCGATGAAAATAACCAACCGGTTTCCAGCGGAATCTATTATTACAAGCTTAATATTTTAGAATCACCGATAAAGAAAATGCTGCTTTTAAAATAGGGGTAAAAATAATGAATGAATTAAAAGAACTCACACTGAAAGCTGTAGTGGAAAGAAGTCATAAGTATCATAGCCAGCGTAAAGCACTTTCCTGGGTAGATGGCGAGTCGCTTACTTACAAAGATGTTTACGAAAAAATAACCGAGATAAAAATATTTCTGCACAATAACGGCATCATCACCGGCGATAAAGTAGCGCTTCTGGCAGAAAATTCTCCCAACTGGGGTATAGCCTACCTGGCGATTACAACCATGGGCGCTGTGGTTGTACCCATTTTACCTGATTTTCATGAGAATGAAGTTCGGCATATTCTGCGTCATGCCGGCTGCAAAGCTGTGTTTGTTTCCGAAAAACTTTATGGTAAACTGGATACTACCAAATCTAACCGCATGCGCATTCTGATCGATGATTTCAGCATTATCCCGCCTGCCACGACCAAAGAAAAACTCAATTCAATCCTCAGTGGTGGTTCAAACGAATTTGCCAAACTGAAGGAATCTGCGCTCAAGTTTACCGGCTTTGTAAGCCAGGAAGTGCGGGAAAACGACCTTGCCGCAATCATCTACACATCCGGCACCACCGGTCATTCCAAAGGCGTCATGCTGACGCATAAAAATTTAGTTTTCAATATATTGGAAACCCTCATAATCCAGCCAGTGAACGAATATGACAGATTGATCTCAATTCTTCCTCTGCCCCACACCTATGAATGTACGATCGGATTTCTACTGCCTTTCTGCTGTGGTGCTGCCATCTATTATCTGGATAAACCCCCGGTGGCACGCGTGTTGCTTCCTGCCATGGCAAAGATCAAACCGACCATGATACTGACCGTTCCGCTCATCATGGAAAAGATCTTCAAAACCAAGATCCAGCCGAAATTTACTCAGAAAGCATTAATTCACATGTTATACAAAATTCCATTTTTCAGAAAAGTTCTGCACAAAGCTGCTGCCAGGAAGCTGATGCATTCTTTTGGCGGTAATCTGAAATTTTACGGTATCGGCGGAGCCTTGCTGGCACCGGATGTAGAAAGATTCCTGCGTGATGCTAAATTTCCTTATGCCATCGGTTATGGATTAACGGAAACTTCTCCGCTCATTGCAGGTTGCTCTCCCCACTTGACCCGTTATCGTTCCACCGGAACAGTTCTGCCAGGGTTGGAAGTAAAAATCGATAATCCTAAACCCAAAACTGGAGAAGGCGAGATCTGCGTAAAAGGCGACAGCGTAATGAAAGGTTATTATAAAGACCAGCAACGCACCAGAGAAGTTTTATCGGAAGACGGCTGGTTCCGTACAGGTGATTTGGGCGTTCTAACCAAAGATAATTATCTCTACATCAAAGGCAGACTCAAAAATGTGATCATCGGACCCAATGGAGAAAATATCTATCCCGAAGACATCGAAGCAGTGTTCAGCGAAAATGAATATGTTCTGGAATCTCTGGTCTATTCCCATGAAAATAAGATCATTGCCCGCGTTTATCTCAATTATGAAATGATCGAAGAAAAGTTCAGCCATCAGCGCCGCCAAGATTCTCAGATGGAAAAGATAGTTCAAGACCTGCTTACCGATATCAAAACGGAAGTCAATTCCCGACTCTCTCAATTTTCGCGCGTGGCTCAGATCATCGAGCAGACTGAGCCCTTTGAGAAAACTCCCACCAAAAAGATCAAAAGGTATTTATATACGAATTGATCGCACAAAAACAATTTAAGCCATAAGTAATTCAGACAGGACTTCTCTACCTTTTCCAAAAATCTCGTCTGCTTATCTTTGATGCTGTAAAATTTATTGTTTGACGTTATAACCTTTCTATAAAATCATAATCAAAAAGAGAAAAATTATCTATGAGTACAGAAGAACAGGTTCAGGCTTGTATAGAATACTTTAAGCAGAGTGAAAAATCACGCGAAGATTTTTTGATAGGAGCCGAATTAGAATATTTTATCGTGGATGAAAATACGAAGAAAAGTATTGATTTTTTTGGTGAAAAAGGCATTGAATCACTACTGAGAAAGTTGGTGCGGATCGGTTTTACTGCCGAAACAGAAAATGACCATCTGGTAGGTGTTCATAATGATAAGCTGGCGATAACTTTAGAACCGGGAAGCCAATGGGAGATCAGCCTGCATCCGCAAACAAATGTGCAAAAGCTGGAAAACAACTTTTGGGAATTCATGAGTATTCTGGAGCCGATCCTGGCTGCCCGAGAGCAACAACTCTATTCTGCCGGATATCTTCCCAAAAGTAGTATCCAAGAAATAAATTTCCTTCCCAAACAGCGCTATAAATTTATGTCTGATTATTTGAAGAACACCGGCAAGCTGGCACACAACATGATGAAGGGAACAGCTTCTATTCAAGTTGCCGTCGATTTTTGCGATGAAAGGGATTTCGTTCACAAGATGCGTCTGGCTAGCCGTTTAACGCCTATATTCAGTTCTATTTACGATAATGCAAATATTTTTGAAGGTGAGATTTATGAAGATCATTGCTTACGCACAAAAATTTGGAATAACTGTGATGATGAGCGCTGCGGCATCATTCCTGCTGTTTTTGAGGCGGATTTCGGTTATGCAAAATATGTGGAATATATCTTAAATCTCAAACCCATTTTAATAGTCCAAAACGACCAGACAATTCCCGTAACTAAACCTTTTTCAGAAGTTTTTTGTTTGCAGGAAAATACTGAACAGCAGCTGGATCACATCTTTTCTATGTGCTTTCCGGATGTACGGGCACGCAAATATATTGAACTCCGCATGACCGATTCTCTTCCCTATCCGCTCAATTTTGCCTTCATTGAGCTGATACATCTCATTTTCAATCTTCCTGAAAATTTTGAATTGATCGATAATATGTTGAATAAAATAGGATTAGCTGAAATCAATGCCGCAAAAAATGGCATTATCAAGAATGGCATTGAAGAGCTGTATGCCGGTAAAACAATCCAGTCACATTTCAGGGATATTATGCAGATTGTGAAAGATGGAAAATTCCAGAGATGGAATCATCAACTTGCCGCAACCGGCATCATACCACGCCATATTAAGCAAAAAGGAGCTAAACTTGCATCACCAGATATTTGCTGAATATAGACAACTGCTGGAAAGCGATCCTGACAGATTTTTCGCAGATTACCAGAATATCCGGCGCAAACTGCATGAATCCAATGCCAAATATAAAGGCAAGATCATCAACTTCTGCTATCAGCCGGTGTTTTTTGATAAGTCCGATATAATAAATTTCGAATCCATCTGCTCGATGATGATGAGAATAATTACCAAATGCACGAATGAATATATAAGAAACCCTTCATTCAGAGAATTTTTCGGCTATTCCAGAAAAATGGAAGAGTTGATCCTGATCGATCCCGGTTATAACTATGCTGCACCGGTTGCGCGGCTGGATATTTTTTATGATGAAGACTTCAAATTCTGTGAGTTGAATGGTGACGGCACTTCCGCCATGAATGAAGCTAATACCTTGGAACGGATATTTATGGAATCTGAGATAATCGGCGAATTGCAGAAAAAATACAAGATCAGATATCATGAGCTTTTTGCTTCCTGGCTACAGGAACTGCTGGCGATTTACCGGGAATTCGGCGGTACAAAAAAGCCGCAAATTGCCATTGTGGATTTTCTGGAACTTGGCTCCACAGAAGAATTTGATACTTTTCAAGCTGTGTTTCAAAATCATGGCTACAAGAACGTAATCTGCGATCCGCGTGAGATGATCTATAAACAAGGCAAATTGTACTTTGGGGAGTTGGCGATAGATCTGGTTTATCGTCGAGCTGTCAATCAGGAAGTGGAAAAGCGACTTGATGAGATACCCGATTTCATCCAGGCTTACAAAGATAGAGCCGTCTGTGTGGTTGGACCTTTTCGTTCCCAGATCATGCACAATAAGATATTTTTTTCCATTTTATCTGATTCGGAAAAAGTTCCTTTCCTGAATGAAACAGAACGCAGTTTCATTGACGAACACATTCCAAAAACCTGGCAGATGATAGACGCCCCCAAGCAGAAAGTCCTAACAGACAAGGATTGCTATCTGATCAAACCGCAAGACCTTTACGGCGGTAAAGAAGTTGTTTGCGGTTTGGATTGTACCGAACATAAATGGCAGCAGATAATCCAGAATGCTCAAGAGAAAAGAGATTATCTCCTGCAGGAATTCTGCAATTTCACAGAAAGAGAAATTCCTGTTTATGAAAATTGTAAATTTATTTTTGGCAAATACAAAACAACATTAGGGCTTTTCTGTTACAGACATAAATTCAGCGGACTGTATTCACGCATAAGCCGGCACAATGTGATTGCCGGAGTTGAAAACAGCATCAGTTTGCCAAGTTTTGTGGTAGAATAAAATTGCAGCAGGATTCTATTTCATCAGCAGCAAACTGAGAGCCATCAGCACCATACCTGCCATCAAACCGAACAAGCTGTCGTGGCCTTTACCGTAGGCTCTGCTGGTGGGAAGCAGTTCATCCAGGCTGATATAAACCATGATGCCGGCTACTCCGGCAAATAAAATTCCCATAACTTGAGGTGGAATGACCCCGGCAGAAGTTGTCAGGAAAATCCTGATCAGAAAATAGCCGATCAAAGCACCAATTGGTTCGGAGATACCGCTTAGCACAGAATAGATGAAAGCTTTTCTGCGGATGCCTGTTGCATAAAAGATGGGCACCGAAACGCTGATGCCTTCCGGAATATTGTGCAAAGCGATGGCGATAGCGATGGCTACTCCCAGGCTGGGATCTTGCAGAGCGGAAAGAAAGGTAGCCAAACCTTCCGGAAAATTATGAATTCCTATTGCCAAAGCAGTAAATAACCCCATTCTGAGAAGTTTTTTATCTTCCACCCGATGGTCATGCGCACCGGCAACGGCGGCTTGGGGATGAGCTGCGATCTCATCGAAATCCGGCAGAGGAGCATTCGGATCACCCAACGGACGCATTTCCTCTTTAGAATGAGTTTCATGAGGATTTTCTGCTGATGGTATGAGGTTGTCGATAAGTCCGATCAAAAGCATGCCACCAAAAAATGCTGCTGCATTTACCCAATGTCCCCAGTAATCTCCATAAGCCTGAGTAAGTGATTCGGCACCTTTGAAAAAAATTTCTACAAAAGAAACATAAAGCATCACGCCGGCGGAAAACCCGGTGGCGATAGATAAAAAGCGATAATTCGTTCTGCGGGTAAAAAAAGCAATGAAACTGCCAATTCCGGTCGCCATTCCCGCCAGCAAGGTTAATCCCAATGCAAACAATACATTTTCCATATCTATTCCATTGTTTTTTTTAAGCTTTCCACTTTCTTCCGTGTCGCCAGCATTTGGCCAATCGGCAGATATTCGATTTCCCGAAGTTCGATCTCCAAAAGAACAAAATCAGGATCAGCCGGATCCTGCCAGAAATGCTTGATGAATTCGATTTTTCCGGCAATCAGCTTTTTGGTTTCCAGCTCTTCCACGATATCTGCCACACCAGCACCTCGAATGTATCCTGTATTCTTCTGATCGCTGATGGTCATACAAAACTCGATATTGGAATTTTGATAGATCTGTTTGACTTTGGCATCACCACTGCCGGTGGCAACCCAGAACTTTTCATCAAAATGGATGAGGGTGACTGGACGAACACGAGGTTTATTATGCTCTATAGTTGCCAGATACACCGGCTGAGTTTGTTTGAAATAACTGTAAACTTCCTGCCAGAAATCCATTTGCTATCTCCTGTAAACAAGAAAAACAACATAAGATGCATAGAGCACCAGAAAAATGAAAGCTTCCCATCTATCCAACTGGCGCTTTTTGCCGGTGAACATCGTGAGAAAAAGAAACAGCGTGATAATAATGAGAAAAATGAAATCTATATTTAGCTCCAGAGGGTAATCTATCGGTTGAACGATGGCGGTGAGACCTAAAACCAGAAAGATATTAAAGAGATTGGAACCGATCACATTACCGAAAGCCAGACCAAATCTCTTTTTTCTCATGGCAACGATGGAAGTGACCAATTCCGGCAGAGAAGTTCCCAGAGCCACGATCGTGATGCCAATGAATTTCTCGCTTACATTGAGCAGTTCAGCGGCAAAGACTGCATTTTTAACTACCATGTTTCCACCAAAAAAAAGTCCGATAATACCGATAGAAACAAACAGGACAGACTTTGGAATCGAATACAGTTTCAGATCGAAATCATCCAGAATGCTTTCTTTGGAAATGCCCATTACATATAACAGGAACAGAATCAATCCAGCTACCAGCAGAAATCCATCTAATCTTGATAAGATCGTTCCGACAGAACCGAAATTATTTGCTAAGGCAAATACGAAAATCGTGCCGAAAAACACCATTGGAATCTCTTTCTTCACCGTGTTGCGCTGAACCGCAATCGGATGGATGAGACCAGCCACGCCTAAAACGATCAGGGTATTGAAAATGTTGCTGCCCAAAACATTGCCAAAGCATATTTCGTTGTGCCCGCCAGTACTGGAAAGAACATTCACTATCAGTTCTGGCGCAGAAGTTCCAAAAGCTACAATAGTGAGACCGATGGCAATCTCGGAGATGGATAGCTTCTTAGCCAGAGATGAAGCTCCACTCACCAGAAGATCGGCACTTTTGATAAGAATGATAAAACCTACTACCAGCATGATTCCTGCCAGTGCCAGCATCAGAGATACTAAACCCGATATCATAAATTACCCTTCTAAATATCTATCAATTCTGTAGCTTCATATTGAGATGAAACCAGCAGATTCAATTCATATTTCATATCTTTTAAAAAGTCGCTCATTATTTTATAAGCCAAATCTGGCAAATTATTTTTTTCGCTTAAATGTGCCAATATTAAATTTTTGAGCTCGGGATGCAGCAAACGCGAGATAACTCCCACAGCCTGTTCATTGGAAAGATGTCCCTGCCGGCTTTTTATGCGCTGTTTCAAATGCGGCGGATAAGGTCCATGTAGCAACATCTGCACATCGTGATTGCTCTCCAGAACAATGGAAGAAGCCTGCTGCATATTGTGCAGCATCAGATGAGATGAATAGCCAACATCGGTAGCTACAGCCAGTTTTCGCTGTGCATCTCCTGCTTTAAAAAAAATGAAATTACTCCCGTCGATCACATCGTGAGAACTGGGGAATGTTTTAATTACCAGATCATCAATTTGAAAATTCTTGCCCACCTTGAAGTGCTGTACTCCCAGCGGTAATCTTCCCAGCCGGAAACAGCAGGCAGAAAAAGTTAGCTCGGTGATGAAAAGCGGTATATTCAGCTTGCGGCAAATCACTCCCGCACCGCCGATATGATCGCTGTGTTCGTGGCTGAGGATCACAGCTTTCAATTCTGTCGGATCGATCTCGATACTTTCCAGCAAAGCGAATATTTTCTTACCGCTTAATCCTGCATCCAATAAAACAGCTGTGTTCTGAGTGCGTACGAAAATCGCATTCCCTTTACTGCCGCTGGCCAGCACACTAGTTTGAAACATGTCGGTGGAGTTCCTTTACTTCAGATAATAATAGCGAGAGTTCAAACGATCAAATTCCGACCACTCAGCTCCTTCTTCCAGCACTTTACCGGTTATCTGCAACACTCCCACAGTTTGCGCATCCAGGTTGTCCACGTGGTGCAGCACAGTTGCTTCCAGCGTTTGCGGCAGGCGGGCGGAAGCCTTTTCATATTCTCCGTGATGTGACAAAATGAGATGACGCAGTTTCATTCTTAGTTTGACTGGGAAGTTGTTGATTGCAGATATTTTTTCGCAAACAAATTGATCTCCCAGAGGAATGTGTCCTACAAGCCTGCCTTCTACAGAAAAATCTATATTTCTGGAAAAATCGTATTCGAATACTTTACCAATATCATGCAGAAGAGCTCCTGCGATAAGCAGATCTTTATCAACTTCATACATCCCCGAAATAAAATCACAGATCGTAGCGATGGAAACAGTGTGTTCCAGCAAACCTCCGATATAATTATGATGCCAGGTTTTAGCTGCCGGTGCTTGAGCAAATTTTGTGTAGAACTCTTTGTCTTCAAAGATGTTCAAAAGCAGTTGTTTAAGTTCAGGCTGCTTTATTCTTTCGATAAAGTTAAAGAATTTATCGGATAGTTTATTGATATCCTTGGAAGTTGTTTCTATGAAATCTGCCAGATTATACTCTTCTTCGTACAGTTTCTGGATCTTATTTACGGTGATTTGAATCTGAGATTTATAGCTGATGACAACACCTTTGATGCGCAGTACATCGCCTTCTTCGAATTTTTCATCGAGAGCTTTGGCATTATTCCAGATGTTGCCGGGAACTGAGCCTGTTTTATCGGAAAGTTCCAATCGAATATAGAAATCTTTTGTTCCTTCCCGCAGGCTCTTCTGGGTGATCAGAAAATCGCTGATTATCTCTTTATTCATATGTTCTTTAAGTTCACTTACCGTAATCTTTTGCATTGTATTTCTCCCTGTTAATCTATTACATAAATATTGTTTGTGTAGATCCAGCCGCGGCCGAATCGAGTGATTTCCAAACGGTAATTTCCAGTTCTCGTGATATCAAAACTGCCCTTTTCGTCTCGTTTGGAACGAATTTTTTTTCCGTTTCTAAATAATGTTACTTTGCCAATACAAGGCAATCGAAAATAAAATTTCAACCCTTCCCGCAATTTGATGTCTTCCCCAAAAGTTGCATTCACCTCACTATTGGAGATTCCGGCAAAAAAATTGTAAGGATTGCCATTCTTATAATTTGCGATATAGCTGTTGCCGTTTTTCAAGGCAACCAAGATGCTCTCTTCATTCACCAGTTTAGAGCATTCAATCAGAACATTTGTGCGAATAGCTTTATACAAAGTGCGATGCCGCAGAAATTTAAAATTGATCCCGAATTTCCGCATTTTCTCCGTGTGAGCATCCACACTGCCGATGGCTGATTTTCTCTTGCCGTCCGCATTCAATTTATCCCACCATTCCAGCGTCTCCCGTAAGGGTTTGATCACAAACAGAGAAGGCAAGAGTACCAGGAACAGGCCATTGATTTTCGGCCTCATTTTACCGATCCATTCCGACAGATAATTCCAGATCTCGATACCGTTGAAATCATCCACTTCTTTCTGTAACCATTCATATTTGCGAAAAGAAGGACAAGCTCTTTTTTCGATGGGATGTGCGGCAAACCCGATGGCATCCTGATTGCGATAATAGCGAACATATTCCTGAACATCTGTTTTACTGACTATATCTTGTGAATTAAAAACAAGATAATGATGATCTCTATTGGCATCATTAACTTCCATACCCACGATCACAAAAAGGTCTTTTTCTTTCCGAACATGCTTATCTTCGGCTGCCTTTATGGTATTGTGGTCGTTGATCGTGATATAATCCAGTTCCCGCATTTTTGCTTCTCGAATAATGCGCGCCAGACTGATCGAGCCGTCATAGGAATAGAGCGAATGATTATGAATGCAGCCCGTAAGTTCATAGAAACTGCGGGTAAATATATTTTTCTTTTTCATTTCTTTAGAAGAAGGCACTTTCTGTGAAGATCAATAATATCATCTCCGCTCTGTGCAGATAACCTGAGAAGATAAACGCCGCTGGCAGCCTGCTGATTGTTTTCATCTCTGCCATCCCACATGAAACTATAACTCTTTTGTGAAGAATCATTGATGATTTTTCGAACCAGCTGACCCTTCACATTATAGATTTTCAATTCTGCTTTCCGGGCATTTCGCTTCAAAGCGAAATCTATCTTCATATCACCTTGCAGATAAAATGGATTGGGAAAGATATTCAACTGCGCCTGATCGCCAGAAAGGTTGTTTTGCTGCACACTCACAAGCTGAAAGTCGGAAAACGGTAAAGATTCCAGACCGTATATCTGCTTAGTCACATCATGCTGCAGGATTACCAGTGCGCGACAATTGGAAATATCACCGCCGATCGTGCTGAAATCCAATTGATAATCGAAGCTGACAGAATCGGCGTAGCTGCTGCCGGCAGAAAGTGGAGGTGCAGTGAATTGAGCAGGAATTTTACGCAAAACCGGAATATTGAAAGAGCCCGGCAGTGCAGTATGATCAATCACATCTTCCACGATCATCACATACACCGAGCTGTTATTCAAAAAGGAGGGAAAGACCTTTGTGCCATCATTGGAAATATTAAAAGCAACTTCGGCAAATCCGCTGTTAGAGTATTTTCCGCTTACATCGAAAGACGAAATGTAAGTACTATCAAAGAATGTATCTGCATAGAATTGAGTAAATTTAGAAGTATAAATATTCGGCAGATAACCGATAATTTTTCTACTTCCGTTGATCATCGTATTCGGATTGCCCAGAAGATCGTAATAATTGAAGCGATCTGCCGAGTCCTGACAGAAAAAGGGCAGATCGGAACTATTGGGAAAATAATTGATGATCTCGGTATATTGGGGATCGATGAGAGCCTGTTGTTCGGTGAGAACATCGTTACTAAGGCTGCTGCCCAGAACAAGACTGTTTTCTACAACTTTTGTTCGAAAGGAATTATTGAATGTGTTGAAATTCAACGATTTACTATTGTTCTGCAAGAGAACATCATCTGGTGAACCAACCTCAGCAGTAGCGCGATATTGACTTGCCGAATCCTGCAGACTGAAATAAAGACTGTCTGTAAAATCGTAGATGATGGTGGTGTTGGCAGGTATATCATCCACAAAGAGCGTATCATGCACGATTCCGCCGACTTCTTCCTGCAGGAAGATCACTCCCGCCGGATGAGATAAAGTGAAGAGCAGATAGGGATCTTGAGCTGTTTGATTGGAAGTATTTCTAACAACAAGGCGCGGATAAATCCTGGCAGAAGTTGTCAAATTTCCGGTAAAATCAAATTCATATACATCGAGATCGGAGCCGTTAGTAACAAAATATCCGTAAAAACCGAACAGAAATTCACTCTGATAATTAAGAGAACTCATCGGGAAATAAAACTCATATTCACTGTTCCAGAAATAGCTGTGAAGACCGCTGCCCGTGGATGCCGCAATAAACTGATCGGTAGAATTTGTAGGATAATCTACCACCATCCACAACAGCGAATCTGTGATGACCTGATCGAATTCGATTATATTCCAATCATCAAATATCATGTTGCCGGGTTGAATGGCTGTATTATAAAGCAGGCTGTCCGGCAAAGTGAGCGGTTGAGTTACGTTGTTCTTACAGATCTTAAGAGTGAGCGGATCGCTACTCTGACTGCCCGGAATGTAGATCAAAGCGCCTTCTGCCGCAAATTGCAGCCCGCTGACAGGTCCGAAATATTCTTCAAAATCGAATTTTACTGCCCAACTGCTGGTGCCATACCACAGATGATCCAATGTGTGATTATGATATTGTACCGTGGAATCGCGCCAGGCTGCATTCACCAGTCTGCCATCAGCTTCTCTGAAATCGATGGCATTCAGCAGAACCGATGCAGCCAGTAAAATGATCAAAATTATTTTTTTCAAGATACTGCTCCTTTCGGCAAAACTTGCTGCGAGGCCTTTCTTGTAAACCTTTTTTTGGAATGCGTTATCAAGTAATTTATAAATTCCGACATGATGTGGACATTCTAGTTTTTTTGTCGACTGTTTTCGCTTTTCGATAGCTGCGCCAGCGGCGATGTACCCAGAACCATTGTTCCGGATGCTGTAAAATATATTTTTCCAATTGTGCTGAAACCTCTTCGGTGAGTGCAATTATGTCCTCAGTTGTATTTCTGTAGCCTTCCGGCAAGATCATTTTCTCAAAGATGAATTTGTGTTTATCTTCCTCTGTACGCAGAGCAAGTGCCGGCACGATGGGAGTTTGCGTCTTGATGGCGATCTTGGCGCATCCTACATGGGTGGAAGCAGGATGACCCAGAAACATGGTCTGCACACCATTTCTTCTGGCATTCTGGTCGATCATGATAGTTACGATATATTTATCTTTGAGTAATTTCAGAATCTGCCGCAAGGCATTTTTCAATTCGATCATCACCAATCCGTCATTGCTGCGCAGAGAGTAGGTGAAATCGTTTAAATAACGATTTCGCAGCTTCTTGTAGATCACCGAAAGTTTATGTCTGGTATGAATAAAACGACCGGCAAGTTCCCAATTTCCGGTGTGAGCCGAAGCTAATATCACGCCTTTATTCAGAGCAAATGCCTCTTCCAGATTTTCCCAGCCTTCCAGAATGACATCCTTATACAGTTCTTCGAAATCTGCAAAATAGACTTCCGCTGCATTCTTACCCATCTCGCGATACATTCCTCTCATAATTCGCTTTTTCTCAGTTTTGTCCATTTGCGGGAAGATAAGCTCCAGATTCTGCTCGGCGATTTTACGTCGAATTCCCAAAACCGTGCCGCCAAACTGCATCAAAGCGGCTGCCGTCTTTTTTATGACAGAAAGCGGGAAGTGTTTGACCGTGTGATACAAACACATGAATAAAAAATATTCTATTCTGCTCTGAACAGGTTTTCTCATCTCTTCTCCATTTGCGATCAAATCTGGAAAAACAGCCGGGGAAGGCAATAGAAATTTTACGTAAATTTATTTCAGGTTTTCAGATATTCTTTTTTCCTTTTACTTGACTTTGAGAGATCATTTCGAATCTTGAATTCAAAATTATGGAGGGGATATCTTGAATATTCTGGCAATCTGCACGGCAAGTTCATCGGGAAGCATCGCCATCTGCAAGGATGACCATATCGCTTTTTCCAGTTTTCTGGATATCAAGATCACGCATTCTGAACGGCTGCTGCCGCAGATAGATTTTGGAATGAAACAATGCAAATTGAAAATGAACGATATCGATCTGATTGCTGTAGCAAACGGTCCCGGTTCCTTTACGGGCATTCGCATTGGGCTGGCTACTGCCAAAGGGTTGTGTATGGGAACAGAAATTCCACTCTATCCCATTAATACTCTGGAACTTCTGGCATATAATGCCTATGGAACAGATATTTCGATCTTACCTTTTATCGATGCAAAAATGAACGAAGTATATGCTGCCTTATATTCTAACGAAATGGAAGTTTTGATCGAGCCGCAAAATACTGATCCTCTGGAATTTCTAAGCCGAATCGATCAACCGGTTTTCATTCTGGGAGATGGTGTGGAAAAATATACTGAGGTCATTACAGCTTCCAAGATAAAAGCAACAAAAGCGCTTCCCCATCAAAACATTCCTTCGGCTCTAACTTTGATCAGCATAACACTGAATCTTACAGAAATACCTGTCTTTGATTTTAATTTTGTGGCAGATCTGCAGCCGTATTATCTCAGGAAATCACAGGCGGAGCTGGTAAAAGAAGAAAATGAAAGTAATCTAATCAAGGAGAAAATGTAATGAATAACCGACCGGGCTGGCATCAGTATTTTATGGAAATGGCTTTTCTGGCTGCAACGCGTTCCACCTGCTTGCGCCGTAAAGTAGGCGCTATCATCGTTTTGGATAATCAAATCGTCTCCACTGGATATAATGGCGCTCCCAAACATGTGAGACATTGTTCACAAACCGGCTGTCTGCGGGCAAAAATGAACGTTCCATCCGGCGAAAGACACGAACTCTGCCGCGGTGTTCATGCCGAGCAGAATGCTGTGATCCAGGCTGCCGTGAATGGCGCTGCCATTAAGGATGCTGTTCTCTACTGTACAAATCAACCCTGTGTTATCTGTTCCAAGATCTTGATAAATGCGGAGATAAAAACTATTTATATTGCCGAGCACTATGAAGATAAACTGGCTCAGGAACTTCTGAAAGAAGCAGGGGTAGCCATGAACCTGGTGGATCGAAAAACTGGTGTTTTGCAGAAAATGATATAAGCTGGTCAGTAGTTCAGCTGGTCAGTAGTTCAGCGTCTCAGCAGGTCATCAGGTCAGGATTTAAGCATTACAACACGAAGGAAAAAAGAGGTTTAGGGTTTAGGGTTTTAGGTTTTGGGTTTTACAAATCTTCCAAGCTTCCCATTTTCCCATCTTCCATTTTTTCAACCTCTCAGCCTGTCAGTAAGTTAACCGCAAAATACGCAAAGACGCAAAAAAGAGGTTCTGAATTGTTATGAGAATTGAATTGCCACGAGATTCTTGACCCGTGAAATTCAGCAGGAATATTTTACTTGGTCAGCTCGGGGAAAAGGATAACAAACAAGTATTGGGGTTTCAACCCTTTCAAAAATGGTGGGATAATTCCCGGAATCATAATTTTAAATTTTTAATCCACGAGCTAAAGCACGTGGCTAATCAAAAAGAATTCCGCTTACTGGTTTCTGCTTTTCTTTGTCAATCTATTGTAAAAGATTTATCCGCCTTGGCGGAATTTCTCAGAATGACGGTTGTTTCCTTTTTCCTTTTTTCCTTTTTACCTTTTTCCTTTGATCTTTAGTCTTTTTTTCTTTGACAAATATTATCCCTTTCGCCACTTTCGACTCAGTAAGTTTTTTTTAAAGAAAACAGAAAAAGGCCGGAAGGCAAGATGAAGGAAGGCTGGATCAAAAGGCAGAGACGCCTTGCCCTGATGTTTGCTGACGACACAGCTTCGCAACCCATTTGCTGGAGCAGGGAGAAGACTTGAGGTATATACAGAACATACTTGGGCATAAAAACGTAAAAAACGACAGAGATTTACACTCATATTACAAAAACAGCAACGAATAAAGTCATTAGCGGAACGTGTCAAGCAAAGTTGGACACT
>NPID01009849.1_pt1 | contig 18741 bp, 18 predicted proteins | sample 8637491 | NCBI WGS metagenome assembly NPID01 (sample SAMN07420843, study PRJNA396082) | bioreactor metagenome | isolation source: sample BA6 brine-fed electro-methanogenic bioreactor BA | place: Japan: Kochi | collected 2016-06-14 | reverse complement strand
CATCGCTAGAACCATTCATTAAGGTTCCTACATACAAAGGACGGGGAAAGAAGAAATGAAACACCTGCTGCATACTTTTGTAAAGACTACTATTTACTAGGGGGGGGGGCTTGGATAGCAGCATAAGTTGATACAGGAACAGAAGCTGTGAACAACGATAATGTGATGACAATAGAAAGAATAGAACGAACAACATGAACATACGAACGGACTGGAACAGAACCCTTACTCATAATTGCGTCTCCTCTGTTTTTTAACTTTTGATTAGCTTTTTTAAAAATACTCACTCTTTATACTCCTTTAAGAGTTTCAAACAGTTTGTTAATAGTACACTAGCGTTATTACATCGGTAGAAGTGTTCACAATAACAACTCCGCTAAACACTAGTCACGAACCCTCATACAGGTCTCCTTTCAGAATCTATTACAAGTTCATTTTAACAAATGAAAAACAGCAAAAACGTGGGACTCAACAATAATTATGAGTTTTATTTCTTGTGATCCACTGTAGAATAATGATTTGAAATTGTCAAGAAAATAAAGTTACAAAATATAAATGAAGTGACAAGAAGTATGGAAGGTTTATTTATTAGTGCTGAAACAGTAGATTGAATTTGTTTCGGGTTGTTCAACAAAGAACAAATTGTTACAGACAGATACGTTTTTAAATCCTTTGTAAATAGGGGAGGAATAACCCCAGACAACTTTTCCCTGTTGCAAATTCAACAAAACAATATTTCTGGTTTTGTCTGTTAGTAAAAGGTACTGCTCTATAATCATAGACTCACTATATTCAAAGCTTTCGGTATTTGTAGCATCATCCAAAGCTGTATAAGACCAGATCAATTCACCTGTTTCTGGTTCAAATTTCTCAATAACGAAAGTATCAGGTTTCTTTTCATAATCATATCTTCCAATCACAGTATTGTCATCAAGGGTACGATAGCAAAATGAAACTTTTTCGGATTTCCAAAGCAATTCTTTGGATTGTGGGCGTACCACATGAATATTGTTTTGGAAATTTGCATAAAATGGAAGAACAAGGGTATTTTTAGCAATAAAAGGTTTTCCAAAACTACTGATTATCCAGTCCGGTTTGTCTAAAGTACTGGAAGATTGATCATCTTTTTTTAAAGGAGGAACAATATAGGGAAAGACATCTGCTGAAGAATAGGGATATTCCCATAAAATTTTACCAGTGTCTCTTTTTACTGCACGAAATGGTTCATAGTGGTTGCCAAAGTATCCAATAATCTCATCTGTGGAAACAGCCAATTGAAGTTCGCTTGGAAGGGTATCGATAGGAACATAAAGATCCTGACGGTCCAATAAAATCTCACCATTGAATCGATCAATTGCATAACAAGAACTATCCTTGCATGTGAAAAATAAAATGTTGCCGGTTAAGAATAGATCGCTTCGTAATTCTTCCTGGGCATGAAACCGCCATAGTTCTGTACCATCTTGAATACGAATTGCAAAAACAACATCATTAGAATTGGCTATGTACAAGATACCGTCTACTATGTGGCAACCTCGGATAGGCTCGTTTTGACACTCCAGGGATTTGGTCCATAAGATTCGTTTATTTTTAAATTGATACGCCTGAATTTGATATGAGCTGTCATTTTGTTTTTCAAGCATAATCAATTTGTCATTGTCTTGGGTGAGGATATTTTTCCAAGATGGTGATGTATAGTGAAAAAGTATGTTTCCTGATTTCACATGAATATGGAACAGATTTCCTTGGGGATCTAAAAGCCAAAAATAGTTATCATTACAGTGCCAGTGGTGTCCCCATAGATAATCCTTAATTGATAATTTCCAATTCAAACGAACTTCTCTTCGATTGATATTTGGGTCTACCTTGTATTTTTTTCATCAAATCTTCATCCTTTCGTCCTTTGTCAAAACGATACTGTATCGATCACATAACTGGGTCGTGTGAAACTGGATACTACGGTAATATGATACTTATGGATTGTGTAATTCTTCGATCGTGATGTCATCGAAATAGGCTTGGGAATTTCCCCAGGTTCGCAGCCCAACAGTTCCGCTGGTATAGGTATCGTCTTGTGCACTGATCACAGGTTCTCCGTTGATATAGGCAGTAAAGGTATTTCCTTGTACCTGAAGAGATACATCATGAGCATCATACCAAGAATATTCGTTTACATTAACGCGACCAAACGGACTTTGTTCGTGGCCATTTACCCATTTTCGAAAAAGGAATGCACCGCTGCCATACCCAGGATCATACTGAAACGTATAGCCATTTACACCTTGAGAAGAATCGACATCTGTGCTTCGAAACCATACACCATAACCCTGACCCTCAGTTAAGTGGGCAACATTGATATCAACTGTATAGTTTTCTCCTTCATAATCGATAAATGCCCTGTTTTCACCTGAACTTGCATTGTATACTCGACCGTTTTCATCGATAGAGAAACTGCCTCTGGTTGTGTACCATTGATCCATTGACGAAAAATCCTCTTGAAAAACAACTCCACTGGAAGACCAAAGTTCAGAAGAAGATTCAATTGTGTTTTCATATTTTTGAAATACATCTTTTATGGGCTGGTGGAGAATTGGAAAGACGGCAATAAGAACCAGAACAATGATAACAAAAATAAAGGCATATTCCAGTAGTGTTTGACCCTTTTGCATAGAATGAAACATCTTTAGCATTGATTGAAGGGCATGTTTAAGTGTAGAATTTTTCATGACATGTACGTTAAGTAGATTGAATGGTAGAAAACCATAAACAAAAACTACCCACCAAAACTGGTAACACTGTTAATAACAACGGGACGATGTTTTGAAACCCAAACAAAAAAGTTAATCCTATGCTTGTCAGAAAACCTACAATTGATGCTACTTTAGGAAACTGAAAGGAAAGTATTAACACAAGAATGAGAAAAATACTTGGGATATTCTGCATAATCAATCCCAGAATGTTAACAAAATCCAATGACATTGTGATAAAGAAAAGAGATACCAGTAAAAAAAGAAGAAATCCAATGTACCACCAGATATTTTTTCCAAAAAAAAGCAATCGCATAGACAGCTCCTTAAAATATATGTACAACTTGTATCATACCGCAAAAGGATGGAAAATGGAATAGGGATGCATAACTATAGCAAACAAATAAAAAACCCTATGTGTTCAAGATGTGTAGAGAAACAATATATTGATGTTGCATATTTATGTAACACAACATATTGTGTTTTTACCTATTGCTTTTTTAATTTTGCATGGTATTTTTAAATGCAAGGAGTACGATATGAAATGCCCATTTTGCAATTCTACTTTACATAAAGTTTTGGACAAGCGCGAAACGAAATTAGGTAATTCTATTCGAAGAAGACGCGAGTGTCTTTCTTGTGGAAGACGTTTTACAACATTTGAAAGAATTGATTTGGGCAACATCATGGTCGTAAAAAGAGATCTATCCAGACAACCATTCGACAGGGATAAGATTAAAACAGGAATTTTGAAGTCAACTGAAAAAAGACCTGTAACCAGTCAACAGATTGAAACAATGCTAGATTCAATAGAATCGACAATTCGAAAAGAGTTTGAAAAAGAAGTTCCCAGTCTGGAGATCGGCAAATTGATCATGAGAGAATTAAAAAGTATTGATCCAGTTGCATACATTCGTTTTGCTTCTGTGTATAAAGATTTTCGTGATATCGATGAATTTGTGAATGAAATTCATGGTTTACAGAACAAAGGAGGGAGTTCTGATGATGGAATTATTTGAAATTTCCAACAATGATGATTTAGACGTTGCATCCATGTCCAATACGGCCACACTGTATTCTTTTGTACTAGATGGTTTTCGAAAGCGTGATGGCAGCATAGTGCCCTTTCAGATTGATAAAATTACAAATGCAGTTCAAAAAGCATCTGATCATGTTCAACGAAAGAATATACCTGGAGCTCCACTACCAGATGCTGATTTTATTGCACAAAAAGTATTATCAGAGCTAAACAATCCTACTTCCATCTATTTTGTACGCGAAGTTGAAGGAAAACGTATTGCGAACATCGAAGATATCCAAGATTTAGTCGAAATAACTCTTAGCCAAGAGGGATATCCCGAAGCTATGGTTGTCTACAAAGAATACCGAAAACGCAGGGAAACAATTCGTAGACAATTAAAAATCCGAACAAAAGCAAGTCAAGATTCTCGCGATTCTACTGACGCATTGTTATTGGTTGAATCCTCCTCAGAAAACATTGTACACCCCTGGGACAAATCGAGAATTATCCACTCCTTAATGAAGGAAACTTCTTTATCTTACAACGAAGCGCATAGTGTAGCAAAGGCTGTAGAAAATAAAGCTTTTGCGTGGAGAGATTCCGAGATTGGCACAACCTTGATTCGTGAAATGGTAAACAACGAATTAGAAGACCGCGGATATCTTGCCCAATTAAAAGATTTAGCCCAATTCTCAGTTGCCAAGTCTACTTTAGAAAATATTATGTTTGAGAAATCCGAAGAAAACAGCAACATTAAAAGTAATAATCCTGAAGCTGTTACCCAGACTATTGGTGAGTATATATTGAAACAATATGCTCTCCGTTATGTTTATGGTCCTGGTCTTTCACGTGCCCATTCGACAGGACGTATTCATATTCACGATCTAGGATTTCCAGATCGTGTCTATTGCTCTTCTCATTCCATCGAATATATCAAAAAATATGGCCTAACAGGATTGGTAAACCTAAATAGTGAATCTAAACCAGCCAAATCAGCACAAGTATTAACGGGTCATCTCAATACATTTATTGCTTCCATGCAGGCCTATTATGCTGGTGCTTTAGGTGTTGCCTATATCAATATTATGTACGCACCTCTTTTGCGGGATTTATCGGATGAAGTCCTCTATCAAAGAGCCCAAGAATTAATCTTCAATGGATCGCAAAACGCTTTTGCCAGAGGAGGACAAACGGTTTTTCTAGATTTTAATATTCACACGGGTGTTCCTTCCTATCTCAAAAGAGTTCCAGCGATTTGTGAAGGTGGAAAGTACAAAATGAAGCTTCCAGACCAAACTGAAGTATTTCTTGATGAAAAGATGATACCTAGCAGCCACCCCAATGGACACAAATGCATGCAATTGTCATACAAAGGTGAAGTTGTCTTGCAAGAAATTGTTGATCCAGATGGAAGTATTGTATATGATGAAAAAATCATGCAGGAAAATCAGAAAAAGGGTTACCAAATCTGCACATATGGCGATTACGAAGATGTAGCAAGAAAATTTGCCTTAGCAATGCTAGATGTCTGGGAAAAAGGCGATAAAAATGGACGAATTTTTGAATTTCCAAAGTGTGATTTTCATGTTAGCGAGGAATCATTTTCTGATCCAAAGCAAACAGCAGTATTAGATAGAGCTGTTGAAGTCGCAGCCAACAATGGTTCGGTTTATTTCATATTTGACCGTGACCAGGTTACTCTCTCTGCTTGTTGTCGCTTACGAACCACCATAAATGATAATTACATGCTGGTTCACCCCGAAACAATGAGGTTTTGTGGTTTTCAGAACGTTACGATCAATGTTCCTCAGGCAGCATATCTAGCAGCCATTGACGGTAATAAAACCATGGACGGTTTGATTCCAAAAATCTATGAATCGATGGACATGGCAATTGAAGCTCACTTGATGAAAAAAGAGTTTGTCAGTCAAAAAATGATGCAAAAAGGAAGTCCCCTATGGCAAATTGGCAAATCATCCAACGATGGTCTTCCATATGTTGATCTTGAGAAAAGCACATATATTATCGGCTTGATTGGTGTAAATGATGCACTGAAGTATTTGTATGGACAACAAATGCATGAATCCGCCGATATGGTTGATAAAGCGATTGAAATTGTAGCAGCCATGAACGAGAGAATTCGTGAATACACTCAAAAATACAATCTCAAGTTCACCTTGGAGGAGTCTCCCGCTGAATCTGCTGCTAGAAGACTGGCAAAAACTGATCTGATTTACTATCCCGAACATGCAACTGACATTGTAAAAGGAAGCATTGAAGATGATAACGTCTACTACACCAATTCTGTACATTTATCTGCTGATGCTCCCGTTGGTATCGTTGAAAGAATACGTATTCAAGGAATGTTCCACGGACTGATAGAAAGCGGTGCCATCACGCATGCATTTATAGGTGAAGAAAGGCCTTCTAAAGACAGTATCATGCAATTGATCAAAAATACATTGTACAAAACCCAAACTGCACAAGTTACCATTAGCCCAGAGTTTACTTATTGCAATAAATGCCATCATCAAATGATGGGCATTCGTCATTCTTGTGATCAGTGCGGCAGCGAGGATATTGATTCAATCTCTCGTATTGTTGGATATTTTAGCGTGATCAAAAATTGGAATAAATCAAAGATTGAAGAATTAAATGCCCGTCATGCTGGAAATTATGGTATTCACAAGCAGCAAAACTCGTATACAGTAAATCTTATTCAAGGAATACAACCTAGTGGTAATCCCATTACAGGAATTTCTGAACATCCAGAACCTTCAACTCCAAAATGTGATGGAGACTCTTGTCGGCTCTAGGAAGGGAAGTATTCTATGAAACCTACGAAGTATATGATCGTAATTTACGGTAAAGATAACTGTCCACATTGTAAGGAGCTACAAAAAATAGTGAACGAAATTCTCCATACAAAGCCCCTGAATTTTTTTGCAGATGTTCAAAATTTGTCCACAAGACAAGGTTTGGTTGCTTATGCAAAAGCCGAAACAATCAATGGGCAGCGAATCCCTGCTTTACAAATCCTGAAATGGAACGAAACATCAAAAAAATATGAAAAGATCTCTGACCATAGGAGTCCTGTGTATAACCAACAGAACGGTATTGAATATTTACCAACCTATTTACAGCTTCAGACTGATTATGCAAATCATCAATATATCACCAAAGAAGATATCTTGAAGTTGATGGAAGTCGCTAAAGAACAGGATAAGGATGAGTAAAAGCGCAATATATACAATTTTACCTCAAGAATCAACCATTGACTACGACGGTCATTTATCGCTCATGATGTTCACGGCAGGTTGTAATTTTCGATGCCGTTACTGTCACAACCCCGATTTGATTCCATACACAAACGACACAATGTCAATTGAAGAACTCCGAAATCGTTTACTCCTAGCGAAAGAAAACTGGATAGATGCAGTTTCCATTTCTGGAGGAGAGCCTACTATGTCTTCTTTTCTTTCAGAAACTGTTAAAGAAATCAAATCGATAGGATTTTCGATAAAACTGGATACGCAAGGATCGTTCCCTGATCAATTTGAGAAATCTCTACCCTATATTGATTATGTTGCTATGGATTACAAAGCACCGCTTAAACGCTTGTCTGAACTCACGCAAACACCTATCCAAACCGATGCTATTCTAACTAGCTTAGAAATGTTAAAAAATAGTGGAACGGAATATGAAATTCGCACAACTGTTGTACCTGGTTTCCACACCGAGAACGATATGGTGGAGATTTGTAACGAAATAGGTACTGTAAAGAAATATGTCTTACAGGCTTTTGTTCCCAGAGATATTGTTCCTGATCCAGCTTACCGAACTAAATCCAGAACCCCACTTCCACTTCTCAAGAAGTATCAAGAATTTTGTCGGAAATATTTGAACAACGTTGTTGTTCGTTAAAAAAGTTACAATTTCTGATCGAGGCAAGGATGTTCTATTTGAGTTTGTAAGAAAAACTTATAAAGTTTAGTGATATGAAAGCTTTATATCCTATTTTTCTAAAACTTGATCAAAAGAAGATTCTAGTTGTTGGTGGTGGTTTTATTGCTGCCCAAAAAATCCAGAGTCTGTTGGATACTGGATGTTATCTAACTGTAATCAGCCCTTGTATTTGCAAAGAAATTCAATGCTGGGTTTTAGAAAAACGTTTGCAAGTCAAAAAAAGAGAATTCCAAACTTCAGATTTACAGAATATAGATGTCGTTTTCGCAGCTACTAATCAACCTCATACAAATGAAAAAATTCGAAAAGAAGCCAACAAAAAGAAAATCTTGATCAATGCTGTAGATGATCCAGAAAACTGTGATTTTTATGTTCCTTCCATTGTTAGAAGAGGTCCACTTGCTATTGCTATTTCTACACAAGGAGAGTGTCCTGGCTTTGCAAAACTAGTGCGAAAAAAAATAGAAAAGATGATTCCTGCCATATATGGAGATTTTGCAGTTTTTTTAGGTCATCTTCGAAGAAATGTAAAAATGGTCTGTTCTGATAACAAACGTAGACAATCTGTTACGAAAGAGATGTTATATGATGGTATACTAGAAGAGCTAGATGAAAAACCTTTACAAGAAGTACAAGATAAGGTGAAGAATTGTATATCTACTCGCTTGTAGTAAACCATAAAACGGCATCTTTCAGAGTCCGTGAAAAGGTTTCAAGTTTAGAAACAAATATTGATGCGCTGTATGAAATAATTTTACAAAACCCTGCTATACAGGGATGTGTAATTATATCTACATGCAACCGTTTTGAAGTTTATCTTTCTACATGTCATATAGAAGAGGGAATGTCACATCTAAAGAACATTTTTTACCATCATTCCAATACAAAAGAAGAAGATCTTACTAGTTTCTTTGCTGAATATCAATGCATTGATGCTGTTAAGCATCTTTTTGAAGTTGTGTCAGGGTTGGATTCACTACTTCTTGGTGAAGATCAGATTCTTCATCAAATACGCAGTGCCTACAAAGTATCGTATGAGAAAAATGCCGCCGATAAAGTTTTGCATACCCTTTTTCAACGGGCCATCCATGTTGGCAAAAAAGTTCGAACCACCACCAGGATTAACCAGGAGTCTCTTTCTTATCCTGGTTTATGTGTTGATATTTGCAGAGAAACGTTCCCATCCTATTCACAATGCGATCTGTTCATTATCGGATCTGGAGAAATGGGAATGGCTGTTTTAAAGACATTTTACAAAAAAGGATTACGCTCCATTCGGATTGCTTGCCGCAGTAGTGAAAAAATGACATTCATTAAAAAAGAGTATCCAAGTGTTGAAATTAGTCCTATGGATCAAATCCATACCTGTATTCTTCATTCTAACTACATTGTAAGCTGCATCAGAAGCGAACAACCATTGATTACAAAAGATACGATTCATTCACAAATGAATACCTCTCAGCAAGGTAAGATTGTTTTTGTCGATCTATCTGTTCCTAGAAGTATATCAGCAGATATACAATCAAGTAGTTGGTGCGAACTTTATGATATGGATACTCTCTCCAACCGCATTCAACAATCCATGAATAATCGAAGTGAAGAAATCGAAAAAGTATCCTTCTGCATAGATCAAGAATTGGATCAATTCACAAACTGGCTCCGAACAAAGCATGTTGAGCCCACAATCTGTGCTTTAAAAGAGACATTCGAAACAATCAAAGACAAAGAGCTTGAAAGAGCTTATAGAAGATTCGAGACCCTTTCAGATAAAGAAAAACAAATTTTACAGGACTTAGCACACTCCATCACCTATAACATTTTGCATCATCCCATTCAAGAAATTAAAACCTTAGCTTTGGAAAATAAAACCATGGATCGTATTCTTCTGTTAAACGACTTGTTTCACTTGAAGAACAAAACTGATTCACAAAATAAACCAACTATGCTCCAGGACATTGATTCGTATGATGAATAGAATTCGTCTTGGATCTCGCAAGAGTGTCCTAGCTTTACAGCAATCAGAACTTGTAAAAACTGAGTTACTTCGTATAGGCATACATCAAGTAGATATTGTACCCATCGTTACATCGGGTGATAAAAACCAAAACCAATGCCTTTCTGAATTTGGAGGGCAGGGTGTTTTCACCCGAGAAATCGAAAAAGCACTTCTTCAAAATGAGATTGACATTGCTGTTCATAGTTTGAAAGACCTTCCTGTTTGTGTTCAACCTCCTTTTATCTTAGCTGGAGTCTTGCAAAGAGAAGATCCCCACGATGTTTTTGTTTCATGTCGCTACTCTTCCATTGAAGAAATGCCGAAGAATAGTATCGTTGCAACATCAAGTGTACGAAGAAAAGCATTTCTTCTCCACCATAGACCAGATCTTGAATGCAAACCACTGCGCGGCAATGTACAAACACGGCTGATGAAATGTCAATGTGGTGATATTGATGGTTCTATCATGGCACTTGCAGGCTTAAAGCGTTGTAATCTGCAAAACCAAATTAAACAAATTCTACCCTATTCATGGATGATCCCTTCCCCTGGTCAAGGTGCAATTGCAATGGAAACACTTGCACAGAGTCACTGTAGATCAATAGTCGAATCGATAAGCCATCTCCCTAGTTTTATCGAGACTGCGTGTGAAAGAAGAATACTACAGCTGATCGGTGGGGGATGCCACACACCCTTTGGAGCTGTTGCCACAACTCATCAAGATATGCTTCATATTGAAGCCTCGTTGTGTTTACCTGATGGTTCTCTTCTTTCTCATACAAACCACAAGGGACCAGTTTCTAAGTGGGAAGATATTGCCCAACAAGTTTTTTTAAATTTGCAAAACAATGGTCTTCATGAAATATTGGCTATATTGAAAAAGGATGAAAATGAAAAAGCCTAAAGTATACTTGGTGGGTGTGGGGCCAGGAGACCCTGGCCTTTTAACCGTGAAAGCGAAAGAACTTATTCAATCTGCTGATGTTATTGTATACGACCGATTAGTAAGTGATGCAATTGTGGAACTTTTCCCAATGAGATCCACACTCCTTTATGTTGGCAAAGATCCAAATGGAAAAAGTGTTTCACAAGATGAAATTCATGAATGTCTTCGAACATACGCTTCCACCGATAAACAAGTTATTCGATTAAAAGGTGGTGATCCTTTCGTGTTTGGTAGAGGCGGTGAGGAAGCAATTTTTCTAAAGCAACATAACATTGACTTTGAGTTTGTTCCTGGAATTACTTCTGCTATAGCAGTACCAGAATATGCCGGTATTCCAGTGACACATCGAGGGTACTCCACTAGTTTTGCTGTGATTGCAGGTCAAACACGTGACAACGATTCCATTGATCATTATCCATGGGATTCAATTGCAAAAAGTGTCGATACACTTGTTTTTCTAATGGGAGTAAAAAATCTACCGATCATTGTCAATCATCTTCTTTCGGCTGGTAAAGATCCTAAAACCCCCATTGCAATTATAGAGGAAGGGACTACACCGAAACAGCGAACCATAACAGGCACATTAAACACTATTGTCTACCTAGCAGAAAAAGAAAAAATTCACTCTCCCTCCATTATTGTGGTAGGAAACACAGTGCTATTACAACCTACTTTGCATTGGCTTGATCATCTACCATTGTGGGGTAAAACCATTCTCGTAACAAGATCGACGACACAAGAAGGAACCTTCCGAAAGAAGTTACATGCTCTAGGAGCTAATGTAATCTCATTACCTTCTATCCATATCACCCAACTTCCAGTCACAAAAGAATTCGTTGAAGATGTAAAACAAATTCAGGATTTTCCCTGGATTCTTTTTTCTAGTGTGAATAGCGTAAAATTTTTCTTTGAAGAATTTTTCCAACATTATTCAGATGTACGAGCTCTATGTAACAATCGGATAGCATGTATGGGTCCTTCTACTGAACAAGAATTACTGCAGCACGGTATACGTGCTGACCTTGTCCCAAATCGCTATGTTGCAGAGTCACTATGGGATTCTCTACAGTCCCATGTTCAACCTGGACATAAGATTTTATTACCAAGGGCAAAAAATGCCCGGAATTTCTTGGTGAATAAACTCCAAGAAACAGGATGTAAAGTACATGAACATCATTTANNACTCTTATCCAAACCCATTGATGTGATGACTTTTACGAGTGCATCGTGTGTTCATAACTTCATGAAAATAATACCAGTCTCTTTGCAGGACAAAATCCTGCAATATCCTGCTGTATGTATAGGGCCTATTACTGCAGATGCATTGAAAGAATATGATTGGCAAAATGTTTTCATTTCAGAATTGCATACCATTGATGGTATGTGCGATACCATCACTACAATGATAAAAACTAACTTACAACGAGGTTGATATGATAGGATTTACAAAGTTACTATGCGGAAGTGCGACAGTCTCAGAAGTTATTCAAAAACAACATTCCAAAAACATTCCGCCGCATTTATTACAGTTTTCTGATATTCAAAGGCCATTGGTTGTCTGGAATACAACAAATCGATGTAACCTGAAATGCTTACACTGCTATATTGATGCCAAGGATCAATCCTATGAAAACGAGCTAACAACGGACGAAGCTAAGATATTTATTCAAGATCTTGCAAATTCACAAGTTCCTGTTCTTCTTTTTTCTGGTGGAGAACCACTGATGAGAAAAGATCTTTTTGAACTGATCCATCTTGCTTCTCAAAAAGGTTTACGTCCGGTACTATCAACAAATGGTACTCTTATTACGCCAGAAGTTGCACAGAAACTAAAAGATGCCGGCATTATGTATGTTGGTGTGAGTATCGATGGGATGCCGGCTACGCACGATTATTTCCGACAAAAAAAAGGGTGCTTTGATGCTGCACTTCAAGGAATTCGGAATTGTCAGAAAATAGGCCTGAAGACAGGCATTCGCATGACATTAACAAAGTCAAACTTTCAAGATTTACCCGGAATCTTCGATTTGGTCGAAAAAGAGAATATACCAAGGCTCTGCATATATCACCTTGTATATGCTGGTCGGGCAGAAAAATCATCACAAGACGATCTATCCCACTCCGATATGACCAAGGTTATTGAGTTCATTTGCGATCGTGTATACGATTTTTCAAGAAGAGGAGTCAAAACAGAAGTTTTAACTACGGACAACCATGCAGATGGAGTATTCCTGTTTCAAAAGATACTGTCTACACAACCAGCGCGATCTGAAGAAATTATAAAACTGTTAACCCTCCACGGAGGTTGTTCTGCAGGAACAAAATTTAGCAATGTTGGCCCCACTGGAGATGTTCATCCTTGTCAGTTCTGGCAGGATGAGACAATCGGGAATATTCGTCAGCAACCCTTTAGTGTAATATGGAATCAACCACACCCACTTATGGACAAACTACGAAACAAACCTGCAAATTTGAAAGGGAAATGTGGTCGATGTGATTTCAAAACTGTTTGTGCTGGATGTAGGATTCGCGCTAAATCCCTAAATGAGGATATTTGGGATGAAGATCCCGCCTGTTATTTAACCGAAGAGCAGATTCACATGAACAAAAAGGATATGATATGAAGTTTCCACTCACAAGACTTCGACGTACAAGGCAAACGAAGACGCTGCGATCAATGTTTCAAAATGTTCATCTCCATCCAACCGATTTGATCTTACCTTTGTTTGTTTCCGAGTCTATCACGACGAAAGAAGAAATCCCTTCTATGCCGGGGGTATACCAATATCCTTTAAAAGATGTATCCCAAAAGACAAAAGAGATTTATTCTGCTGGAATTCCTTCAATTCTTCTTTTTGGGATCCCCAAAGAAAAAAAACCTATAGGCTCCCAAGCATACGACTCCAGTAGTATTGTACAAAAAGCCGTCAGAGAGATTAAAAATAGTGTTCCGGATGTATGTGTGATTACGGATGTGTGCCTTTGCAGTTATACTTCTTCTGGTCATTGTGGAATTGTCAACCAACAAGGCATTATTCAGAATGATGAATCTTGCCGTTTACTTGCAAAAGTTGCACTTTCTCATGCAATAGCAGGAGCTGATATCGTAGCTCCATCGGATATGATGGATGGAAGAGTAGGATATATACGATCACTTTTAGATGAAGAGGGATTTCAGATGACCCCCATCATGTCGTATGCTGTTAAGTATGCCTCGAACTTTTACGGTCCTTTCCGTGATGCTGCTGATTGTGCTCCTAAATTTGGTGATCGTAAAACCTATCAAATGAATTTTGCAAATTCCAACGAAGCCTATCTTGAAGCAATGACAGACATCGAAGAAGGTGCTGATATGGTAATTGTAAAACCTGCACTGTCTTACTTGGATGTTATTGCTTCTCTTCGGCCCCTAATCCATCATCCCATCATTGCATATAGTGTGAGTGGAGAGTACTCGATGATGAAAGCTGCATCCATGAATGGTTGGATTGATTATTCGCAAGTCATGCTAGAAACCTTACTCTCAATGAAACGTGCTGGAGCTGATAATATTATCACCTATTCCGCTCTTGACGTATTGGAGCATCTGTAGAAAGGATTGAATATGCTAGTATCTTGGAATAGCACAAATCAATGCAATATGTTTTGCGATCATTGCTATAGAGATTCAGGAGAGAAAGCAAAACAAGAACTTACCACACAAGAAGCTAAGAAAATGATCACAGAGATGAAACAAGCAGGCTTCCAAATCATGATTTTCAGCGGAGGAGAACCGTTGATGAGAAAGGATATCTATGAACTGGGATCCTTTGCTTCTTCGATTGGTTTACGGCCTGTGCTTGGTACAAATGGTAGTTTGATCACCAAAGATGTTGCAATTTCGCTTCGGCAATCTGGTTTTCTTGCTGCTGGAGTAAGTTTGGATAGTTTAAATCCCGCCAAATATGATGATTTTCGCAAGAAAAAAGGTGCATATGAATCAGTTATGCAAGGTTTTGAGAATCTCCGTTACGCACAACTACCTTTTCAAATCCATACCACAATAATGAAATGGAATGTACAAGAGCTTGATGATATGACGAATTTTGCTATTCAATCAGGAGCAAAAGCTCATCATATATTTTTCCTTGTTCCAACAGGCCGAGGACTTGGTATTGAAGATCAAATTTTAGATATTCATTCCTACGAAAATTTACTGACGCATATTGTTCAAAAACAAAAAGATTGTCCGATTGAGTTAAAACCAACTTGTGCACCTCAGTTCATGAGAATTATTGAACAAAATCAATTAAAAACCAGGTTTTCTCGAGGTTGTTTGGCTGGTATTAGCTATTGTATTGTCAGTCCCATTGGTGATGTTCAACCCTGCGCTTATTTAGATATACGTCTTGGTAATGTTCGCGATATTCCATTTCACGAAATATGGTCTAAAAACCCACACTTACTTCGTTTGCGAACTGCAGATTATTCTGGTAAATGTAAAATGTGCAGATACCGTACCAAATGCGGTGGATGCCGGGCAAGAGCTTTTTACTCCCATGGTGATTATATGGCCGAAGACTCTTACTGTGACTATACCCCCTCAGGAGCATAGAATGGATGAAATTGATCAACAACTAATTTCTCTTATGCAAACATCATTCCCCATATCGGTTCATCCTTATCAAGAGATTGCTGAACAACTTGATATATCTATCAATGATTGTTTACAGCGCATTCAAAAGCTAATGGATGACAAAATTATTCGTCGAATTGGTGGTATTCTCCAATCTGACAAAATAGGCTATACTTCTACTTTATGCGCACTCCATATTCCTCAAACAGAAGTTGAGAGAGTTGCCACAATGTTAAACCAGTTTTCATCTATTACCCATAACTACGAAAGAGATCATGAATTCAACTTATGGTTTACTTTTATCGACCACAAAGACTGTATCCAACAATCTTTGCAAGAACTTTCAGAATATATAGGATTCCCCATTACTACATTTCCCTCAACGTATAGAATAAAGTCAAAGGTGATGCTAGATGTCAACATCTAAAGGATTGGATTCGCTGGACCGTTCCATATTGCAATTTTTACAGGATCAGCTACCCATAAATCCAACACCCTATCGAGATCTATCTATTCAATTAGGAGTTCAAGAGGAAGAAATTGTGAAGCGCATTCAAAACTTGATTTCGAGAGGCATAATTAAGAGAATTGGTGCAATTCCTTATCATCATTCCATAGGATACTCCCACAATGCGCTTGTTGTTTGGGATATTCCTTTACCATTGGCTTCATTCGTTACTACAACTGTTGCAGATATAAGTTTTGTAAGTCATTGTTATTTCCGCCAATGCCCTCCACAGTTTCCCTATCCATTGTTTACGATGATTCATGGCACTTCTGAACAAGATTTAATAGCGAAGATCCAAACCCTGTCAGAAAGTTTTCAATGTAAACACTATCAAATTTTGAAAAGCATGAAAGAATGGAAGAAAACAAGCATGAAATATATGTTTACGAAAGAAGGTGAGTAATTTCATGACATGGAAAAATGAAAAATCGCAACAAGCATTTTTACGGGCCAAAGATATTATGCCTGGAGGTGTGAATAGTCCTGTTCGTGCATGGAAATCAATGAATATGGATCCTGTCATCCTGAAAAAAGCTTTTGGTTCGAAAGTTGTTGATGTGGATGATAATGAATACATTGACTATATTTGCTCCTATGGTCCGTTGATTCTTGGACACTCGCATCCTGTTGTAGTAAAAGCAATTCAGGAAGCTGCTGAAAATGGAACCACATTTGGTTCTACATCCATTCATGAAATTGATTTTTGTAGCGTCATTGTTGATGCTTTCCCTGCTATGCAAAAAATTCGTCTAGTAAACTCAGGTACTGAAGCAACAATGAGTGCCATTCGCTTAGCAAGGGCATATACGCACCGAGATTTGATTCTAAAATTTGAAGGGTGTTATCATGGACATGCTGATTCTTTTCTGATGAAAGCTGGTTCAGGGTTACTGACTGACCGTATTCCCTCTAGCCCAGGTGTACCCAAAGAAACTGCTCAACTAACACTGAACTGTTCATTCAATGATACTTTGCAGGTAGAAGAATGCTTTCAAAAATATGGTGATCAAATTGCTGCCATCATTGTTGAACCGTATCCAGCAAATATGGGATTATTATTTCCAAAAAAAGGATTTTTAGAATTCCTTCGTGAGATTACATCACATTATGGTTCTTTACTGATATTTGACGAAGTGATAAGCGGTTTTCGTTTTTGTTATGGTGGCTTACAGAATCTTCTGCATATTCACCCAGACCTGACTACACTGGGGAAAATTATAGGGGGTGGATTACCTATTGGTGCCTATGGAGGAAAAGAAGATATTATGAATATGGTATCTCCAGAAGGCACTGTTTATCAAGCAGGTACTTTATCAGGCAATCCTATTGCTGTTGCTGCTGGTCAAGCTACATTACATGAATTAAAGTTGCAACAAAACTTATATGACGATATTGAATTGCAGACCGAAAAACTTACTTTTGGTATTCAAACTCTTTTACAAAATCGCAATATCCCTCATATCCTTCACAAACATGGATCCGTCTATAGTTTGTTTTTTACTTCTATCCCCGATGTGCAAAACTATCATGATGTTTGCAAGACAGACACGAAGTTTTTTTCTACCCTTTTTGAATACTTAACCCAGCTTGGGATCATGATTGCTCCATCGCCATATGAAGTTAGCTTTATCTCCTCTGCTCATTCAGAATTAGATATCTCGAATACTCTTCTTGCATGGGATGAAGCCATTACAAAAACACATTCATAAAGTTTCTCTCGCATTTGACAAACTCATCGGAAAAGCGATAACACTAATCAAATCATCATGCTGGAGGGAAGCTTTTGCATCATCGTTTACTAACAAAAACACGATTCAAGATTGCTTGCGAATGTCCAACAAAGCTTTTCTATTTAGACAAATCTCTCTATGTCAATGCTCGTAAAGAAGATTCTTTTCTAGAAGCCCTAGCAGAGGGCGGTTTTCAAGTTCAAGAACTTGCAAAACTTTATTTTCCAGCAGGAAAAGAAATCCAAACTCTTGATTTTAAAGAAGCCGTATTTCAAACCCAAAGATATCTTTCAAATGACTCTGTTGTACTTTTTGAAAGCGCTTTTTTGGTTAATCAATTGTTGATAAGAATCGATATACTAGAAAAAAAGCAAAATTCTTTCATTCTTCACGAAGTAAAAGCTAAATCATACGATAAGGACAAAACCAAGCTAACCACCAAACATGGTTTACCAACTTCCGAATGGAGTGAATATCTTTATGATATAGCATTCCAAAAGTATGTTTTACAGAAAGCATATCCTATGTCTACGGTGCAAGCCAATCTTTTACTTGTAGATTCTCATGCTGTTTGCCCTACAGACGGTTTAAATCAAAAGTTTAAGATTCATATTAAAAATGCTTCTAGAAAGTATGCAGTTGCAGAGAGTATTACTGATCAAGACCTGGATCCACCACTTTTGATTTCTGTTCCTGTAGATGACATTTGCAATACACTCTACGAGACTACTGGTTTGCCCATACCAAATTCGAATTTTGTAAAGCTGACTTTTGCTGAAAAAGTTGAACACTTTTCTAAACTACTCCAATTGGATCAAAAAGAACCCCCTATCCCAACAAAAGCTTGCGGAAGCTGTGAATTTGTCCTTCCAGCAGACCAAACAGAAAACTTGTTTATGGTATCTGGAGCAGATATCTGCTGGAGAGAGATTTTGCAAAATCCAAAATTTGATACCAGTAAAGAGAAAGTATTCTCAATTTGGAATTATAGAAAAAAGGATGAACTTCTGGAGCAAGAGAAGTATTTTATCGACGATGTAGAAGAAGATGATATCCTTCCAAAACATGACAATAAGACAGGTTTATCAATCTCGCAAAGACAATGGTTGCAAGTTCAAAAAACACAAGACAACGACAATACTCCATGGGTTGATTTTGAAAATCTAAAAGCTGAAGTGGAAGCATGGGTGTATCCTTTACATTTCATTGATT
>NPID01003795.1_pt1 | contig 18744 bp, 10 predicted proteins | sample 8637491 | NCBI WGS metagenome assembly NPID01 (sample SAMN07420843, study PRJNA396082) | bioreactor metagenome | isolation source: sample BA6 brine-fed electro-methanogenic bioreactor BA | place: Japan: Kochi | collected 2016-06-14 | reverse complement strand
GCTCAGGCATATGAATCTTCAATTTGCGCTTCAGTTTTCTTTGAAGATCAGAACAGTTTTCGACTTCAGTGCTTCTCATCCTAACTAAGTCCCTGAATGCTGACATCTCTTCCTCTGGTACTTGAGAAACGCTCAGCAGATCGAATATCCTGTACATTGCAACCGCTATGCTTTTTGCATCTTTCTTGTCTGTCTTTGACCTGCTCATAGCCTTCATGAATTTGCCAAGGGTATACGCCTATCCATAATGTGCAAGTATTCGGGGAAATACCTCAATAGGACTGAATACAATCTGTTGCACTGTTGACTATGAGACTTAGATACAATGTTGTACATAGTCACCAGTTTAGTTATCTTCGCTCCCACCCCTGAATATCTTGCCTTGAGACAATAAGAGGGATGTTCCTTGAAGGTAAGAGCTATTGCCTTGGCATCCAGACTATCGCTCTTTGCTCCAGAACTGAAATGATACTTCCTGGCCTCTTTAGACCTACAAGGAGGTAAGACATACACCTCTCTATTGTTAATGAGAAGGTAGTCTCCTATCCTGTTGTTTGCTTCTTCGATCACGAAAACTGCCTCTGGATAATCGTTAAGCAGTCTTTCGTAACCTTTAACAGAGTCTGGGATCTTGAAACTCTTGTCAGCCTTGAGGTCATAGCAAGTGTGGGAGTCAGCTGACCAGTCGATACCTACGATCGTACCGCTTTGCTCTTTCATCTCACCAACACCTCACAATAAATGAATTAGCAGTCTGTGAGTACCGATTTCCCTGTTGTAGAGTTCCTGAGGATCTTTCCCCGGATGAACTTATCATAGAACCTGAAGTACTCCCAGGAAGAAGATGAGTGCTGTCCCCAAGTAGCTCTTCCTTCATAAGGAAGGCTTATAGACACCAAGTCTCTACCTTCTCCCTGACTGCCACCATCATTGTAGAAAAACCATTCCTTACAATTCAAGTCATAGCTTATATACCTACAACAGACTCCATTATTTACATTAGCGCAATGTCGTTTTTCGTTTAATTGGAACATATCTACCCCAGAAGGTTCTCCATTTTCCGGAGCCGGCAGGATACTGAATCATACACTCTCATGACGAGAAGATTGTGAGTTCGTGACTCCGCAATGAGCTCATAAAGGATTTCAATTTGTCTTCTAGTTTTGCTTCTTCTAAGACGACTCCGCGCTCAAGCTTAAGATTGCTCTGAAGAATGTCTACTTAGCTGGGAGCGCTCACATTTGAGTGTTGCAGTCTAGACTATTGTTAATTGCTGTTAGTGATTAGTGACAAGATAGATTCCTATGAATGTTTATACATGCTATTAACCGAAATTGCTCTTACTCAATAGCAAGATTTGACTCCTGTTTGCTAATTATGATATAGTATTGTGAGCCCTCACATTATTCACAACATGTCTTTTTTGGCAGAGGAGTAGGATAATGAAGCCAATAACGATAGAAGATGTTGCCAGACTCAGCGGAGTATCGCGAGGAACAGTATCAAGGGTAATCAACGGAAGCCAGAATGTTAATAGAGAAACTAGAAAGAGAGTCCTTGAAGTGATAGAGAAGCTCGGTTACCGCCCAAACCAGAACGCGCGGAGAACGGCCGGTGGAAGATCCTCCACAATCGGTATAGTGATTCCCATGATCGGTACGGAGTTCTATGAAAGACTAATAAAAAGCATGGAAGAGAAGCTCAGAGCGCAATGGTACGCCATGATGCTCTTCCCCGTTCTCAAAAGAGACTGGCTCTCGAAAGTCATGATGCACGACATTCCCAATTCAGAGGCGGCCGGGATGTTTCTTTGCTCGTTCGATATCGAGCATCTCTTTTCATCTTTCAGTAAACCCTTCGAAGGTCCAACGGTCCTTGTTGACAGCTATTCGCCCCTGTACGACTCGATCTACATAGACAACGAGCTCGGAGGATACCTTGTAGGAAGGAAGTTCTCGCACCTAGAAGGAAGCACACACGTCATAATGATGCAGGAATCGATAGATTCGGGCTTCTGGCCCGTCTTCAACTCAAGATTCAAAGGTTTTCAGAAAGCGCTCCTCGAAAGCGGGAAAAGCCTTCCGCAGAGAAACGTTCACTCCTACGATTTCAGCTGGAGCGCCGGAGCTCTCGCGGCCCGCGATATCTTCGACAACGATCGGCCTCCCTTCAACATCTTCGCCATGAGCGATCTTTACGCATTTGGAGTTATGCGGGAGGCCCAGCTCAGAGGTCTTCGCATCAGTCGGGATGTGAAGCTGGTCGGTTACGACGATCAATCGGTCGCCAGAGACTGGGGGATCACCACGGTAAGGCAACCGATAGAAGAGATGGGGGAGAAAGCCGTAGATATGATGCTCGAACGCCTCGAGAGACCTGGAAAGGAAGTCGAGAGTGTCTGCTTGAAGCCTGAAATGGTGGAACGTGAATCCGCATGAGCCTGGAGAAATTCCAGGCTATAGAAAGGAGGAGAATATGAAAAGAAAGGTTCTGATCGTTCTAACGGTTTCGATGTTATTGCTGGGTTCGGTGATAACTGCCACTGTCGATGGACAGCTGATAATCTGGGCAGATGACACGAGAACTCCGATCTTCAAGGAACTCGCTGATGACTACACTGAAATGACTGGAATAGTCGTGACGGTCTACGAAATGACCATGGATGCGATTACCGAACAGGTTGTCACGGCCTCTCCCGCGGGCGAGGGCCCCGATCTAATCGTTGGGGCTCACGATTGGATAGGAAGACTCGTCCGCAATGGTACCATCGCCGCTATCGACCTTCCTGAAGATCTTCTCTTGCAGTTCGACCCCGTGACTATCGATGCCATGTCCTTCGAAGGAAAGCTTTACGGTGTCCCTTACAGCAGAGAGGGGGTCGCCCTGCTGTACAACAAAGATCTCGTTCCTGAGCCTCCTCAGACCTGGGATGAGTTGATTGCTATCACTAGAGAGATTACCAACCCCGCTATCGGGCAGTACGGATTTATCGTCGAACTCCCCTTCCCTTATAACAGCTTCCCGGTGCTTTCGGCCCTTGGAGGATATATATTTGGGCAGAGTCCGGAGGGAACACTATTGATGGACGATATCGGTCTTGACTCCGTTGGCATGATTTTGGGAGCGACTCTTATAGACTGGTTGATCGAGGAGGGTCTCATGCCGGGAGAGATACCCTGGGAGACTATGACGGGACTTCTCTCCGAAGGAAAGGCGGGAATGGTAATCACCGGACCCTGGAGTATCCCCATCGCAGAAAGCGGAGGAGTAAACGTTGGAGTTGCACCCATACCGACAATATGCGGGCAACGGCCACGGCCTTTCGTAGGCGTGTCAGGCATCATGGTCAACGCGTACTCCCCCAACAAGGCAATTATACAGGACTTCATCGAGAACCAGTATGCAACCAAAGAGTCGATGCTGAAGATATTTGAAATGGACCCGAGACCATCGGCATTTATACCTGCTTTCGAAGAGACCAGGGACGATCCCATCATGAATGCCTTCGCAGAATCGATCTCTTTCGGCATGCCGATTCCAAATGTCCCGGAGATGAACACGGTCTGGTCTGTCTGGACGGATGCAATGACTTTGATTTGCAACCAGACGCTTTCTCCCCATGAAGCTCTAAGGCAGGCTGCAAAAGTGCTCGAAGATACCTTTTCCAACTGACGAATGCAAGTAGATCTGTATCCCCCGGCAAAGGATGCAGAAAGTGTGAACAATAGAAGAGAGATCTGAGATGAATATTCCGGGGGATACAGTTTATGGAGGAAGTAGTGGAGAGACGTTTTCTGGGATTTCTTATCAAAATAACGATGATGTCACTGTTCAACGCGCTCGCCATTTTTGCGTGCACATTTTTCGTGATCTCGGGCGATCTGTACCTCTCGATAACTGGAGTCGTGTTGCTGGTGGTAGTAAATGCAGTTGTCTTTACAAAGAAGAGCTACCCTTTGAGATACCTCCTGCCTGGACTCTTTTTCTTGACGGCTATGGTCGTTCTTCCGATCCTTTACAACGTGTATCTCTCCTTCACCAACTACTCTACTGGCCACGTCATAGGGAAAGATGACGCGATAAATCTCTTTCTCAACCGCGAATACCTGCGGCCCGATGCCGAAAAATACAGTTTCAAGGCATACGGGAACGATTCGGACATTATGCTTCTCTTGCTGAAATCTGATGAAGAACTTCTTGTGGATATGAATGGAGAGATTCTTGATCCCGGCGAATTCGATATAGTTGATAACGATCTGGACGGAACGCCCGACAGGATTGGTCAGTGGAATATTATGGAGGGGTCAAAGATCGCCACAAACGTATCTCTGTTGCAGGAATTAAGAATCCCATACGGTAACGGCTTTCTGAGGCTAAGTACCCTGCGCGAGTTCAGACAGTACGAACATCAGTACGCTTACGACGAGGCTACCGACACACTGACCGATCTAAAAACCGGGAAGACTTACAGATCCGAAAAGGCACGATTCATCACGAGCGACGGAGAAGCTCTGGATCCAGGCTGGACGGAATATGTCGGTCTTCAAAACTATCTGAGAATAATAAACACCGAAAAATACAGGAAGCCCTTCTTCGGGGTCTTCATCTGGACCATCGAATGGTCGCTTTTGACGGTTCTTATCAGCTTTGTCATCGGCCTGTTTTTGGCCATGATGTTGAACGACAGCAAACTAAGGTTTAGAAAACTCTACAGATCCCTTCTGATCGTTCCGTACGCGATGCCATCTTTCATCTCTCTGCTGGTCTGGCGGTACGGTTTTTATAGCAGCGAGTTCGGCTTTTTCAACAGGATGCTCAAAAATCTTGCTGGAATATCCATACCCTGGCTGGACTCGGTCTTCTGGGCGAGATTCTCGGTGTTGCTTACCAACATCTGGCTCACATTTCCTTACATGATGCTGGTTTCGTTAGGAGCTTTACAGGCGATTTCACCACATCTTCTTGAAGCGGCGAAGATCGACGGCGCTGGGAGCTGGCAGAAGTTCAGGAAGGTGACCTTTCCACTGGTGATCGTGACGCTGGCTCCGCTCCTAATAGGTTCATTCGCGACGACTTTCAACAATTTCACGGTGATCTGGCTGCTCACCGAAGGTCGCCCGGTTATGGGAATCGGAGATGTCGCTGGCGCGACGGATATCCTTATCTCGTATGCCTACAAACTGGCCTTCTCAGGAAGAGAGGGAAGCGAAATGGCGCTCTCGGCCGCGGTGTCTGTGGTGATCTTTGCGATCGTGGTTACTATATCGATCATTAGCTTTAGAAGAACCAGAGTGCTCGAGGATGTTGCCAATGAGATATAAAAGAACCGCTAGATATGTTATCGGCAGGATAATGCGACACGGGGCGATCTGGGTTGCTATCGTGTTTGCAGTCTTTCCAGCGCTTTTCATAATAGGCACCTCTTTCAATCCGGCAAATTCGATCAACTCGACGGGAATATTCCCGGCTAAGCCAACGCTCGATAACTACACAAGCCTTCTCTTCGGCGCCAACAGGGTATTCACCATGTGGATGTGGAACACCTTGAAAATCTGTTTCGTGACCTCGTCTATAAGCGTGTTTCTGTGCGCGCTGGGGGCGTACGCCTTTTCCCGGTTCAGCTTTCGTGGAAGGAGAGCGGGATTGTTGATGATTCTCCTGGTTCAAATGTTTCCACAAACACTTGGGATGACGGCGATCTTCCTGATTATGGTGTGGTTCAGCAAGAACTTTCCGCTACTCGGTCTCAACACTCACGCAGGGCTAATTTTCGTCTATCTGGGAGGAGCGATAGGCTTCAACACGTGGCTCATGAAGGGATATTTCGACAGTATTCCACGCTCTCTGGAAGAGGCGGCCTTTGTCGACGGAGCCACACCCTTCAAAACGTTTCTGAGTATTGTGCTGCCGCTGGCCAAACCCATCCTCGTTGTCGTCTTCATTATTCAATTCATTGCCACTTATTCCGAATACATGATCGCGAGCACCCTGCTCAAGGGTGACAATATGTACACTCTGGCCGTGGGATTGCGGCTGTTCGTCGGTCAGCATTACGACGACAGGTGGGGACCCTTCGCCGCGGCCGGAGTCCTCGGCTCTCTGGTTGTAGTGGCGATCTTCTATTCGTTGCAGGGTCAAATCGTCTCTGGCTTGACGGGCGGAGCGGTCAAAGAATAAAAAAGGAGGATATAAATGCAGCTGAAACCACCGGAATGGGCAAGTGACGCCATCATTTATCAGATATTTCCCGACTCTTTCTTCAACGGTGAACCGAACAATGATCCTCCGGAAACCCTTAACTGGGGTTCCTCGCCCGGGAGGAATAGTTTCTACGGAGGAGACCTGCGAGGAATTATCTACAAGCTGGATTATTTACAGAAGCTTGGAGTCAACTGCATATACCTGACTCCCATCTTCGATGCGCCTTCGAACCACAAATACGACACCCGCAATTACTTCAAAGTAGACGAAACCCTCGGCGGGGATGAGGCCCTAATCGACTTGGTCGAGCAGTTGCATGCGAGGGGGATGAGGATCTTGCTGGATGGAGTTTTCAACCATTGCGGTGTTGAACACCCGTTCTTCGTTGATGCGACGAGCAGGGGTAAAGAGTCCCGCTACTGGAGCTGGTTTCACATTGACTCGATTCCGGTTGTCGAGAGCCCCGAACCGAACTACCGTTGTTTTGCCGGCTACGGAAAGATGCCCGAGTTCGATCTTTCCAACCCTCAGGTGAGAGAGTATTTACTTGAAGTGGTCCGATATTGGTTCGAGAAGGCCGATATCGACGGCTGGCGGCTCGACACTGTGGAATATCTGCATCCCGATTTCGTACACGCCGTTCGAGAGAGATCCAAAGAGATGAAACCGGACGCTTACGTTCTCGGCGAGCTTCTTCATCTTGGAACTTCCTGGTTCAAGGGAGGTTATCTGGATGGAGGGATGAACTATAGTTTGAGAAAGTATCTTCTCTCCTTTTTCGTCTTCAACAACATCGACGCTAAGAAGTTTGCAGAAAAGCTATACGTCTTGCGGCGTAGCTACCCTGACTGGGCGAACTATGCGATGTACAACATGATAGACAGCCACGATCGCCCCAGAATCACCACACTCTGCAACGGGAGGAAGGAGATACTTAAACTCATCCTGTTGTTCTTATTCACCTACCTGGGTGTTCCTGCGATCTATTACGGCGACGAGATAGGCATTGAAGGCGGTAGCGATCCTGACTGTCGGAGGTCGATGATATGGGATGAGAAGCTCTGGGACCGGGAACTTCTTGAGTTCTACAAAAGGCTCATAGAGCTTCGACAAACCAGTCCGGCTCTGAGAAAGGGAGCTTTCAAACCCCGTATCGCCGAAAATGGGCTTTTCACGTTCGAGAGAGAGTACGGGAATGAACGGGTTGTTGTTTGTCTGAACAACTCACCCGTTCCAAGAGAATACAAAATTGGCAAGCCTTATGATGTTCTGCTCTGGGGGTCTGCGAGGATCGTTTCATGTACCGTGTCGTTAGATCCGTACGGTTTCACGGTATTGAGAAAGGCGACGGAAAGAGGCTGATTCATTTGAGCTATACTCTGAGACGCCGTTTCGCCTCTGCTTTGTGACACGACGGGAATACAATATTCTTTGAGGATCAACCCTTGGGGACAAATCTTTTTAGTGACTCGATTATTTACATGACATCTCGGGAGAAGAATTGGTTTACGCGAGGGAGTTTCTCGACCTAGGCGCTTCCTTTCCAGAAATAGATGAAGGGAAGGTAGAGAAGATAGATGACGCCGCTCATATGGATGTTTCGATAGGGAAGTTCTATCCCAGGGTGAGGTTAATTGGTGTAAGACTTCCAAGAGAAGAATCGCCCTTCATTCCTTATTTGGAGAGGGCAAGCACACTAATGAAAAAGGCGCTTTTAGATAGCGATGTTTTCATTTCATACGATGGATTCAGATACGATTCTGATTCCAATTATCTGTCCTATCTATGGTTTCCTTACGAACTTGAAGATACAGAGGTCTTGATATCTGACAATCTTCTTCTGGTTATGAATGGACTCTGCAATTATGTTCCTGAAACTAACGTCAAAGGAAAGTTTCATAAATTCATGGAACAGGCTAAGCACTACGCGAAGAGTAACGGAGGACCTTTCGTGACAGACTCCATTATTTGATTTACTATGAGCATCCATTTTGAATCCTTTGGCCCTTCATGTGTCATTGTTGGATCAAGATATAGATAGCTTCTTGTATTGATAGCGGGTAGGTTTATATCTACATCTAGATAATCACACAAATAACCCAGTCTCCGAATGACTCCCCGTTCTTAAGTATGCTTATTACGGCACTGGAGAGGTTGTCGAACCAGATGACTTTTGGTACCCTGTCCATATACTCGAAAACAACTTTCAGACCTGTAAGAAGTGATTCGGTGTTTGTACTCTTAAAAAGCTGAACATATGAGGAATTACTGAATGGGAAAGACAGATTGAATGTGTAGAACTTCTTCTCTTTGCCTTTTTCAATGACCAGTACTTCTCCGAAATCTGCCTGGGCTTCTCCTCCGGGATGTTTGAGTGGAAGGTATCCTATTTGACCGTAAAGCTCCCTCTTCTTCTGAGAAACGTATCTTCTCACGGTCCTTTCCTTTACCTGAAGCTTGTCAGGATATTCTTCCAAGAGTCTTTGGTATATTCTTACTGCTGTGTGTCTTTGCTTTCTGGGATGCTTCATGTCTTGGATCAGAATCTCATCTATGATCTCTTTAACTGATTCTATCTTCGAAGGTTTATTCCTCGTCTGTCTTTCATTCCAGTCTTGCTTTTCAACATACTTCTTCACAGTTCTAAAGTCAAAACCAGTTTCCTTTGAGATTGAATTCAGGGATTTGTTCTTTACTTCGTATAGATATTTGATATGATGTGCTTGAGTCATTGTTAGCATCCACTCCTTATCTCCCCTCTATTTGTTTAACCACAACTAAAGGGTATTCTTTCCCCGGATCACTGGCAATGACTCTTATGTATTTTTATCTGTCCGTTCTATGTATTTCTATTCTGCCAGAAACATACGGATCGAGAAGCTGTACGTCTATCCCTTTGCTCCTAAGAAATCCGTACAAGTTGCTGTGATACGAACCCGTAGCTTCCATTCCGATAATTCACAACTTTGATGCAATGAAGACAAATGGCATCTGAAAACACTGAAAAGAGGATAGTTGCCATGAAAAGACTTCCGTTTATCTCTTAGACATCCGCCTGTAGCGGTTAATTATTTTACTGTAAGTAATGAAGCTTAATCAAAGAATTGGCTTTAGGAATTCAATGACTCTACTTCTGTCCAAATAGCTATGAAACAACTGATTCGAATAGTCTCTTAAACAACCATAACAGCTGGCTCTACCGTTGTCTTCTTCTCCGCATTTGCAGTTCTCAACTATTCTAAGTGTCTCCTTAAGGACTTCCATCAGCTTGTTTTCGCTAATTATTCTGTTGACGTGTCCTGCTCCTCCAGGAACATCATCAAAAATTACCAAAGCTGGCGAAGAATTAGATTTGTACCTTAATACGCCGTTTATGTCATTCCTGGCAATTTCAAGAGAGCTGCTAATGCCTTCAATAATCCCAAAAAGAAGAGAATACAAAAGAGAGGTGTCGCGTATTATTCCAGAATTCGGAAATGTGATCTCAAGAATATCAGTCGGGAACTCATATCCTAAAGATAGTCTTTCTTCAAAGCTGCCTCCGCAGGACTTTCCGAAAGGATCCTTATGAGTTATTTGTGGACTACTTGAACCAACAAGAGCAAATCCACAGTTGCGACAGATAGAAAAGCCATTCCAGCCGGCACTGTTAATCACTGCTAAACGTCCCTCAAAAGATCTTAGGGTAAGAGTCACGTTCTTTAGTCTTTCCGTCTGTTCTTGTTTGTTAACGTTGTTGTGGTTCTGATTTCTTGAAGAGAAGAAGTACCTGGTGGAAAAGGTCTTAGATGGTTTTCTTGGGGTGGCCTTTCTTGGAGAGTCTGCAATCATGCCGAACTCTGGAGTAACGTAGGTGCCAGTCTTTGAGAATCTATTACCACAGATTGGACATAGTTTTGGAAGCTCTTCCTCAGAACGCTCTTTCAAGCAACTGGAGAAAAAACCGCAGTCTCTGCAAACTACATAACTATACTGTGGAAATTCTTTACCCGGGATTTTCTTTACATATCTACTAGTCCAGAGATAACCATCAGCTATTACCTGACTGCCTGGAGCATATTCAGAAAGAGCGATTTTCATGTCTCTGGAAAGATCAATAGTTCTCCCTTGCAGATGGTGGTATGTCTGTAATTCAATTACATCAACGGGGAATCCATACTTTGGAATGACATTATTCTGAGACAGATATCCAATTACCTGTCTTTCTTTGAGTGTTCTAATTGTCTTGTTAAGTCTTTCCGCTTGCCAAAAAACTCTATTTTCACTAGCATTTTTTATGGTATCTTCTAGAGCATGGATGTCTCCTATCAGCTTTTCTGTAGCCAACGACAGGATACCATTTTCATCTCCGAGTAGGTCTTCTACCCAACTCCAGTTTTGCACTCCAAGGACTTCTTGCAAGTCTTTGGGAACGATCTTTATCAATGCTTCTTGAACTACCTTTGGTTCTCCTTCAAGATACTCTCTTAAAGCTTCTTTTCCCGGTTTGTTGTTGAAGAAGAATTCTTCACATGAACCAAAATACTCTGGTCTTTCTTTCCAAAATTCGGCTATTGCTACTGAATACATATGTCTTCTGATTATCTTCAGATTTTTTATCTCAAACCTGGGCGGCTTGATTATTCCTGCTACCATGCGTATTGGATCTCTGTAATAAAACAAATCGTGTGGTCTGCGCCTTGCATAAGTAAGAGAAAAAGCCGTTGAGTCACTCCTTCGCCCTGCTCTACCGGCTCTCTGTATATAATTCGAAGGTGTTGGTGGAATATTTCTCATAAATATCGTTTCTAGCTGACCTACATCAATGCCCAACTCGAAAGTAGTAGAACAGCTTAGAACGTTTATCTCGCCCTTATAGAACTTCTCCTGCTTTTCTGCAGCGCTTTGGGAAGTTAATTGGGCAGTGTGCTCAGAGACTTTCATTGCAAGTTGCTCCAAATTTGTGTAGAGTCGCCGGTAGTGGTTTTCCGCAAGATCAATATCGGGTACTATCTTCGTGAGTTTCCCTTTGCATTTGTAGTGAGGGCACAGATTCAATACTGATGAAGTTGTAAGCCGTCCACATTTATCACATCTATACCAATTGCTTGATTCAGTACCCAAACCAGGAACTAATTTCCAGAACTGATATCTGGCTCTGAATACTATCCCTGAGGTAGGTTCACTGCTTCCTACGAATAATTCTTCCCACGGAGAAGGCCCTTCTCTGAAAACCTGTTTCTTCCACATCATTTCTAGGAATTCGTTTGCTTGTTGCTCAGCATTTTCTACTTTTAGCATCGAGAACAACCTAGTAATATAGTCTAATCTTCTGTTGGATAAGTATTCTTTCGAAGGCAGCCAACTTCTAACATATGGTCCTTTCCCCTTCAATTTGAAGGAATACTCGTGATTTCTAGGTTCAAAGAAATCTTCAGCTGGGCTTATCCCTTCTGGATAGACCACCGCTTCATAAATACGAAAGGAATCTAGAAGAATTCTATACACATCTGCAATTTCAGTTTGAGAAAGTCCAATTCCGTTAAGTCTTTTTGGAACTCTCCAGTCTTCTGGCAAGGTGAAGGTGTATCCCAATATTCCCAAATCATGTAGGCTATTTCTTCCACCAAGTCCAAGGAACTCGAAGAAGACCCAACGCCAACACTCGTTCCTGATCTCTTCTTTGCTTTCTCCTTGATGGAAGAGTTTTATCTCTTGCACGTACTTGGCTAAATGTCTAGCGAGGTCAGATAATGTCCATTCATTTTCAATTATTGTGTGTCCATTTGTCTTCAGGACTTCAGAGATAATTCGTTTTCTAAGGATTTGCGAATAAGAGTCATCTAAATACGTCGAGAAAAAAGCTGCGTCTTGCCTGCTATCGGAAAACGTGAGAAGTCGTCTCGTAGTATGCATGGGTTTTTGTGTACGACCGTAACTTACAAACTCTTCACCGTCTTTTTCGATGGGTTCGCTTTTTATTTCTTGGCAGTGTCTGTATAAAGAAGTAGCTAATACACTAGTAGCAGATTCATCTCCAACAATCAAACGTCTTACCACTGAATATTTGGTGTTGGTTCTGCCACATCTTAGGCATTTGTGAACTTCACCATCAGTTGTTTTTGCCTTTCTCACTTTTATTTTGTATTGCGAACCACAATCACATTTATCTGTCAGCAAATCACTTCTCTGAATTGATCCGCATTTGACACAAAGCCTGTATTCATTGTCAGAAGACTCTTCTACTCCTTCAATTTCATCTTCATCGGAAACCAGCTCATTTTGGTCTTCAGTGATAAGCATGTAGTATTCAAGTGATGCATTGTCATCAGTTGAAGTAATTTCAGATTGAACAAGCTTGTCATCAACTGTGTGTCCAACCAGGTAGAGCTGACCACAATTCTGGCATATTGCTGCTTCAAACACTGGATACTGTTTGGAGTTGTAGCTTACGTAATTGTGCTTTTCTAGAAAAAGCCTCTTCTCTGGGTAGAATGAGATAAAAGCACCTTCTAGTGTCTTGATGAACAGATGGTATCTAGCATGAAGAAGGGAGAGATTCTCTCTTGAACGTCTTATTCTATTTGCTAGAGCAACTAATGAAACAAGCTTTTCTTCTTGACTTAGAGAATCTCCGAATACTTCTGAAGCTGCTTCGTGTATCTCTCTAGGACTTTCCTCAAGTATTCGCCGCAATCGAATGACTCTTTTGTCTCCAGCAAAAACATTAAAAAGGAGGTTTGTGTAACCAGGATTATTCATATTGGCTTCTAATAGAACAGCATCAGGAACTCCGTTGTCTTTGAGAATTTGCATTAATCGCTTAATACTCTGCTCCTCATTCTTATCGAGTTCATCAAGGAGGGCTTCGTAAACTGAATCGTCTGGAATTCCCCACCCTTCATGATTTGGTTCCAGTTTCTTTCTTGAGCCGAGAATCACGTCTTGTTGAGAAAAATCATTCTCATGCCAAGAGAAATTCTCCCCGAAGAGATCAGATGCAAATTTTGCAATATCCTTAAGAGTCTCTGTGTCTCTTTTTCCTCCAATTGTCGCGCTTGTTGCAATGCATTTGAGTGATCTTCTACTGAAGGTAGAAATTCTCGCTTTTAGCCTTCTAATAAGCATTGAGGTTTCTATTCCTTTTGCGCCAGTGTAGGTATGTGCTTCATCTAAGATGAGAAACTTCCAGTATCTTGCATAATCCCCATCGAAGAAAACATTATCGTAAGGTCTAAGAAGGAGATACTCCAGCATCGCATAGTTCGTTATCAAGATATTTGGTGGGGATTTCCTCATTACCTCCCTAGATTTAAGTTCATTTGAAAGAGAAGGGCTCTTGTGAATCTTTCTGAATTCCTCCTCAGCAAGGTCATTTTCTGACTTTGTCTCGCCCGTATATATGCCAAAGGTTATGTCACTCTGTTTTGATAAAAGTGTTCTGAGCCTCTTGATTTGGTCGTTGGCAAGCGGATTCATAGGGTAAAGAAGCAGAGCTCTTACTCCGGGGCAAAGTTTGCCAGACTCCCTCTCCCTGAAAAGAAAATCAAGAACTGGGATTAGAAAAGCTTCTGTTTTTCCACTACCTGTTCCAGTTGCTACAACAATATTCCTATCTTTTCCGACAACTTTTCTTATGCTTTTTTCCTGATGCAGATATAGATCACGATCAATATCTAACTCGTTCTTGCCAAATCTAAGGAATTCCTGTGAGAGGATTCCTTCATGCACTAGCTCCCTTATCGTCCCGCCTGTTTCAAATGGAGGTGTTGCTTCAAGAATTGGCCCTTTATAAAGCTTTTCTTTCTTGCCTAGCAAAGAGCTTAGTTGCTCTTCAAGAATCTTGTCCGAAAAGTCAAAAGTAGTCCTCAGATATCCTAAGTAGTTTTCAACGATTTCTTCAGTTGCTTTAATAGGGTCAAACATTTCCTTCATCCCCGAATATGACAGTTGCATTATCAACTAGAATATGATGGACTCTGTGCTCTTCGTCAATGTCATCCCAGAAAAGCCTTCCGCAAACTGGACAATACATTGCACCGTCACCCCCTGGTTGATCCACAAGCATAGTAATTGTCGTTTCGCTGAAATCTATACAGAAGTAGCAATTTCCAAAGTCAATCTGCTTGTTTCCGAGGTACTTAAAAACACTTGCTGAGAAAAGAACTTCGCTTTCCTGTTTTACGGGCCTATCTCTAATTGATTTAATATAGAATTGCTCATTTTCGTTGACTGAATAACTAACTTCTTCGAGTCGATAATTCCCACCAACGAAACTCTTTATCTTCAGGCCTCTAGCTTTCATAGCTTCTACCAATCTCATGTTTCCGCTCAGCTCTAGATCAAATACAAGATCGGGATCAAAGCTTTCTTTTTGATCATCAACAGAGAAGTAATCATCCTCAATGCTGAAAGCCACGAAAGATGGATAAAGATCTAATAAGCCAGAATCAATACTAAAACAAGCGGTATTCTCTTGAGCATCAAGAGATTCCTTCTTGATCAAAGTCGCCTCGTCTCTATTTCTTATCCAAAGTGAAATCGCTCGATTCTTTGGAAAACCCTTTTCGGACCATTCAATCCTTAACTTATCCTCTTTAGAGGAATTACTGATATTGTAGTTGAGGTTCTCTATTTTCCACTTGTGTCTGATCTCTAATAAAGGAAAATCTAAGTGTTCATTATTTCTTACATTTATTGTTGATAAGACAACTGTGTGGACATCTACAGAAGTATCGTTTGTTAAAGAATCGTAGAAATCGAGTAGGTCAAAATATAGTATTTGATTCCTTGTAGTAAGGGAAAATCTTTGTTCAGTTCCCTTAAGCAATATCTCTACTCGATTGTTCAGAGTTTCTGGAATCTGAACAAGGATTTTCTTTAGATTTTCATACCATACTTCTTCAATTCTGTGATGCCAGGTGTTTTCACCTTCGAATTGCCATCTTACAGCAGGAACATCAACTCGAATACTGAATTTTTCCCCATTCATCGAACACAAAGTTGCATCAAAATGTGATATTGAAGGTGGAAACTCAAGGGTTTTGGTCCCTGAAAGCGTTGAAAATGACTCTTCCTCAAAGTGAAGAAAATACCCTGATTCTATTCTGAATTCTACTGAACAATTTTGCGTCTCTTTTTTTGGAAGAAAGAAATCCTCTGAGAAGTTCGATTCAATTCTTGGGATGTACCAGAATGACTTATGCCAGATATCCCCGTGAGAATGAGTTACAGTAAGAGTTACTCTTCCGTATTCTCGAATTAGCTTTTCCAAGGATATTATTAATCTCCCGCTTTCAGCGCAGTCACTATAGACAGCTAGTGTTCGTAATTCTTCTGGGCCCAGAGTTCTCCTACAATTTTCGGTCACGGCTTCAATCGTTAGTTGTCGCAATTCTTCGGGGTTGTTTGTAAACAGCTGTATTTGTGGGGGGGTGGGCCCAAGAAATGGTCGTTCTCCATCTACTGAAATATTCTGATTCACAGAACCCATCAGCCTGGCGGGTTGAAAGTCTTCGCCCGTGATAACATTGAAAAGTTGTGACCCCCTTTTTAGCTCGATACGATAACCATTCGTGCAATGAAACTCAAATGCTTCGAGGTTATCGTAGTTACTGTAAATACGGACTACTGAATTGAAGCCTTCGTGTTCTAGTGAAGAACCGCTTGGTATTAGTAGAAGATGAGTTTCGCCTTTCACAATCTTGTCGACAAGCTGCCCTTCAGAATCTAGGATGATGTAGGGTCTTGAATCTGAAATCAGATCAGCGTGCCAACGAGTGTGGGTAACTCCATCGATAATTAAATCAATCGTGATACTAGTATTCAGTTCAGATATTTCAACCGTAGTATCAACAGTATATATTCGGCCACCTTTTCTTCGCAAATCTATGTTAGTCTCATTTTTCCAGCTATCAGATGTGATTAACAGGCTAGCGCTTCTTTGACCATTGTCAACGAAATACGATTCTGGCATTGTGACTGAGAGCATTCCTGTATCCCGGTTCCAGTTTGTCAAAGGAGTTTGAATCCAAGTTCTGTTTCTATGAGTCGAGCTCCGGTTTTCTTTTACTGTAGTCAGATAGTATCTCTTTGGGCTGATTAGTTTGCGAGATTTCGCGGGTTGTCTGACTGAATGATTATCTTGCCCTTCAAGATCCATGTTTTTCTCTTCCCACCAGAGCTTCAGAGCTTCAACAATCCTTCTTGAGAGTACTGAGGTATTAATCTTCAGATCAAAAGTTCCATTCTCGAGACCCTTCAATAACTTTAGACACTCGTACACGAAATTGTCTGCACTCTCACCCCCAAGCAAAAGGAAATATTTCGTTGACTGATTCAAGTATCTTAGGGGAGGAATACTATAACTATCGGCTTTATAGGAGCGAAGTGTGCTCTCAAGATCCTCCCTTTTCCTTCGTATAGAACTGATTTTATTTTGTAGGGATGAGTAGTTCAAAGTATTGGTCGTCATGATTGACAGGGCTGACAAAACATCATCTTTCTCAAGCCCAAGTTTGACGAACTGCTCCACTAGTTCAAATTGGTTTACAAGGATTTCCCAGCCCCTGTCAGCATTGCCCTTTCCGAACTCAGTAAGATTTTGAATCAACGCTCTTCTATGCAGCAAGATTTTTGTGTGGCTTATACCCAAAAGTTGCTGGCATTCCAGAATTCTAAGTTGGTTCTTACTGGCTCTTCCATTTGCTATAAGATCTCGCTTTCGAAGTTTATCTATCTCGCGCATAATCTCAAGAATTGCTTTCATATTGATTTCATGAGATTCTACGAGTCGCTTCATGGGATTGCTCCTCTCTTGGTTCTTTCTGAAAGGCTCCCTATGGATTTGCGTTCTTGTATTTACCAAGCATATTGTCTTTCTAATTACGTTAGGGGAACCACTGCTGCACAGCAGAAGTCTGGGATCTCTTGAGAACAAGAGAACATCGTTTTGAACTAACACACGAAAGTTAGCTAAAGCGTTGCACAACTTCTCGTTTATTGCTTCGATTTGCTTCATTAAAGTGCTCTTGTTCTCTAAAAGCTCTCCATAGTCAAGCAGCCATTTCGCAAAAGGCTCTCCCTTTCTTAAGATTTCTAGAATGTCATTCTTGTGATTACGAAGCTCTTGGGCGTACAAAAAGCTATCTTGTAAGATATCATTGTTTTCTGCGATTATAAGTAGATACTTCTCCTGTCTCTCCAGCTCGCTTAACTCTAATTCGATTTCTTCTTTCTTAGAAGTGCAGAAGTAATCACTTCTCATGTGCTTCAACAAATCATCAACAAGTGTCGGAGATTCAAGACTTCTCATGGTATGCTTATAAAGTTTCAGCAAGAAGGTCTCAAAAAAATCATCTAGGAATTCGTTCGGGACCTTGCCGTGAGCAAGAATTGGAGTAACGAACTTCCTGGTTGACTCCCTCATTTCGAATTTTTCGAAAATGAATGTATCAAGTGTTTTCAGAAACGAAGAGCCTAGTACTTTTTCCATAGTCGCAGGTAGCTCAAGTGCTTCAAGAGGTTTTTTCCAGAAGCGGTTTTCACTGTAGTTCACAATTCCGTGCCAAACCAAGTACAGTGCGAATATCAGTGGATACTTGTCGAACGAACTAATAATAGCTGTTTCGTATTTAGAATTACCGTCCACAGATGACCGCAATTCATGAAAACGAAGCTCCTCTTTCAGGAGTTGCTCAATCTCCTTGATATCTTCTTCTTCGTATTCAAGATTGCTAATTATTGAGATTGTATTGTGGTTTAGCTGGTCTCTCAATCTCTTCTCTATTTCCGAAAGATTTCTGATCATTGAAGGCCTCACTTTAGTGAGTAAATACGCGTTACTGACCAAGCACACGATTCTTGTGTATTGACTACAAAACATATATTACAAGTACTGTTACACATAGTCTACCATAGTTAACATTGAGATCAAAGAATCATCTGCCAAACACGGATTTGTTATGGGCTCTGAAATTCAAAACGGAGCTTTTCAAGCACCTGCTGGTCTCATGTGGAGCTGTACCTGTTAGCAAAGCATCCCCCAATTCGTAGAGAATACTCGAATTGACTTGACTAGAAAATCGAGTCTGGCATTTTGCAAAGAAACTGATCGGAAACCTAGAACAGAAGAGAGACATGAAGATTATCGATCGTTAGTATACTATAAAGTGTAATAAGCAGGTGATTCGTGTCTCCCCGTCAGCCTACTATAAGGTTCTTACTTCCCAGTTCCCCTGGAGGCCGAATACGTTTCTGGAAAGCTCAGATCCTGAACAAGAGCACGCCAGTGACAAAATAAGTTCGTTCTGATCAGATTCGCCTTCTTCTCGGTATCTTGATCTTCTTACAACTCACACTGGAACTTGCAACTGATTCCTTGTTCTTCCTACTCTAGCTACCCCCCGCCCCGGGTCCATAGAACACCCCTCTTTCCTTCACATCTTCCTTCGAAGAAATCGATCGATCTCTTCAGTATCGTCTTCTTGAACAATATGGAGGTAAGATGGCCGGAAGGCATCCAGCGAAGTGTCGAATCCGGTATCTTCTCCGAGAGTTCCTTTG
>NPID01002759.1_pt2 | contig 18751 bp, 15 predicted proteins | sample 8637491 | NCBI WGS metagenome assembly NPID01 (sample SAMN07420843, study PRJNA396082) | bioreactor metagenome | isolation source: sample BA6 brine-fed electro-methanogenic bioreactor BA | place: Japan: Kochi | collected 2016-06-14 | reverse complement strand
CGTGGTGGATTCACCTGAGGATGACTGCCCCGAATGCCCCCTCAGCGGAGAGTATGGCGGCAGGGCTGCTCTGGTTGCCCGTATGGAGCACGACGGAGTAACCTGGGGCGTGCTGACCGCCTCAGTTCCAGTGGAATACGCCGGTGACCCTGAGGCTAAGGATCTCTTCAGCGAGGTGGCCGGCGATCTGGCCTTTGCCCTGTCCAGGATAGCCGCTTCACGGAAGCTGGCGGAGAGCCGCCGACACATGGATTTCGTTGTTGAAGGCTCGGGGGCTGGAACCTGGGAGTGGAACCTGGTCTCAAATGACACCCGCTTCAACGAGCAGTGGGCATCGATGCTGGGTTACACCCTCGAGGAACTCACTCCATACGACTACGAAACCTGGGCACGGCTGGTTCACCCCGGCGACCTGGAGCAGGCGCGGGATGCACTGACCGACTGCATCTCGGGAAGAACACCGGGCTACAGCAGTGAGTATCGCATGCGGCATAAGGGCGGTGGCTGGGTCTGGATTCTCGACCGTGGGCGGGTAATGACCCGGGATGAATCGGGTAAGCCGCTGGTGATGTTCGGGACCCATACAGACATAACTGACTTGAAGCAAAGCCAGGAGGTTCTCCTTGAAAAGGAAAAGCGGCTGAACCTTGCCATGGAAAGCGCTTCAGAGGGACTCTGGGAGTGGGATTTCACCACGGGGCTTATCAGTTTTGATAAGGTCGCCCTGGGAATGCTCGGTTATGAGGCCGGGTTCCCTTCACAAACGGGGGAGTGGTGGATGGCCCGGATCCATGCTGAGGACCGCCCCGTTGTGGAGAAGACATTGGCCGCCTTTGCATCTGGAGCTGTTGGATCCTACAGCGTTGAGTTCCGTATCAGCACAAAAGGCGGTGATTACATTTGGGTGACTTCCACCGCCAGCATCGTTCGGATGGACGAGCAGGGAAAGCCGCAGCTCATGGTGGGCATTTGCCGTGACATCACGGAGCGCAGGCAGGCTGATGCCAGGCTGCGGGAATCCGAGCTGAAACTCCGCACCGCCAATAAGCAACTTCGAGCCGCCGAGCAGCAGCTGCTTGCTTCTAACAAGCAGCTGCGAGGGAGTGAGGAAAGATACAGAGCGCTTTACGAGAACGCGCCAATAATGCTGGGGGTACTTGATAGCCAGGGCAAGTATCAGCAGGTAAACGAAACCGCATATCAGCTTCTGGGCTACACCAGGAAAGATTTGCTCAACAAAACTTCCTTTGATTTCGTGCATCCCGACGATCAGGATTCTGTGATAAAGGCCTTCTCCGAATTGCGGATGGCGGGAGTTGCTGAGGTGGAGTATCGCTTCAGGCACAGCAGAGGAGAGTATTACACTCTTTCCAGCAGAGCAGCCGCCATTCCAGGTACGGACCATTTCCTGGTTTATTCGCTGGACATCACAAAGCGCAAAGAAGCGGAAACGCTGATAGCCGACCTGGCGCGTTTCCCCGAGGAGAACACCAATCCGGTATTCAGGGTGAGCAGCGGGGGTATTCTTATGTATGCCAACGCCGCCGCCCTGGAGATTCTGCCTGAATCCGGCCGGGAGACCGGCAAACCTGTGGCCGGAGAATGGTTCGGTACTGTGGAGAAAGCGCTGAACGCCGGGNNCGGGGAAAAGCTCGAGATCGATAGAGCCGTTGGATCCCGGGTGTTCGCCGTGACACTGGCACCGGTTCCGGAGCGCGGTTATGTGAACATCTACGCCAGGGACATCTCCGAGCATAAGGCAGCCGAGAGGCAGCTGCGCCTGCAGTCGCTGGTGCTTGACCAGATTGAGGACTGCGTGACAGTAACCGACCTGAACGGCGTAATAACCTATGTCAACGAGGCGGAGGTCCGTAGACTGGGCTATACCCGGGATGAACTGATAGGCGTGTCCACGGAGAAGTACGGAGAAGACCCCCAACGGGGAGCCACACAGCGGCAGATACTCACGGAGACACTGGAGCATGGCAAATGGCGTGGTGAGGTGGTCAACCGTACTGCAGACGGAAAAGATGTGATCCTGGATGCCAGGATACACATAGTTTTCGACGAGCAGGGCAACAGGATCGCCCTGGCCGGAGTATCCACTGACATAACCGAGCAAAAGGCCTCAGAGGAGGCCCTGCGGGAGAGCGAGCAGCGACTGCGCGCGGTGTTCAACGCCGTGGATGGAGTTCCCATTCAGGGATACGACAAAGATCGCCGTGTAATCTTCTGGAATCCCGCCAGCGAAAAGCTTTACGGTTATACATACGATGAAGCCATGGGCCGACCTCTTGAGGAACTGATCATTCCGGAAGAATCACGGCAGGCAGTTGTGGATGGGATACGGCAGTGGCATGACGAGGATGTTCCCATCCCTGCCGGTGAGATAGAGCTTTGTCACAAGAGCGGCGGGAGGCTTCAGGTATACTCCAACCATGTGATGATCACCAACCATAATGGTGATAAGGAGATGTTCTGCATAGATGTTGACCTTACCTGGCGCAAGCAGGCAGAGAAGAACCTCCGGGAGAGCGAAAGCCGGTTCCGCGGCATTTTCGAGAACTCTCCGAGCGGGATAGCACTGGTCGGTCTGGATTACCGAGTGCAGGCATCCAACAAGGCGTATCACGACTTGCTGGGTCGCGACGAGTCCGAGGTCCAGTTTCTCTCATTGAGAGATTTTACCCATCCGGATGATCTTGAGGAGAACCTTCGCCTCCAGTCCCGCCTGGGCCGGGGCGAGATAGACAGATACAGCATGGAGAAGCGGTTTATCCAGAAGAACGGAGACGTCCGCTGGGGTTATCTGACCGCTTGTCTGCTGCGCGATTCGAACGGCAAGCCGCACGGCTTTCTCGGTCATGTGGTGGATATCACCGAGCAGAAACAGGCAGAAGAGCGCCTGCAGCAGGTTGCCAGGCTGGAATCCGTCGGCCGTCTGGCAGGAGGCGTGGCCCATGACTTCAACAACATGCTCATGGGCATCATGGGTTATGCTGACATGTGCCGGAGCGGGCTTCCCGCAGAGCATGAGGTGCGTCCCTGGGTCGACGAGATAACCCGAGCCGCGGAACGCTCCGCTGACCTGACCCGTCAGCTCCTGGGTTTTGCCCGGAAGCAGACCATAGCACCCCGGGAACTGGATCTCAATCAGGCGGTGGAGGGCATAATCAAGATGCTGCGGCGCTTGATAGGCGAGGACATAGACCTGCTCTGGCAGCCGGGCAGTCTGTGCTGGCGCGTCTGCATGGATCCCGGGCAGATAGACCAGATCCTGGCCAACCTTTGTGTGAACGCCCGTGACGCCATCGGCGGTGCGGGCAAAGTTACCATTGAGACGGAGATTGCCACGGTGGACGGGGATTACTGTTCCAGCCACAGTGAAGCCCGGGAGGGCGAATATGTGGTGCTGATCGTTAGCGATGACGGCTGCGGCATGAGCAGGGATACCCTGGAGCATGTGTTCGAGCCCTTCTTCACCACCAAGGAGGATGGTACGGGCACCGGGCTGGGCCTGGCCACGGTGTACGGAATCGTTAAGCAGAATCAGGGCTTCATAAATGTATACAGCGAACCTGGCAGTGGCTCTTCTTTCCGCATCTACCTTCCACGCAGCGAAGGCGCGACGGAATCCGAAGAAGCCGCCAGCGGCATCTCTGCCCTGAGGGGCGGAACGGAGACGATACTGCTGACCGAGGACGAGAAGTCGATTAGAGAGATCCTTGAGTTGTTCCTGAAGGACCTTGGCTACCGGGTGCTCAGCGCTGAGTCTCCTGAAGCCGCCCTGGGGGTTGTGGACGAACACGGAGCGGATATCGACCTGCTCATCACCGATGTGGTCATGCCCGGCATGAGCGGCCGGGAACTGGCGGAAGCGCTGCAGCCCGATTATCCCTCCATGCGGGTACTGTACATGTCCGGTTACACAGCCAATGTGATCGCCCACCACGGAATCCTGGAGAAGGGCGTGCAGTTCCTCTCCAAGCCGATCAGCCGCGACGCTCTTGCCAGGAAGGTGCGGGAGATACTGGACGGGAACTGAGAAGTAATTCTTTCATGATGCGGCGGGGTTTCCAGCCACCTGCGTGTGCATGCCCCAGGCCCTGTATTCAAGCACATCCGCCAGGCCGGTCCGTAACCATGGCGAGCCACATCTACGGAACGGAGTATGCCTGCACCCGGTTCTGACTCACACCCCGAACAGATAGTAGGCAAGCGACAGGGCTGAGAGGATCCAGAGGCCGTTGGGTATCTCTTTTACCTTGCCGGTGAGGGCCTTGAAGAGGGGCCAGGTAAGGAGGCCTGCTGTCATGCCTATGCCCAGGTTGTAGGTGAAGCTCATGAGAACGATGGTGAGGAATGCCGGGGCGAGTTCGGTCATGTCGCTGAAGTTCAGGTCGGTTATGGGTTTCAGCATGAGCATTCCCACCACTATGAGAACGGGGCCGTAGGCGCAGGGGGGTACTGCGGTGAGTATGGGGGTGAAGAACAGAGCAAGCAGGAAAAGGGCTGCGGTTACCACCGCGGTGAAGCCTGACTTGCCGCCGTCCTCTATGCCCGCGGCGGACTCAATGAAGGTTCCCGTGGTGGTAGTTCCCAGGCAGGCTCCTGCTACTGTTGCCAGCGCGTCGCAGAGCATGGGCTTCTCGATCTCCGGGAGGTTGCCCTGTTCGTTCAGGAGATTGGCCCGGTGGGAGAGGCCCAGGAGGGTGCCCATTGTGTCCACGAAGTCCATTACGAACACTGTGAGCAGTACGGAGATGAATCCCCAGGTGAGGGCGCCGGTGAGGTTGAACTTCATGAAGATGGGGCCGATGGACGGGGGCATGGCGGCTATTTCCGTGGGGAGCTGTGCTGTTTTCGTTGCGAAAGCTGCGGCTGTAATGGTGAGGATACCTATGAGAAGGGCGCCCTTCGTTTTTCTGGCCAGCAGGAATATCATGAGGAAGAGCCCCGCTATTGAGAGCAGGGTGGGGGTGCTTCCTATGTCCCCCAGGGTTACCGGAGCGCCGGGTGAACCCAGCGTTACTATGCCTGTATCGTTGAGCCCGATGAAGCAGAGGAAGAGCCCTATTCCCACCGCAAAGGCGATCTTCAAACCGGGGGGAATCGACTTTGCCAGCCAGCTGCGCGCTCCGGCCAGGGTGAGTATGGTGAAGAGAACTCCCCCTATGAAGATGGCCCCCAGAGCGGTTTGCCAGGAGTAGCCGAGCACCCCTGTGACGGTGTAGGCAATGAAGGCGTTCTCGCCCATGTAGGGAGCTATGGCGAAGGGGCGCTTCGCGTACACTCCCATGAGCATGGTGCCGAAGAAAGCCGCCAGGATGGTGGCCACCATGGATGGAGCTTTCGGGATCCCGGCGGCTTCCAGGATGGCCGGGTTCACGATGATTATGTACGCCATGGTGAGGAAAGTGGTGGCCCCTGCTATCGTTTCGGTCTTCCAGCTGGTGCCAAGTTCATCGAACCTGAAGAATTCCCGTGCCTTCATCCCCATCTCCCTCCGCTGTTTGGTTTTGAAGATGTTGCGGCCTTTTCTTCCGGTCAATGGTTATTTCGTGGAAGTGGCAAGTTATCATATAGATGAGTATTGTTAATGCGAAGTGATTTGAAGAGTGGACTTGATGATTGCACTTACTGCTGCATCTGTCAGGTTCTGGAAGCCTCCGGACCTCTTTCCTGGAGTTGCCATGAAGTCGTGTTCCTGCATGATCGTACTGCTGGTAGTTCTGGCTTGTAGTAGCAATGAGGATGGCTATAGAAATGCTGCCCTTTGCCAGCTCATAATCGCGGACAGTACAGGCTCTGAGACAGACAGCCTGAGAATGCTGGGAGTTATAGGTAGTACCGCATGTCTGCCGAATGGCGATCTGCTTGTACTCGATACCGGTTTCAACAATCTCAGGCTTTTCTCCAGTTCCGGTGAAGTCTCAGTGCTCGTGTCGGAAGGAGCAGGTCCGGGGCTGCTGCAGCAGGCTTCTGAAATGGTGCTTGCAGCTGACAGGATACTGATCATGGACAGGGGGAAACGCTGTATCCTGAAGTATGATTCCCAGGGTAACTATCTGGATGACGATATTGAAACTGGGATCATGCAGCCGTATGGTCTTTTCGGGCTTGATAACGGCAACCTGGTGACAATGATGCTTGACTTTCAGATGGATGAGAACAACGAAATCGAGCTTTTCATAAGAATCGCACAGTGTGACGAAGACCTGAATCCCGTGACGGAATTCTATTACCGTACTTGGGATCCCCCCTACAACCAGCTTTGCTCAACGATCAGTTCATTGAGATACGCGGTATCCTCCGAGGGATCGTTCTACCTTTGTGAAGACCCTTCGATCTATGCGGTAACTGTCATGGACAGCATGGGAGATACCGTTTCAGTGATAACAAGAGATGACATCGGCAGAGTTCAGCTTTCGGATGCTGAGATCGAGGAGATACGCGTCAAGCAGAGGGAGAGCCTGGGGAATGAGTACCTTTTCCAGGGCGAGAACGAGCCAAGTTATTACAGAAGCCTGATCCGTCTTGCCGGGGCAGACTCATTGGGAAGACTGTGGGTATGGGATCTGAGATACATAGAAGACAATGTGATTCATTTCGACATATGGGACAGCAGCGGTACACTGATAGAGATGGCTGAGATCCCCTGGCCGGAAAGCAGGGAGCCAGTGGTGCCCAGGGTAGACTCAGGCGGAGTGATCCTGACCACTAACGAAGAAGCATCGGAGGTTAAGATCTACAGGCTCGAGTATTCAGGGAGCTGAGCTGGATAGAGGAAGCCTCTGATCTGCTTCTTTTTCAGAAACTCTTGTTCATGGAACGGCCGCACCTTGTTTCAGATGCGGCCGTTGCCTCATCCCAGCTTCCCCGTTACTGGATTGTCCTGAGTTTGCAGGCTTTTTCGTGTTCTGTCAGCCCCTCCATGTTCGCCAGCTTTGCCGCCAGTTCAGGGAGTTCGGTTCCGTTGTTCCTCACCCATGCCTGGGGTCTGAGGAAGGTGAAGGGGGTAAGGCCCCCTGTGTACCTTGCGGCTCCGCCGGTGGGGAGGGTGTGGTTGGGGCCGGCGGCGTAGTCTCCCAGTGGTACCGGGGTGTTCTCCCCCAGGAAGAGGGCGCCGTAGTTCGTGAACGTTTCTCTTATTTTGTCGGGGTTCTTCGTTGAGATCTGGAGGTGCTCAGGGGCCAGCTCGTTTGTAAACTCCGCTGCCTCTTCCTGTGTGGCTGCGTGGACGAACCTGAACTGTTCTTTTTTTGCTGCTTCCTCTATCTCCTGGAGCTTTGCCCTGCTGGTGGAGATGCACCATGAGACTGCGTCGGGGTCGTGCTCGGCCTGGGCCTTGAGGTCTGTTACGGCTTTCTGCGTGCTGGATGTTTCATCCACTATCAGGGCTATTTCGCTGGGGCCTGCAAGCATGTCTATGCCTGTCATGTGGGCCAGCTGCCTTTTTGCTTCGGTTACCCAGGCGTTTCCCGGGCCTGCGATGACATCGACCCTGGGAACCGTTTCAGTGCCGAACGCCATGGCGGCTATGGCCTGGGCGCCGCCTATTCTGAACAACCTTTGCGCCCCGGCTATTCTGCAGGCGGCTGTTGTTTCCCGCCGTGAGTCCGGGGAGCAGACAATTATGTTCTTCACCCCCGCCGCCTTTGCCGCGGCTATGGTCATGAGGGCTGAGGATACCAGGGGGAACCTGCCCCCGGGGACATAACACCCGGCGGTTGTTACAGGCTGCCACCTGAGGCCTGCTTCGTGGCTTTCGTAGCTGATGGTCATGGGCCGTGCGGCCTCTGCGGTTGCGTTTGCGAACCTCTCTATGCTGGCAAGGGCCTTTTCCAGGGTTTTTCGCTGGTCCTCCGCTATTGCTGCTTCGAGCTTGATCTCCATTGGGGGAGGGTCGTTCAGGGCCAGGGCGATGCCCCTTACCCCTTTGTCCCCCTGCGCTCTCACCGTTTCAATGATGTGGGAGACCCTGCCCTGGAAAGTCTGGTCGGGTTCCTTCCTGTTCCTTATTCGCTTTTGTGCCTGCTCTACGGTGAGTATCATTCCTTTCGCCTTCCTTCCAGTTCGCTGAGTACGTCCCTGAGGGTGATGCCTTTTTCTTGGATGGTTACCGAAAGGAAGTAGAGCAGGTCGGCGGCCTCCCATATTGCTTCGTCCGCGGTGGCTGCTTCGGTGAGTTCCCTGGCCTCTTCAAGGAGTTTTTCGTTAAGGAACTGCCTACTGTTCAGAAGCCGGTTCGTGTACGAGCCCGGTTGGTCCCTTCTGCTCTCTATGATGTTGTGTAGTGTCTGGAGGCTGAAGCTCTCCTGAGCGAAGCAGCTGTGGCTGCCGGTGTGGCAGGCGCTGCCCTTCTGTGTTACCATGAAGAGTATTGCGTCTCTGTCGCAGTCCAGCCTGCAGGAGATGAGCCGCTGGGTGTTTCCCGAGGTGCTTCCCTTCTCCCACAGTTCTTTCCGGCTGCGGCTGTAGTAGATGCCTTTTTTTGCTGTGAGGGCCCGTTTCAGGGATTCCCGGGTGCTGTAGGCGAGCATTCTCACCTGGCCTGTTTCATCCTGCACTATGGTGGGGGTGGGGTTTTCCTCGGGTATCTGGGCTGCGATGGCTTCGATGGGATCGAGCTTGTTCGTGTAGAGGGCCATGCCCACCTGGAGGTCTACGCCGGTTCTCAGTATGTCTGTTGCGTTTTTCGTGCCGCTTATTCCACCAGCTACGGTGATGGGGAGGTTCGTTCTCTCTTTGAGCTGTTCCACCCTCTCTCTGCTCATGCCCTGCATGGTGCCTTCGTTCTCGATGAAGGTGCAGAGCACAGAGCCGGCCCTTTCCTCAGCTCTTTTCAGCTGCTCTTCGAACGGCTCTTCCCGTTCCTTTCTCCAGCCGTGGGTCATCACCCTGTTGTTGTTAGTGTCCAGCGCCGCCTGAACCTTCCTTCTGGGCAAGCTCTTCGCGAAGTCTTCCCAGAGCGCGGTGCCCAGGATCACTCTTTCCGCCCCGGCCCTGAGGAGTTCCCTTGCTTTCTGTTCTGTTCTGATGCCCCCTCCGGCCCTTGCGCCTGTTCTGCGGCAGATGCTTTTCTGCAGTTCGGTGTTGTTCCCCGTTCCCATTGCGGCGTCCAGGTCTATCACCGCCGGGGTGCCGTATGCGTTCAGCTCTTCTGCAAGGGCTATGGGGTCTTTGTCCGATGTTACTATTCTTTCCCTGCCCCGCCTGAGCTGCACCGCTCTGCCCCCCATGAGATCAATACTGGGTATCAGCATGGCCTTACCTCTATCCCTTCCTGCGCCATGGTTTCCTTTATCTGTCTGATGGTGTATTCCCCCCGGTGCAGTATGCCCGCGGCCAGGGCCGCGTCGGCCTTTGCCTTTTTGAACACTTCCGTGAAGTGCTCCGGGCAGCCGGCGCCTCCGCTGGCGATCACAGGTACCGTTACCGTTCCCTTTGCCAGGGCAAGCATGGGTATGTGGAAGCCCTGCCTGGTTCCGTCGCGGTTCCAGCTGGTGAGGAGTATCTCCCCGGCGCCTGCTGCTTCAGCGGTTCTCAGCCAGTTGCGGAGCTCTATCTTCGTGTCGAGGGTTCCTCCCATGGTCCTTACCGTGTATCCGTTCGGTGCCTTTACCTGTGCGGCGTCGATGGCCACGGTGCAGCACTGGCTGCCGTACCTGTCGGCTATTTCCTTTATGAGTTTCGGGTTCACCACCGCCTGCGTGTTCACCGTGACCTTGTCTGCCCCGGCTTCAAGGAGCTTCGAGGCGTCTTCCAGGGTTTTTAGGCCGCCTCCCGCGGTGAGCGGTATGGAAAGGCTGTGGGCGGCCCTTCTGAGCCATTCCATGTTGGCGGGGCGCTTCTCCCTGGAGGCGGTGATGTCCAGGAAGGCTATCTCGTCCGCCCCCTGTTCCTGAAGGCTGTTGGCCATTTCCTCCGGGTCTCCCATGTCCTGGAGGTTTTTGAACCCGGTGCCCTTCACCGTTCTGCCGTTCATTACATCGAGGCAGGCAATTATCCTTTTACAGGTCATCCCGCCACCTCCTGAAAAGCTCCTCTCCCGCTCTGTGGCTCTTCTCCGGGTGGAACTGGAAGCCTGTGATGGAACCCTTCCTCACAATTGCCGTGACACCCTCTGCGGTGTCCTCCCTGTGTTCTGTTACAGCGTGATAGGAGTTCACGAAGTACACATAGACGTTCGCCCTTTCCAGCCTGCTCCAGCCGATGTTGGGGAGGGGGGTTATCCTCAGCTTTTCCACCTTGCCGGGGATGAGCCCCAGACCCGTTGCTTCCGGCGACTCTTCGCTTTCCTTCAGGAGCACCTGCATGCCGCTGCAGATGCCCAGGATCTTTCTTCCCCTTTTCGCCTGTTCCCTTATGGCTTCAGTGAGGCCGGTTGTGTTCAGCCTTTCCATCACCGCCCCGAAGGAGCCCACGCCGGGTATGAGGATGGGGCTGCCTCCCTCCAGTTGCCCGGGAGTATCTATTTCCCTGTAGCCGGTGCCGGTTCTTTCCAGCAGAGACCTGACGCTGCCCAGGTTACCCCCTGCGGCTGTTATGAGGTCAATCATCGATGACCCCCTTAGTGGACATGAGCTTTTCTGATGGGGCCGTTGCTTCTCTTATTGCCCTGCCGAAGGCCTTGAAGACCGCTTCGATGGAGTGGTGGGCATCCTCTCCGTGGATAAGCCTTATGTGCACCGCCGCCCCCGCCCCCCTGGCGAAGCCTGTGAAGAACTCCCTGAAGGTGAGGATTCCGGTGCCGTCTATCAGGGTATCCCCGGGGTCCACCCGCCACACGCAGTACGGTCTGCCGGAGATGTCCACCGCGGCCTGGGCCAGGGCATCGTCCATGGGGTATGTGAAGCACCCGGCCCTTTGCACGGGGTTCTCCTTGGTTCTCTTCTTCATGTGGGCGCCTATCACGAAGCCGGTGTCCTCCACCAGGTGGTGGCGGTCGCCGTCGCCTTTTGCGTCGATGCTCAGCTGGAGCATGCCGTGGCAGCAGAGGGCTTCCAGCATGTGGGTGAAGAAGGGCCAGCCGGTGTTTACCGTGGCTTCCTCCGCGTCCCTTACACTGATCGTGGTTTCCCTGGTTTCCCTTGTGGTTTCAGTCATCTGCCTTCGCTCCATTCCTTGAGACATTTTGCGTACCTTTGGTTGCCTGTTTCATCGGCGGGGGAGACCCTTGCGGTTCCGTCGGGCATCACCCTTATGAGAACGCCCCTCTCTTCGCAGAACCCTGCGAAGCCGTGGGCTTCCCGGGAGGTAATCGTGAAGAAGTTGGTTTTGCCGGTTTTCGTTGTGAGCCCCGCTGCTTCGGTGGCTGTGGCAAGGCGTTTCGCTTCCTCCACAGCCTGCCGGGTTTCTTTTTCGGAATGCATCGCGTCCATTCCAGCCTTTACCGCCGCCGCGTTGATGCTGAACGGGGTTCTTACCTTCCCCATTGCCCCTATGGCCCACCGGGGCCCCGCCGCGGCGCCGAGCCTTACCCCTGCAAGGGCCATGTCCTTGGAGAAGGACCTTATGACGATGAGGTTTTCCGCTTCCCTTCCTTGAATGCATGTGAGCAGGGTGCTTCCTGCGAAGCCTGCGTAGGCCTCGTCTATCACGAAGAGGGTTTGAGGAGCTGCTTCGCACCAGCTGCTGATGCTTTTTTTGCTGATGGTGGCGCCGGTTGGGTTGTGGGGAACGGAGATGAAGACCATCCGGCTCTTTTTAGCGTTCTCTTCCATTTCCTTCATCTGGAAGGTTCTGTTACGCATGGGTACCTGGATGAGCTTCGCCCCGGCCAGTGTGAGGTAGTGGGGAATCAGGGAGAACTCGGGTTTCACCGTTACCACCGGGTCGTTTTCGTTCACCAGGGCCAGCGCCGCGCACATGATCGCCTCGCTTGCCCCGTTGAAGAGCATCAGGTTTTCCTCAGGCAGTCCCCACTTTGTTGCTGTTAGCCGCTGCAGGGGGCCTTCGTCGGGGTAATTGGTCAATTCCTTCTCGTTCAGCGTGACCGCTCTGCCGGTGTTCGTCTGGTTCTCGTTCATGTGCATACGCACCTGGCTGCCATCTACCGGTTTCTTTCCGTAGGGGGTGAGGTTCGCCGTTCTTTCCGCCGGCTTCATTGCCTGCCCCCGGCCAGGATGCGCTCCATGCGGCTCTCCAGGATGTCAGTGGCCCCCAGGCGCACCAGCTCGGGTATGATCCCGGGAATGTCCTTTGCCGGCACCGCCGCCTTTACGCTGAAGCCGTTCCCGTCGTGGAGGAGGGCCACGGTGGGGGAGCGCATGCAGGGCAGGATCTTCGTTACCGCTTCCATGCTGTTCTTTGGCACGTTCATCTCCAGGAGCCTTCTGCTCCTTGCGTCCAGGCAGCTTTTCATGAGGGTGGTGAGGTCGTCCAGTTTCTCCTTTACCCGTTCGTTCTTCTCGTATTCTTTTCTGCAGGCGATGAACCTGGTGGAGGTCTCCATCAGTGTTTCCACCTCAACGAGCCTATTGCTCCTGAGGGTGTCGCCGGAGGAGACCACATCCACGATGCCGTCGGCGTCGTCCGGGGGCAGGGCTTCCGTTGCGCCCCAGCTCCTTATGGCCTTTGCTCCTGGGCATCTGTTCTTCAGGTAGGCTTCGGTGAGGTTCAGGTACTCGCTGGCTACTATCTTCGTTTCCGCCGTGTTCTCCGGAACGGCGAAAACTATCCTGGCCCGATCCATCCCCAGGTCCAGCAGCTCGATCACATCTGCCTTCTGCTCCACTATCCAGTCCTTCCCCGTGAACCCGCAGTGGTGCCTGCCCAGGCCCACCAGGGCCGGGATGTTCTGTGGCTTCAGTAGCTTTGCCTCGATGTCATCCCTTGAGCAGACCGGGCGGTACGACCTCTCTCCGCCGGTGAAGGCAACCCCGCAGCTTACAAGCAGTGTTGTAACCCCCTCCCGTATCCTTCCCTTTGGTATCAGCATTCTCAGTTTCATGTGTTTCTCCCTAACAAAAAACCCGCCGAAAGGCGGGTGCTTTACAGTCATGTAACCTTCCTTAGGGTGCACCCCGCCCCTTGCATTCGCTGCCTGCGTGATGGTGATGGTTTCCGTGCTGTTTTCTCATTTTTCCTCCAACGAAAAAACCCGCCTCTCCAGGCGGGTTACGGTTCTGCGTTTTCTGTCTCGGTTTTAGAACGCACCCCCGCCCCGCGTGTTTATGCACACAACATGATGGTGATGCATGAAAACCGGGGCGAGTTTGTTCATTCTTTCCAACCTTTCAGGGGCGGACTATAGCCTGCTATGGTTTTCCCCGTCAAGCTCCGGGGTTCCCCTTTGCTTCAGCTACCGTTCGTTTTTCCTCCCGCACCGGCCTGAAGAAGAATATGCTCCTTTCATTCCAGGAAGTCTGACTTCTGCTCAGTGGCTCAGCAGTGTAGCTGTGATCTCATCGCATGATTTTCCGTGGGTTGCCCTTACCAGGTAGATTCCCGAAGGGCATGGAATACCGCTCTGGTTCCTTCCGTTCCAGTTGATTTCTGCATATCCCCTGGATTCCCCCTCCAAGTGGAAGGTTCTAACAAGTCTTCCATTCAGATCGAAAATGGTTACCGCAGGGTTATGGGGAACTGCACCTGGCTCCCAGGTCAGGGAGAGTTCAAGGTTCCCACTGAATGGGTTTGAAACCGTATGAAGTGATAATGCTGAAGCCATCTCAGGTTGTGTACCAGTGCCAGTTTCCGCTTCGGCGGAGAAGCTGTACTCACTTGTACCTCCGGAGTTCAAGACATCTCCCACGGCTAGTATCACCTCATCCCCCGGGCTTTCCAGACCCCCTATCCACAGCGAACCGGTTTGTGTCCCGGCATCCAGGTCCATTTCATGAACCTGCCTGGTACCGTCTGAAAGAATAGAAATGCCCCTGACCCTGTATTCGCTGCTGTCATCGCCGTCGAATGAGAGTACGATGCCGTTCTTCTCTCCGAAACCCGTAAATCTGTAATAGTCAGCCGCCCAGTGATTAACCGACTCCGACGCATTGTTGACCGGATACATCGAGTATGAAGCGCAGGTTGAGAAAGGGGGCAGTTGAACTCCGCGATATCCGAACTGTCCCTGGGCAAGAAGGGTATCGTCAAGGAAATTGGCAACGATCCAGTCTCCGAAGATATCGTCCACGTTATCGATGTTGCCCAATGAGTCGAGAACCGCTTCATAACCCGCCATGGAGTTGGCCGGTTCCTGAACCAGGAGGTTCACCGCCTCCATCCCGCCGCAGTTCTCATAGAAGTACAGAGACCAGAGAAAACTCTGCACATAGTCTGGCCATGTGCCGTCCCAGTCTACAAGGCCGTTATCCGGGTTAGAGTTAAACCCGGAAATGGGATCCGTATACCCGAAAAGCCACATGGCCAGTACCGCCATGCCCTCGTTCACCCAGCTGGCTTCATTGGGGTCGGCATTCCAGTGGATCATGTGCTGAAACTCATGTGCCGCAACGGCCAGCATCATGTTCCCCCCTGGCCCTCCGGGGCTCTCCGGATTCAGGTAGATCACTTCGCATTCGTTGCTTCGGTAACCGGGAAAGGTTCCATCAGGGTACTCGTCGAACATGAAGAAATAACCCGCTGCCACAGGGCCCATGTCATAGTAAAGCAGGTAGATTCCAGGGTCGTCATCAAGCCTGTCGGGGGGTGTACCGAAGGCAAGGCTGTCCAGATCGTATATCCCTGTGTCGGAATACAGGCCCAGGCTTATGCTTTCCCAGTATTCGAGTATCCTGTTAACGTCGTCCTGATCAACGGTAACCATCCACTGATCGTCTTTCACTGCCACGTAGCACCTGTTGCTTAGCCCTCTTATGGTGCAGGACGCCTGCTCATAGTAAGGGGTGCTTCCTCCCATGTACAGCCACCACAGCCATGAATCGCCCACCTGGGGATTCTCAGGGGGTTCGCTCTGAACATAGGTGCCCTGCCACGGAAGCTCCGGGCCCATATCTTCAGGAAGGGGAATATCCATGTTCCCATAAAGGGTTCCACTGGAAAAATCCGCCGTGTGATCTCCGGCGGAGGATACACCGGCGAACAGCAGAATGGAAAGGATCATTACGATCATGGTATCCATTTTCCCTGCTCCTGAAGACATTACTTCTATTCTGCTATGACGCATGATATTGGTCCCTTCCTGCGCCCACGGATGCTCCTGATGCGAGGATACCCACGAGGGTGCATCGCCTGGGAAGCTTCAGCGGGTTAAACTTCGTCGATGCTCAGTATGTAGATCTTCTGATACTCAGCGGGATTCTCGTTCCAGAGAAGGGCGTACTCATCTCCCATTACCAGTTGCCAATCCTGGCCTTTTCCGGAGATGCCAGGAATAACGGCTGTGCCTGCTGGTTCCAGGTCATTGTTCCAGATGTCGAATGTCATCTCATCGGCTCCACCCCGTCTGGCCCAGAGATTGTCCTGGGGGCCCATGAAGAGGCCTGATACAGGGAGGTAATTGGGCCAGGGGTCGCAGTTGTAGCTGAGCTCGGGGTTATCTCCTTCTGATGCTCTCAGAAAGAACTCGATGAAGTCTTTCTCTTCCTGTATCGCCTGGGGAGTTTTGGGAACGGGGGTGTGTTCCATGGTGATGCTGCCTGCACTGGAGCCATCGGAGTTGAAGCAGAGTATCTCGTAGTTGTCTTCATTGAAGGGGGCCACATAAACCCTTCCGGTTTCGCTGCTGATGGCGTAGGAATTGTAGAAGAGGATATCAAGGATGATGTTCGCCATGTTGTTCGGATCCCATGGAGTGGTCTTCGACCAGTACTCCACCCGGGGTTCCAGGCTCATGTCGAAACCCGCTATCATCGCCTTTGCATCAAAGTGATCATCCGTGACCAGGAACTCGGTTTTGAAGCATACGTAGCTGCTGTCGCCGGTCACTACCGGATTGTAGGGTTTGTTGCTGTTAACTTCAAGGTCTACTCCCAGCCAGTTTCCCGTTTCCAGATCATACCTCTGGAGACCTCCGTTGTTGGGATCCATCACTCCTATGGTGCCATCTCCCCAGTTGAAGAAGCAGAAGGGATGAATGAGTTCCCCGGGGCCAGTGCCCCTTGAAGCAATGGTACTCAGATGGATTCCATCCTTGGTGTAAGTTCTTATGTTGCAGTAGGTGCCGTCAAGAACGGCGAATGATCCGTCGGGAAGGATCTCCACATCGGCGATGGCTCCGAAAACGTAAGCGGAATCACCCAGTTCCATACCCAGGGAATCCCTCACTACCAGGCGGTAACTGGACAGGACACCCTCTTCAGCGGTTTCTTCCTGAAGATTGTCCGTACAGCCTGCCAGCAGTGCAGGTACTGAACAGAGGATCATCATGGTTTTCTTTTTCATGCTTCGCTTTCTTTTTCTCTGGGTGTTGTTTTGAATACATGCCTTATCAGTCTTCAGATTATGGATTTCACAATGGTTCCCTTTGAAGCTCCAGCCTGTAGATCCTGGGATAATCAGGGGGATTGGTGTCCCAGGCGTAGTACTCTCCGTTCCTTATGCGAAGATCGAGCTGGAGGAAGGGATCCATTATCCCGGGGCACTCGATGGTCTCCCTGAGGTTTCCCTGGTAATCGTAAACCTCGAAGAAGGGACAGGCGCGGTTACCCAGCCTGATCCACACCAGGGAGTCACCCTCGCAGTAAATACCCGCTATCTGAATGGCTCCGGTTTCGCCGTCTGCCTCTTCCTGGGTTTCGAGCGTGCTGGCCATTTCATCTGGAAGGGGGGCTTTTTCCACATCCCTTGAAATGAACGGCGTTTCATCCCCTTCAGGGGAAAACCTGCTCACTTCGAAGGTGGAATCAGTTGACAGAGCTGCATAGGTCTCTCCCCGGGGGGAGCAGTCGAAAACCACGTCTGGAAAGCTAATCTCCAGTTCTCCCGCCTCTCCTGGTATTACCGAAGCCCTCCCCTGAAAGAACTTGAATGAAGGGCTGACAGAATCGGACCAGGATGCAAGGAAGTATTCCCCAGCGGATTCGCCGTTCTCATCGAAGAAGGAAAGACCCAGCCCGATCAGAGTGTTCCCGGCGCCGGGAGCAAGAGCCATGGGAGACCCACCTGGCATGGGGCCCAGGAACCTTAAATACTCCGGCTCATTACTGTAGAAACTGATTCCCCAGGCCCCCCAGTCGGAAACCGCTATTTCACCGGATGACAGAACGGCCATGTCCATTGGCAACTGCAGTTCTCCGGGCCCGCTGCCCCTGCCGGCTGCGGTTGAGAGAAGCGTTCCGTCGGAGTCGAATATCCTGAGGGTGCAGTTCACTCCGTCGAGAACTGCTATTCTGCCCCGGTCAATTACATCCACCGATGAGATGCTTCCGAATGCAACGCCGGAACTCTCCATTTCTGCTCCCAGTGTATCCACGGGTACCAGATAGCTGCGTTGAACAACAGGCTGGGGCTCTCCACCGCAGCAGCACAGAAGAAGGATCGAGGCCAGTGTTACGGCATCAGCTTTTCCCATTATCTTCGCCCATCATCTTTGCCATCATGGCGGTGAGGTCATCAAGTTTTCCTTCAATGCGGCGGAGCCTGCCACTGATGTCAACTGCTTCAGGGTCTCCGTGTCTGAGGAAGGCTTCTCCTTCATCCTGTATCTCAACGGTGTAAGACAGCTCTTTCAGTTCCCCGGTTTCCGCGAAACCCTCAACTGTTCTTTCCACAGCCCCTGAGACTATGTCCTGAATTGTGAGGTCGTACTCTGCCGCTGCCCTTCGCAGATCCCTGTGCACGTTCCTGTCGATCCTGATGTGGATCATCCTCTGTTCATCGTTGCTACCCATGGGCGGCTCCTTTCAAGATATACTGGTATATATGTATCTAAGATATATCGGTCAAGTGTTCAGGCATTTCTCTGGTTCGTTAAGCGATGCTTCGGTGGCCAAACTCTAGGACCATAGAGGAGCTGGATGCTCCTGGGAGGATAGTGAATGCCTGTCTTGACCTCTCCGAAGACCACCCATGCGCGAAATCCATATGACAAGGAATGTGCAACTTTGGTTGCCTGTTTCAGAACCATTCAGGCGGGGTCACCGGGCAGCAGCCTGAGCACGACATCCACGAGTATTTGCTGGTAGCGTTTTCTGCCAGCAACTCCCTAAGGTGTCTACAGACTTTCTGCCAGCCTTAAGTCGTCATGCTCAAAGGCTGATGACATTCTGTCAATCTCACTCGACGACAACCCGTGTTTTCTCGCTGTGCTATGCCATTTGCTGATGACTGCAGCAATTTGTCTGACTTGTTCAACCGCTGCAGACCGGGTGACTTGAAAATAGCCTGATACCTCGAGAGCCAGCTCTATTGAGGCAGTTTGATCGTCAATGTCTATGGCTGTGGACAGGATTCTTGGTGCGATATCAGCAGGAGTGGGATTCAAATCGTATGCCGGCGACAATGTCCATCCCTGATTGCCTGCGTGAAGGAATCCATGATTTCTCATATGGTCATCGACATTCGATATCAATACGGTAAAAACAATCCTTTTCCATAGTTCCAGAAGGTCTGCTTCCGGATATGCGCCGTGGGACCTTATCCGGTCAGCAAGTTCTAGATAGCTGTGTATTTCATTGTCTCTGGCGGAAATCAAACTCATACCCGATAAAAACGGTACCCGCATCCCGTTGTTTCTGTCAAATCTGTCAAGCAGCAGAACTTCCTTTTTTTCCACAGTTACGGTTTTCCGAGCAGGTACTCTGATTCCGGATAACTCAGCAAGATCAAGAGCGATCGCCTCCCA
>NPID01000327.1_pt1 | contig 18819 bp, 12 predicted proteins | sample 8637491 | NCBI WGS metagenome assembly NPID01 (sample SAMN07420843, study PRJNA396082) | bioreactor metagenome | isolation source: sample BA6 brine-fed electro-methanogenic bioreactor BA | place: Japan: Kochi | collected 2016-06-14 | reverse complement strand
CGATATATTCATAGCATATCTCAACTATGTTCTGACCGTCGCAGAGTGTGTCTTCTGTGAAGGTGAGATTGGTGATTCCGCTCGATGTTACGATGAAATTACAGGTGTCATAGCCCCAGTTGCAGAAGGAATCACGTACAGAAATCTCTATATGCATTGTGTCAAAGATCATTGGGATGGGTAGATTGAACTCAGTGCCTTCAACTGTATATGTATGTGAACCATAGCCGTAGTCAACATACAGCTCTACCTCCTCGAAAAAGGGAAACATGTCATCAATTACCCATGAGATCAGAACAGTATCTCCACCGGACACTTCAGCCCCTGGACAGTCGAGTGCAGGGACTGGCGGCCGGGTGTCCAGAGGGCCTGTGGCGATATGGAAGACCGTATCCCCTTCAGAATAGGAAGACTCCGACAGCCAGGAAGCGAGGTTGAGAAAGAATGTTTCATTTCCACAACCATGTATGTAAACATCTCGAATGGGAGTGAAACCTGAGCTAAAATACAGACGTGAGTTGCCAATCTCACGAATAGCATGAATAGTATCCTGAATCGTTGTTGAGGCTCCTCTATAAGAAATTATCAGCGGTACAAAATCGTCATCGACTCCTGAATATCTAATTTTACTTTCATTTCTACCAAGAGTCAGACCATCAATCCCATCAGTTACTGGATGGTCTTCATACAACAGCTCAGTATTGCACTCAAAGGCTGCACTGCTTCGTGTATGATCTAGATAACCGTTGAAATCGATATCGTATTCATTGCAGATAAGATTCGCGTCGACAGTGTAATCTGGATGGTCTTCGGTCATGATGAAAAAATTACCACAGCTGCCGATATAGTCATGTACTGCAGAGACCTCTCCCGGAGTCAGAGTTCCTTCCCCAGAGTATTCACAGCCTATGAACCAGAACTGACCAATATCATCTGTCAATAAAGGTGTTATATCCTCTGTCAAATCCCTGCCCTCAAGGATAACCTCATATCCCGCGCCTTCGAGGATTGTCTCAATATCCATCATCTCAGCCCTGCCATAGTGCTCGCCTTCTTCACTAGCATAGATCAAGATCTTATTCCTGTCCCTCGGACAAGCCATCCCCCCGCAGTCTGTTTCGATGCGTATCTGGAAATCATCGCTTTCATAGCCCGGCAGGTCTGTGCCGGCATTCCATATGAAGCAGTGCTCACCTCTCTCTGTGATTGCACCGATATCGCCCTCTGCCTCCGTGAGTGTGGAAAACCAGCCATCGCCTGCCTCGATCCACGAAGAGCCGCCGTCGGACGATGCGGAAATATCCACAAAGCCCGAATCACAGGGAAAGTCATAGCATATTTCGACAAGATTCTGACCGTCGCAGTCGGTCTCCTCGGAAAAGGTAATCTCGGTAAATACTGTCGGGGTTTCGACCTCAATTGTGCATTCTGTTGTACCCCAATTGCAGAAGGAATCACGGACAGAGATCGATACCGTTATATCCTCGTCCGTCGAAGGTATCGTGTAGTGATATTCATCACCATCGACTATGACCGGAGTTCCGCCTGATCCTGCATCAATTGTGAGAATGATATCTTCATAGAGTGGAAAATCATCGGATATTGACCATGACAGTGTAATACTCTCCCCAGGACTGAACCTTCCCGGAGGGCAATCGAGGACTGGCACAGGCGGCCGGGTGTCGAGGGGACCCGTACTGATGTCGACAATCGTGTCACCTGGTAAAGTCGGTATCTCTGAAAGCCAGGAGGCGATGTTCTCAGCCAGCTGAATATTGTCACACCCATCAAAGAAGGGATTAAGGAGAAAGGGATATCCGCTGCAGAAATAGAGATTAGAAAGTCCTGTTGAAAGGACAGCATGAACTGTGTCATAAACCGAATATGTCCCACGCGGATGGATGAGAATAAGGGGTGAAAAGGCTCCGAAATCTCCGGTATACTTAATTTCAGATTGCGTTCTGGCCTGTGAAATAATAGAAATACCCTCTGTAGTCCCATGTCCGTGAACAAGAATTTCATCGTTGCATTCTACAGGAATGCCTGTCAAGGTGTGGTCATAGTTGCCTGAAAATTCGATGCCGTAGTGCTCTCCAATGGCGTTGGGATCGCTAGTATATGTTGGCTCTTCGTCTGTAAAGACAGCCAGATTACCACAACTTTCGACAAAATCATAAATTGCAGATAACTCTCCTGTGTCAAAGGTAGCGGAACCGGAATATTCAGTGCAAAGAAGCCAAATCTGTCCTATATCATCGGTTATGAGGGTTGTGATGTCCTCAGTGAAGTCCCTGCCATCGAGGATGACTTCATATCCTTCAGCCTCAAGAATTGCTGCAAGTTCTGTGAAATCCTCCCTACCTTCATGATCCGAATTTTCATTAGAATAGATCAATATCTTATTCCTGTCCCTCGGGCAAATCATGCCATCGCAGCTTGTCTCTATAAGGATCTGGAAGTCATCGCTTTCGTAGTCCGGGAGGTCGGTCCCTGCATTCCAGGTGAAGCAGTGCTCACCGCTCTCTGTGATTATGCCGAGATCGCCCTCTGCCTCCGTCAGGCTCGAGAACCAGCCCTCGCCTGACTCGATCCATGATGAGCCGCCGTCGGAGGATGCGGATATGTTCACGAAGCCCGAATCACAGGGAAAGTCATAGCATATCTCGACAAGATTCTGACCGTCGCAGTCGGTCTCCTCGGAGAAGGTGAGGCTAGTGGATATCTGACCCTTTAATATTGCTATCGTCAACAATAGCAGTAAAATCGCCCGAATCGTCCTTTTTTGAAGGTAAATTGACATGAATAATTATAGAACAATTACCCGAGAATTTCAAGTAAAAAGTCTGTTAAAGAATAGAGTCTATATAAAAGGGCACTGTGAAGAGGTCTATCTGGAGTAGAATTTATAGCTCGAGCTCTCGGACTTTACTTCGCCGAAAAGGAATTTTGTCGATACAGCCGGGCCCACTATAGAATCGGCGGAGGTTGGTGTGGCGACATTCTCGACCCTCTTATTGTTCATGTCGAAGAAATCGCCCTCGAAATTGACGTGATCACCGGGTTTACCGATAGTAAGACCGAGCTCTTCGGTCTCCATAGGTTCAAGGATGCGCAGGAGGGGTTCATCAGTATAGAGTGTGTCGGTATTTGAAATGACAGTCCCTCTGAGGTCTTCCCGCATATGGAATTCCGTAGGGACATCGGCGGTAAAAAGGCCGTCCTTTTCGCGGATGTCTACGCGGAGTATCCTGCCTGTGTCGTCGGAAATCTCGAGCATAAGTGCATCGGTTTTGTGGAGTATGTCCTCCCTGATCTCGACCTTTCCGGCAAAAAGTGCTGCTATGGCAAATATTAAAATCGCTTTTCTCATTATTTCTCCTTTATAGCTGTCATTTATCTCTTCTCGTAGATATCAAACATAAGATTGTCAAAAATTCATACTTAGTCAAGATATTCTATCGTGACGTAACCGTGACCTGTATTTCCCGTAGTATTCGACTGATCAGTACCCGTATTGTAGGATTTTGCTGGTAAAGCCGATGGCGCAGAACTTGGGGAATCGGTTCCAGAGGAGCCCTCATAGCCGCCGCCTGCGCCGGAGCCGTTCCAGTATGTGCCCGATGCACCGCCAAAACCGCCATCCGCAGGGTCTGTACCGTAGTCACCGCCGCCGATGCCGCCATTTCGGAAGGCTCTGTCGTCCTGTGTGTGGGAAGTTCCACAGCTGCCGTCGGAGTAGAAACCACCCGAGCATGCCCCCTTGTCGTTGCCTGAAGTCTCGCCGTATCCGTCGCCTGTTGCCGTGCTGCCGTTGGGTCCTACATACCTGTCACAATTCCCTGTATTTGCGCCGTGTCCACCGGCCGCTGCTATCATTGGCGTTGTGGAGGAAAGCGCAGTGCCGGTAGCGACAAAGCTGCCTCCGCCACCGCCGCCATATGTTCCGAACCCTGAAGGGCAGGAATAGGAATGGCTGGCTGTCAGTCCCTGCTGACCGACGAGTATCCAGAGCTTTTGCCCCATAGTGAGTGCGAAAGAACCCTCTATGATCGCGCCTGTTCCGCCGTTGTCGCCACCCTGCGCACCGGCGGCTGTAATCCTGTAGTTGCCGTCCATCGGAACAGTCCAGATCTGAATACCCTGAGTCGTCATGTTAAAATTAGCGTCGTCCTCGTCCCATGATGTGGTGTATGACGAGCGGCAGGCGGAGAGTGTCGGGCCATAACGACCTGTTGCGCCGCAATTTGTGAATGTATGGCTGGTGAAGGCGAAAAGCCCGGAGTCGATGGTCAGGGTTGCTGCTGTAGATGTATCCGGCGGTTCGCATGTGCCGGAGACTATGCAGCGATACTGATAGCCGTCCATGCCTTCGGCGGTTGCGCCTGTATTGTATGAACTGCCTGTTGCACCGCCGATATCCGCCCACCCTGAGCCTGTGTTCTGCTGCCACTGATATGACAGACCGTCGCCTGTTGCTGTAATGCTGAATGTAACTGCGCTGGGAACGGCCGTTGTCCTGTCCGATGGGTGGGATGTTATCTCTGGTGTGTCTATCAGGGATACGCTTGTGCTTGCCGAGGCAGATGAGCAGCCGTGTGCATCGGTTACTGTCACAGTGTAGGTTCCGACATTGGCTATGTCCATAGACGGGACTGTTGGGTTCTGAAGTGCGGAGGTGAAGCCGTCGGGGCCTGTCCACGAGAAGGAATAGGGTGCTGCGCCGCCGGAAGGGGTTGCAGTCAGGCTGAGTGCATCGCCGGGGCAGACCGGGCTGTCCGAGCCTGCGGTTACAGATGGAAGATTGTATACGGTCACTGCAATAGGGCCGTCCTCATTGGTGCAGCCATTGCCGTCTGTGATGGACAAGGTCAGATTATATACACCCACGCCAGCCGACGATACATCGAAGCTGGGATTGGAGGATGATGTCGAAGAAAGATATGGTGCGCCTGTGCCCGTCCACTCGTAGAAATATGGCGGTGTTCCGCCAGAAGCAGAGGGAGAGCCGCCCACAGCCGGGTCTGAGCCGTCTATGCAGACACCGACATTAGGCCCTGCGCTGCAGTCCGGCGGGGGCAGAAATGATACTGTGATGTCGTCCGAGCCTGTGCAGCCATTGCCATCGGTCACAACAACGGAATAGAGCCCCGATGAGTCGGCCTCTGTATAGTTGCGGAAGAGATCGCCCTTGGGATACCAGCAGTATTTGTCGAAACACCCGTCAACTGTCAAAATAACAGGCTGCCCCTGACAGCCCCCTGCGGAGGGGTTTGCGCTGATAACAGGCGTAGGATTTCCGTGAACAGTGATTGCGAGGGTCTGTGTCGCCGTGTTGCCCCCGTCATCTGTTGCTGTGTATGTAAGGTTATATGTACCGGGTGTGCTGCCTGTGAATGTCGGGTTGGGGACATCCGTTGCGGAAAGGGGCGATGTGTCGCCTGTCCACTCGTGGGTATAGGGCGGTGTTCCGCCGGAATTGCGCACTCCAAGGACAATCGACTGCCCGGAGCAGAGGGAGAGCTGCTCTGTGATGACAACAGCATCGAAGGTTGCCTCCATTGTAGTTGAGGAGAGGGTATACTCCGCCGTATCGGCATAAACAGACCTGTGTGCATAGGCGGATGTGGGAAGGGGAAGGGCTGGTGACATGATCTCGCCCTCTATGGTCATTTCGACACGATAGCCCTCGTCAAAGTCCAGTGCTACGGGCTTTTCGACTGTGCCGTCCCCGTCTGCATCGCCGAGTGTGGTCTCGAAGAGACCGCCCGTGATGTCAACATCAACGGTATCAACCCACATGGGATGGTCGCCCTCGTCGAATATTGTGAAGATTATTTCCCGTGTTCCAGATATGGGCAGTCCCGCCCCATCGGTCAGTCTGCCCTGATATTCCAGTGTCCTTGGCGGTGCGGCAAGCAGCAGGCCGCCGACAATCAAAATCAATGCTAATCTTTTCATATATCTCCCCTTTATCATTTATTTTATATAATATGGGATAAAGTCGGCGAAATTGCAATTCATTTGATGGAAGAGCCGGACGGCATGATTTTTGATCAGCGAGCAAGGTGCATGTCCACCTGCTTGGACACTTTATATACACATTTATCACTATGTCGCTATGTCTTAGGATGATTGGGAGAATCCCCGGGCCACGCCTCTACTTCACAAAGTGTATCTTTTTTGTTATTGCTTCCTTTTGTGTCCGTGCCCGGACAAGATACACGCCCGACGGCGTATCTTCTGTTGGCGTGAAGACATCTGTATTGTCAAGTTTCTGGACGAGATTGCCCCGGATATCGAATATCTCAATCTCAGCGTCTTCAGCGGTCTCCATTCTGCATGAGCTGTTGAAGGGGTTGGGATAGGCATTCAGAGCCAAGGAACTAGTTATAGGTGTCTCATCCAGTCCTGACACGCTGCCTTCGATGGAAATGATTCCATGTCCGTCGGTTGCTATCCACTTTGTATCCTCTTCGTCTATAACGAGTTCATAGGGTTTATGGTATAGCTCAAAGGGTATTCCGTACAACGAATCAACTGAAGTAAAGCTGGTGCCGTTATAAAGGACCAAGTCACAACCAACATATGTATTATACTTCAGGAGCCATGCCAACCCTGAGCTGTCAAAGCCAACATCGTAAATCCTGCCTGTATCGTCATCGTCTCTTGAGAGATAGTGGTGGAATGTAGAGCGATCATACACGTAGAAACCTCGTGATGTACAGATCCAGATATTGTTATCGGGTGATATCCGAAGATGGTTTATATTACTTATGGGTGAGATAGAGTCAATGACATGCTCAACAAGGTGATCTTCGTAACTATATATGCGAAGAACATGAGGATCATCATCAAAAGAGCCGAAGGCGAACCACAAAACGCTATCCTGATCTACCACTACATGATAAAGGTATGGATATTCCCGAAGTCCATCCGACATATCCAGCCTGAACCAAGATGTGCCATTATAACAGTCTGCTCCCCTGTCGGATGTCAGCCATAACCTGCCGTCGTAGTCAAAGTGCATTTCCCGGTACCAGAATTCAGGCAAACCATATCTGTGATCAAAGCGGTTCCATTCGCCATCCCTATAGAAACATGGTATCTTATTCGTATCGGCAGGATCTCCAAACCATACATTGACCCCTGTCACAACCCAGACTGTGTTATCTCTGTCAACCTGTATATCACTTATGTGATTGTTGGAAAGATTCCAGTCCGTTGTATATGTGCTCCATGTGTGCCATTCACCCTGTTCTTTATCAAAACAGGAAACTCCCCCGGATTCATAAATCGGTCCCGGCCAGCCTCCTGTCCATATATTTCCCGTTGAATCTACTGCTATTGCACGGCAGCGATTGTCACACAGCCCATCATCAGTTGTGTACTGCGTGAAGGTGAGCTGGGCGAAGAGGGAGGTGGTCAGGAGGAGGAATGTCAGATATAGTCTTTTCATCAAAGCCTCTACTTCAAAAAGTGTATCTTCTTCGTCACTGTTTCTTCCTTCGTTCTCGCCTGTACAAGATACACGCCCGACGGCATATCTTTTGTTGGTGTGAAGACATCGGTATTGCCAAGTTTCTGTACGAGATTACCCTTGATATCGAATATCTCAATCTGAGCATCTTTGGCGGTCTCGATTCTGCATGAGCTGTTGAAGGGGTTGGGTGTTATGGTTATAAGTCCACTGTCCTCATTAATCATCTGTGACTCCAGAGAAACCTCCCTAACAGCTTCAACACTCAGGTCATCTGTATTCAAACTTGCAATAAAGATACAACTCATGGTAGTGTCCCAGTATGTGTTCCGCCCTAAAACAAATATCTGATCATTTGGAGTCTGAAACAAAAGCACTCGTCTATGATAGAGCCCAACCTCATTAAACAGTAGTCGTGTTTGAATAATCTCTCCGTCTTCATTCAACTGGGCTAAGAAGCAAGGGTCGTTCTCCATGTCTGTATCTTCATAGACGACGTAGAAGAACCCAGTTGCTGAACATACAATTGTAGAGGGAAAACAACAATAACCGAAGCTTATCTCTCTACTCCATTGTTCTTCCAGGTCACGACTGTATTTTGTTAAACGGTAGCTGGTAATAGTGTCCCCATCCAAAATGGAATGCAGTGTGGCAAAACCTGAGTCGGGGGTTTCTGTGAAGAATGGAACTATGTCATAGAATTGTGCTGCCTCAGTCACTGAATCAGCAATCGAACCATCGGGATTGAACTTTCGAAGATGCAATCTACATCGATACCTAGATTCCCAATAATCCCAAGCATAAAGGCCAAACATCTGCTGGTGATTTTCAGAGTAAAATGCCCACAATAGCCCAAAATGCGTTGTGTACAAGGAGGATGGTGGCGGAATCATTGTTGTATCAATAAGGGTGCCATCATAGTTATAGCGGCCGAATAGTTGTCGATAGCCTGGAGTAGACGGATAGCAATCAAATACCTTGTATTCACCGTCAAGATCGAAAATATAATTCCAGCTTTCCACAGAAGGAGGCATTTCAAGATTTACCGTGTCAATAATCTGGCCCCAACGATTTATATGAGTAATCAGACCGGTGTCATGAAGATCAGACCTGAACCAAACCAGTGGCTCCGATTCATAGATTTCGTGCGGAAAATGTATCATACGAGCTGTGCTATCCTCAATAAAAAATGTCGTATCTGTCTCAATAGTACCGGATGAGTCCATGAAGATAAATCTGAACTGTGAATCTTCTCCTGTGTTGAAACCTATATAGATGTCATCATTCGGCGTTACAGCAAGATCTATTGAAGTTCCCTGGCTGAGAAATTCTGTGTATTCGAGACAATAGCAATCAGTCACTAGGGAAAGCAGTAGAACATTGACGATTGCCGCGACTATAGTTGATGTTTTTATCACTTACTCCTTCTTTCTGTTAGAACCTTCCACTTAACACTCCACATAACAACACCTTTATCCACACCCCCTTTTTTCAAGCGCTATGCTGCATTCCCTGCCCAAAAAGCCGGAAAGTCAATATTCCCCTGCCTTGAAGCCAAAAATAGCCACATCTTTCCCAAGTCACCCCATTCCTGTTGTGAGTTGATTGCTTAATATGATTATAAAAAAATCAAAGCAGGATGTCAAGACAAAGGTTGGATTCCATAAATGGGGCTTTGCCGGATTGAGTGGTCAGGCATAGGTGTCCATGTATCATGGATTCATAGACTTATGCTGTCCCAAGGGCAACCGTGTATCGATTTGCTGACTGTCTTTCTCTCTTTAATCGAGAAATTCAACGGTTACGTAGCCGTGACCGGTGTTGCCCACGGTGTTCGACTGATCTGTGCCCGAATTATACGAACCTGCGCCGTAGCCCTGTATTGTGTTATTGCCCGAGTCGCCGCCGGAATATCCACCGCCGCCGCCGCCGTCATAGTGGCCGTCTCCGCCGCCACCGCCAAAGCCGCCATAGCCTGTTCCGCCGTCGGAATCGCCTATGCCGCCGACACATCCGTTGACAAAGGAATATGCAATAGCTGTTCCGCCGTGTGCGCCGAGCAGTCCGTTTCCTGTGAAGCCTGCGCCTGAGTTGCCTTCGGCTACGCTGCCGCCATTGCCTGCTGAGCCTGTATGTGTGCCTGTCTGTGTGGTGATGGCATTTCCGCCGACATTGCCCGGTGCGCCTGCACCTCCACCGCCGCCTGCCACTATCATGGCAGTGCCCGATGAGGTGACGACAAAGCTGCCGCCTCCGCCACCGCCTGCGGAATTGCCCTCATATGTCTCGGCAAGTCCCATCTGCCCGACTGCGATCTGTATAATGTCGCCCTCTGTCAGAGAAAATGTCCCTGCCATGATTGCACCCTGTCCGCCGTCTGATTCGCCGCCACCCTCTGCGCCTGCTGCCGTTATTCTGTAGTTGCCTGTGATCGGCACTGTCCAGCGTTGGATGCCGTTGGTGCTCATATTGAAGAAGGAGGGGTTCTCATCCCATGTTGTTGTATATGTGGATCTGCAGGAGGAGAGGGATGGGCCTGTGTGGCCAGTCTGTCCGCAGTTGGTGAATGTATGGCTGGTGAAGTCGAAAAGGCCTGAATTAATGGTCAATGTGGCGGCAAGGGATGTGTCCGGCGGCTCGCAGTCGCCTGATACAATACAGCGATACTGCCAGCCGTCCATCGACCCTGTTGTCGAGGTCTGTGTGTGGGAAGTGCCTGTTGCGCCTGTTACATTCACCCAGCCTGAGCCTTCGTTCCGCTGCCATTGATATGTGAGCCCTGCGCCTGTTGCCGTGACTGTGAATGTGGCATCATCGCCCTCTGAAACAGAGATATCCGATGGATTGGCCGTTATCTCCGGCAAACCGTCTACAGTCAGGGTTGCCGGGTCGGAATAGACTGTTTCTCCACAGCCGTCTGTAATGGCGCAGCGATATTGATAGCCGTCGCTGTCTGTGTCCGGTGGTGTGATGTTGAGCGTGCTGCCTGTCTCGCCCGAGATATTGCTCCATCCCGAGCCTGTGTTCTGCTGCCATTGATATGTCAGGGAATATCCCGTAGCCGTCAGTGAGAATGACGCCGACTCGCCCTCGCATGTGGTTGCGTCTGTGGGATGGGCGGATATGGCTATCGGCGGTCGGACCATCAGCGTTGCTGCCGTTGTGACGGCATCAGGATCGCATGACCCTGAAATGACGCATCTGTACTGATTGCCGTCCATGGCATAATCGGCAGATGTGATTGTCAGGGATGCCCCTGTTTCTCCTGAAATATTGGCAAAGCCGCCGCCTGTGTTGACCTGCCACTGATAGGCTGTTCCGTCACCTGTTCCCCCTGCTGTGAATGTGGCTGGATCGCCGATGCATACTGTCGCAGATGTGGGGTTTGCAGTTACCTCCGGCAGATGGAGCATTGTTATGTCTGTGCTTGCCTCTGTGGAGCTGCAGCCGTGAAGATCGGTGACTGTAACGGTATATGTCCCTGCATTGTCGACTGTTGCGCCTGAGATGACAGGGTTCTGAACAGAGGATGTGAAGCCGTCAGGGCCTGTCCAGCTATAGAGATATGACCCTCCGCCGCCTGACGGGCTGGAGGTGAGCCTTATCTCCGAGCCGATGCATACAGGGGAATTGGATGATGCTGTTACAGTGGGGTTGCTGTATATCGTTATGGTTATCGGACCGTCCTCGTCCCTGCATCCATTGGCATCTGTGACAGCGAGGGACAAGTGATAGACACCCGGCGAAGCTATGGCGACATTGAATGTGGGCGAAGGCGACATTGTTGAGGATAGGAAGGGCAGCCCCGTGCCTGTCCATTCATATGTATAGGGCGGTGTTCCGCCGGAGGCTGAGCCTGATAGTGTCGGGTCTTCAGCACCCGAACAGGCGGAGATATTGCTTCCTGCATTTGCCACAGGTGACGGCAAGAATGAGACAGTAATGGAAGAGGAGGATGTGCAGCCATATCTGTCTGTGGCTGTGACGGAATATGTTCCCGGTGTGTCGACCTCGCAGAAACGGCCATTGTTGTTCATGGCATTCCAGCAGTATTTCTCGAAGCAGTCGCCGACCATCAGCGTCACAGGCTCGCCCTGACAGCCCCCAGAGGAGGGAAAGGCCGAGAGAATGGGGTCAACAATGGGAGGAACATTTATTGTAATTGTCTCGATCGCCTGATTGCCATCGCCGTCTGTCATTGTGTGGGTGAGATTGTATACACCGCTGGATATTGTTGTGAAAAGGGGATTGGCTATGTCCGTAGCAGAAAGGGGGGATGTGTCGCCTGTCCACTCGTGGGTGTGGGGCGGAGGGCCGGATATCCGTGCATTCAGATATAGCACCTCACCTGCGCAGATGTGAAGCTGATCGGTGACAACGGTGAGATGTGTGGATGAGCTGGTCATATCGCCCTCTGCGTAAAGGGCTGTGTCGGCGTATACAGCCCTGTGGGCATAGGCCGATGTCTCAAGGGGAAGCCGTGGTGTCATAGCCTCGCCGGAAAGGGTCATCTCTACATAATATCGGGTGCCAAAGGGCAGGGCAATGGGCTTGTCTATGATGCCGTCACCGTCACCATCGCCGAGTGTGACATCGAAAGCACCGCCGAGAATATCGACATTCATGGTATCGACCCATAGGGGTGTACCCGCTGTTTCTGTGTCGTATATGCTGAATATAACTGCTCGGGTGCCTGTGATCGGCATATCTGCGCCGTCTGTCAGCCTCCCTGAAAAAGGAAGGGAACGCTCGGGCGTTCCCATCAAAACAAATACGATTGAACAAAGTATGGCGATTCTTCTCATGACTTCCTCCACTTATTACAGATTGTAATTGAATATAGTGAAGGAAATCGAATTTTCAAAATCGGAAAATGCCTTTTACCAGCTCACCCTGATAAGGCCGGGGCCTTCCTGAACCGCAGGGGTTGTGCTTCCGCCGGAGACACCGCCGATATAGCTTGAGCCGCCTCCGCCGCCGCCCTGTCCGCCGTAGTAGTAGGACGAGCTGTAGCGACCGAAGACACCCCCTGAGCCGCCGCCGTGATAGCCACCGCCACCACCGCCACTGCCATAGGACGAGGAGAAGGGGTTGGTCACGCCATCGCCGCCTTCGCCTATGCCGTCTGTGTCGCCAGCCTCGCCGGCACTTCCCTCATTGCCCGGTGCACCTGCTGCGCCGCCTGAGCCTGCCGTGGGGAAGCCACCGCCGCCACCACCGACATAGCTGCTGTAGTTTGCTCCATTTCCGCCATTTCCACCGTAACCGACATAGCCGACATATGCAGGATAGGAGGTGTTGATACCACCTTCACCGCCTGTGCCTCCACCTCCGGCACCGCCACCGCCGCCACCGGAACGTCCACCACCGCCGCCGGCGCCGCCGCCGGCACCTGCAACGATAACCCTGTCGCCGATGGCATTTCCGCCCTGACGGACATCAGATGCACCACCGCCATCACCGCCTCTGTAGCTCGAGGTTCCGCCGCCTGTACCGCCTCCGTTCCAGCCGTCCTGACCGCCAACGTAAATATAGATAGTCTCGCCGGGTGTTACGGAGAGATAGCCCTGAGCAAATCCGCCCTTACCGGGTTGACCGCAGTAAAGCCCGGCATTGTTATTGCCCTGTGCGCCCCAGACCTCAAGGAGAACCGAGTTGACGCCGACAGGAACGGTGAATGACTGCTCTGTTCCTGTGTAGTAATATGTCTCGCTGCCGCTTGGGACAGTCAGTGTCGCAGGGTCGGATATGACGCTGCCGGACTCGCAGTTGCCCGTCACAATGCATCGGAACTGATAGCCGTCCCAGCTTGCCGTTACATTGGTCGCAGTGTAGATATTGCTGTTTGCACCGCCGATATTGCCCCAGCCTGTGCCAGTATTCCTCTGCCACTGGAAGGAGAGATCTATACCCGAGGCAACTACAGAGAAGGAGACATCATTTCCGCTGGAAACGGTCTGATCTGCAGGGTGGGACGAGATGACAACCGCAGGATTGACCTCGACTCTGACAGAGGCGACATCCGAGCCGCAGCCCGAGCCGTCTGTGACCTCGAGGATATATGTCCCTGCTGCCGAGAGGGTTGCAGAGCCTATTGTCGGGTTGGCGACCGATGAAGTGAAGCCATCGGGGCCTGACCACGAATATGTATAGGGCGTGCTTCCGCCTGAAACTGTCGAATATAGATTGAGCGTCTCTGTCTCGCAGAGGGGGGCATTGGTGTTCACATTGACACGTGGTGCCTGGTTGATGGTGACGCTTATCGGCGATGATGTGCCTGAACAGCCGTATTCGTCGGTGACTGTCAGGGTATATGAGCCGGATCTGTCCACCTCTATGGAATTGGATGCGCCGCATCCTGCGCCGGGCTGCCAGCAGTATTCGTCATAGCACTGGTCGGAATAGAGTATCAGCCCCTCGCCAGCACAGCCGGATGCGCCGGGATGTGCGGATATGCTCGGGCTGGGATTGGCGTGAACCTGAATGCTGATCGTCTGATATGCTGTCTTGCCGTCTGCATCTGTCATCTTGTATGTCAGGAGATATTCGCCGGGTGTTGCCGTTGTGAAAAGGGGATTTGGCACATCAACGGCAGAAAGGGGGCCTGTGTCGCCGCTCCATAGATGGTCATATGGCTCTGTTCCGCCGGAAAACTGGGCATTGAGCCTGAAATTCGTACCTGCGCAGATGTCATATGTGCTGCCGGAGACCTCTGTGAATGCCGTCTCCTCCATTGTTCCGCCGCCGCCACCGCCGGAACGGCTGTAGTCGGCTGTGTCGGAATATGTAGACCTGTGGGCGAAGGATGTGGGGGAAAGCAGCTCCCTTGGGCTGAGTGTCTCGCCGCCGACTGTCATCTCCAGCCAGTATGGACCTGAAAAATCCGAGGAAATGGGATTGTCCACTGCGCCGTCGCCGTCTGGATCGCCGAGTATGGTCTCGAAATTGCCGTTGACGACATTGACATTCTGTATCTCTTCCCAGAGATGGGTTCCGCCTGTGGCGGTGTCGTAAATCCTGAACTGTATCGTGAATGTGCCGTCAAGGGCTGTATTGGTTGCATCGGTCAGTCTGCCGGAATAGCCGAGCGTTCTCGGCGCAGCGAAAAGTGCCGACATCAATACAAAAACAACAAATAATCTCTTCATGACTCTCCTAATTGCTGAATAGTTTATAGGAAGTGGATGTTGACTTGACAGGACCGAGCAGATATGTCGTAGACACAGCATTTCCCTGTGCGCTGCCGCTGGAAGTGGGCGTTGCCACGTTCTTTATCTCCTTGTCGGCTGCGTCGATAAAATCCCCTGTGAGCTCTACATGCTCTCCGGGATAGCCTATGTTCAGGCCGACATCCTCTGTCTCGAAGATGTCCATACCCCTCAAAAGGGGCTCCTCTGTGCCCTCAAAGACCACAGATACAGTGGATGACTGGGGTATGCCGTCGGGTAAATCTACGAAAAAACCCCGCGCGCCCTTTGTTGCGGACAATGTGTAGAGTGTGTCGCCGTTGTCTATGATCTGTACAACTGCGCTCCCTATCCCCTCCGGGGCATTTGACTCTACGTCAAGCTCGGCCGGCACTGCAAGGCAAAGCGCACTTGCAAGAAGCCACAAGATATGTTTCAATATCCCCTCCGTGTATAAGATGTTAAACACTGCATATTATACTGAACAATCTTATATGTCAAGCCCAATGACAGGGCATCGACTCAAAAATTTACTTCAATGCGCCGATTCTCGAAGGTGGCCAGAGAATGAACCGCGCCTTTCCCTCTATGTTCGAGAAGGGCAGTGCGCCTGCCATCCTGCTGTCTGTGCTGCCGAAGCGATTGTCGCCCATGAAGAAGACAGAGTCATTGCCGACTGTGAAGAAGGTGTCGGAATAGAGTACCCGTGGTGTGAAGCTGCGGCTTTCTATGAGGGAAGTGTCGAATATGGCATATGGCTCATCCAGCCTGACGCCGTCGATATATGTCTTCAGATTGCGAATCTCCACCCTCTCGCCGGGCAGGCCTATGACGCGCTTTATGAGGTAGCTTGCGCCATCGGAATCGACGATGTTCACCATGTCGCCACGGTCTATATCCGCCCTCTTTTCGACAAGGACCCTGTCGCCGTCCTCTATGGCAGGGTTCATCGAATGGCCGGATATGGGAACCATCACCGGGCTGGTATACACATCTGCAAATGCTGACAGGCTGTAGTCGAGGGCGAAAAGGGGGATCAAAAGGAGGAGATAGACCCACCATCTGCCCTTTTTTGCCCTGAAAGCCGTGCCTGCCAGAACAGGCGAGCCGATACGAAGGACAGCGTAAAGCCCGACAACACCGCTCAAGCTCCATGCAGCACCGGTCGCAGCGATCCACATAAGATTGATGCCCAGCATTCCACAGATAACCGCAATGCCGACCCCGACCCTTCCGCCCCTGATCTCGCCCAGCCCGGGGAAGAGTATCGAGAGAAAGACTGCATATGTTCTTTCCTGCCATTTCATATATTCAAGTTAACACAATTATCTGGAAATACAAAGGATTCTACCGATCCCATGGAGCTGAAATTGTTAAACACAAAACCCATTCCATTTTCCACTTGACATTCCCGAATCCCCAATTATAATAAAGTTAGAATATCAAGGATCAGTTGAATTGAGGGGCGCATATGTTTTTTTTATTGGGTGAGTTGTGTTCCGATAGACTGTCAGAAGGGTGGATTTAGATATGGAATATGGATATTCTCTATCAGCCGATGCCCTCGGCTCGACAGTCGTCATCATTGACGGCACATCAAACTCCATAGTCAACCGCATTGAATACGACATGCTCGGCAATATAAAGAATCAAACCACCACCCCACAAGTCGAACTCCTCTTCCGCAAACGCCCCTACCTCTCCACAGCGGGTCTGTATATCAACCGCTCAGGGCTGTACTTCCCCCAGACGGGGAATGAGGGGGTGCCGATTTTAGGGGATCTTCTGAGCGGTAGCGGTGGCAGCGGGGGTAGTAGCGGAGGTGAACCCTGCGAACGACATGATGAGTGTCCAAGGGATTCTTGGTGTATAGATGGTCATTGCATGAGCAACGAAGAATTAATGCCTGACTTTGGAGGGCCAATTACCAGCGAACAATGTTCACTTGATAATGCATATGCTCTCGGTTATCCTGCAGTGCATATCAAGCCTTGGAATATTGGTAATATTTTACATGATCCCATTGATTTAGGCGGGTTCTTTTCTGGCATAGGAACTAATGTAGTCACGGGCTTTACAATCGAAACTATCGGAAGTGCAGGTGCCCAAGTTGGTTTGCTGCTTTTAACTTTTGGTGCTTCTGTTTTGATAGGTACAGCATTAGGCAACGCAGGTGTTCTTGAGCCAAACTGGGAATGTGATAACCTATGAATGCTTTTATGAAACCCCTAGGTTCTCAAAAGATTCTTTTGAGCATCTGTTTTTGCATAGGTTTTGTTTTGCACTCATTTTTCATCTCCTTTTCTGAGATGAGCTGGAGAGTGATTTTTCAGATATTCTTCTCTGCAATAGTTTTTGCCATCTTATTATCAAGAAGTAGTGTCTTTGAGTACAAAATTGGATTAATCTCAAAAGGAGTATTTATAGGTGCTTGGCTTGTAGTGTTTGGATACTTGGTTATACAACCGATAAAAGGCGCAACATTGTATCACATGCTTAGTTTAACTGAGTCACGTATACAGCTCATTAGCTATGTCTATAAATTCGTGGCTAGCTTTTTTATCGTTTATTTCTCTGTTTTGTTAAGTAATGTTGTGAAGGTTACGATGGAAATGAGAAGTAAAGAATGAAGACCACACCCGAACTCCTCTTCCGCAAACGCCCCTATCTCTCCACAGCGGATCTCTATATCAACCGCTCAGGGCTTTACTTCCCCCAGACGGGGAATGAGGGGGTGCCGGTGCAGACAATGCCTTCAGGTAACAGCCCTGAGTGTAGCAGAGGACGCTGGGAGCCTAACCCCAGTGGTGGTGGTAGATATGTGGGTGCCTACGGGTGTAGAGATGATCAAGTATGCAATGCCGGGACATGCTTCCCTCCTGACAATATTGATGACTGGTTTGGAGATGGTGTTGAAATTGGATGGCAAGAATGCGGATCGCTTGGCGAAGTAGATGCGACAGGACGACCTGACTCGGTTTATCTTGATGGTTACACCGGATGGGCACCAATGAAACCCGACACTATCGGCACAGGTAACTCAATCTATATCCCGGGGGGATGGGATGTGGTTTGGCATAATGGAGAAGGGTGGTCAAGTTCGGATCAATTAAACTCACTTCTATTTATGTTTGCTGCGTTGGGTATATCTGAGAAGGTAATATTAATCATTCTTGGAGGTGCTATAACCGAGGAGGCTGCATTAGCATTATTAGTATCTGGTGGGTGGGCAGCAGTTCTGGCAATACCCCTTGCTTTTGGGCTTGACAGCAACATAAGTTATATGGAGATTCCTGGAGAATGTGCATGAGAAAGATGGAACTAAGCAAAATTAATCGATGTCTTAATTTTCTACTGCTTAACACGTTTCCCATTGTTGTATTGGGAGTTCCTCTTTACTTCATCCATTTCTACATAGATGTAAGGCCAATACAAATGAAAACTGTTCTTATTCTCTTTGCCATATCATCAGCTCATCATGTATTTAATAAAGTTATTATTAGTGGAGGGCGTCTAAACCCATCTTATACATCTGGGAAAAAGAAGATCACTGAAGGTTCCTTCTTATGGTTCCCTTTCTTTTTAGCTGCTCTTTTCTATTTCAGTATCCATGATGTTGCAGTTGAGACCTTTTTCTTGCTTTCCCTTGACTTTTGGTTATCCTTTGTTTGGTTTCTGTATGTAGCTTGGGGAGTTAACTTCTTCATAAATTCAGTATTGAATCTTTTTGCTGAGAGAAACCAAAATGTGTCGTAATAAAAATCTCCTCTTCCGCAAACGCCCCTATCTCTCAACAGCGGATCTGTATATCAACCGCTCAGGGCTATACTTCCCCCAGACGGGGAATGGGGGGGGGCCGGTGATGGGTAACGAAGAGACAAGTGGCGACTGATAGTAGTAATTGCATACTTAGAGTTTAATATATTCAGCAAGACACAAGGCTCGTTAATTAGTATTGGTCATTCTTGAATATATTTGGCTGTTTAGTGACTGTGGCTGTGATTTTTGAGAAGATTAATCGCCCCTTTTCCGGGGGACGTTCAGCCGCCTATCACTGCCATAGTGTCTATGCCGATGTCGCGCAGGATTTTCTTTTTTTAGTTTGTAAAGGTATCTATGAGGTCCACCGCAAATGTGAATTCCTCGAAGATTTTC
>NPID01002477.1_pt1 | contig 18870 bp, 19 predicted proteins | sample 8637491 | NCBI WGS metagenome assembly NPID01 (sample SAMN07420843, study PRJNA396082) | bioreactor metagenome | isolation source: sample BA6 brine-fed electro-methanogenic bioreactor BA | place: Japan: Kochi | collected 2016-06-14 | reverse complement strand
ATCAACTCATCAAACGAAGTGGCCATTCCAGTTGATAATGGCATAAGCCCTGTGTTCAAATCTTACTACGATGCTATTCTAATAATCGATTCGGGACAAAAAGAGCTGTCGAGCACTGGCGGACACGCATTGATGAAAATTCATCCTTTTGCCCAAACCCGATACAACCAGGCACGGGAGAATTTAAAATCAATCTTAGCCCATATACAAAGTGGCAATGAGGCTGGTTTTGCTCAGGTGGTCGAGAATGAGGCCATGTCGTTACACGCGCTGTTGATGTCATCCGTTCCCTCGGTAATGCTATTGAAACCCAATACGCTGGTGGCAATTGAGCGACTAAAAGAATTTCGGCAAAGAGACAATATCAACTTTACCTTTACGCTCGATGCTGGGCCAAATATTCATATTCTGTACCCCCAATCGGTGCGTGAGCAGATGGTTCATTTTATTGAGAATAATCTTGTAAGCCTTTGTGAAGAAGGCCGGTGGATTGACGATGAGATTTCCGTTGGCCCAACGCAAATTGAATAGCAATGAAATTTAATTCTAAAATATTGCTGTTTGGCGAGTACTCCGTTTTGCATGGTTCGGATGCTTTGCTTATGCCGTTTCCAGAATATTCAGGTTATTTCGATTTTTATAGCGATTTGGATAAACCTAGCCACAAGGAGCTAGCATCGAACCAAAGCCTTGAGCGATTTATGGATTATATCCAAAAATCGGGAATGGAAAGTATTGTTGATGTTGAGGGATTTAGATCCGATTTGGCTAAGGGGCTGTATTTCAAATCGAATATTCCCACAGGATATGGGGTTGGCAGTTCGGGTGCTTTGGTTGCCGCATTTTACAGTCGTTATGTAGTTCAATCAGCGGGCAATAAACTGTATAAGCATCTAACAAAAACTAAGGATGAGCTAGGGGAACTTGAGTCGTTTTTTCATAGTAAGAGTTCGGGTTTCGACCCCTTGGTTAGCCTTGTAAATAAGCCTATTTTAAGTCGAAATGGAGACATTGTTCCAGTAGATGTAAAACTTTCTAAATTTCACCCTTTTTTAATCGATACAGGAATTGAGCGAAATACTGCGAGTCTTGTTGCTCTTTTTAATGAGAAGATGCGCGATAAGCATTACCAAAGCATATTGCAAAACCAGTTGGTTGGCTTAAGTAATAGTTGTATTGATGCAGTTTTGCAGGAGGATTTAGGTAGGTTTTTCGAAAATATCCAAAGGCTATCAGAATTTCAGGTAACCCATTTGGCCGATATGATTCCTGCGGATTATGTTCCACTCTGGCAGCAAGGCTTAAGCACTAATAAATTTTACTTAAAGTTGTGCGGTGCAGGGGGGGGCGGATTTATCCTTGGATTTGCGCGGGACTTAAATATCAAATCTACACTTCCAAACGCCATAATTATTTAGTTTACAGCCATTTTTTTCGCTTAAAGAAAACAATCAACAAAGCTACCATCACAATCATCAACCCAAGCGAAAAAGGGTACCCCCAGTACCAGTTTAGCTCCGGCATATTCCACGGGCTGGTTTCGGGGTTAAAGTTCATACCGTAAATACCTGCAATAAACGTGAGCGGGATAAAAATGGTGGCAATTATGGTGAGCACCTTCATCACCTCGTTCATCCTGTTGCTCAGGTTCGACATGTACATGTCGTAAAGGCTGTAAACCATCTCGCGGCTATTCTCTATGGTTTCAATTACCTGCACCAGGTGGTCGTACACATCGCGGGTAAATATTTTAACCTCGTTGCTAATAAAGGGCGACTCGTCGCGAAGCAATGAGTTTATCTCATCGCGAAGTGCCCAAATTGATTTTCGGAAAACTCCTAAATCGCTCCTAAGAGCGTGTATTTGCTGAAGATGGTGCTTTTGGGGGTTCATTATAACGTCATCTTCAATGTCAGCAATTGCATCTCCAATTATTTCTAACAGACTTGTGTAGTGGTCAACAATACAGTCTATAAGTGCGTAGGTTAAGTAATCGGGACCAAGTTTACGAAGGCGAGTACCTTCATTTTGGAGCCGTTTAATTATAGGGTCAAAAACCGGATTATCTGTTTCTTGAAACGAAAGCACATAGTTTTTACCAAGTACAATGCTAATTTGTTCGTTGCTTATACTCTCGTTTGTATTGCTTACCGATGTTAAGCTACGTAGAACGATAAAAATGTAACTATCGTATGTTTCAATTTTTGGCCGTTGATTTGTGCTAACAATATCCTCCTGAACCAAAGGATGGAGATCGAAGTATTTCCATATGGTTTTTAGCTTTTCGATATTGTGTAAACCTCTTACTTGTAGCCAGGTTTTCGATTTACTCTCGAGGTATTGATTTGAGTCTGAAATTTTATCAATTGCTTTGGATAAGTAATGTGTCTCATCAAAATCGTGAACTGTTGTTAGTATTTCATCTAATACTTTTTGTCCAGTATGGACTATTGTTCCTGGAGCATCGCCAGGTTCTTTTTTCGATAAATTTTTTTGCCTTTTTATCGATAGTAATCGGTTGATGTGCTTTTTGTTGATTTTTGGCTTAATCATACTAAACGGGAATTAGTTGGAAGTGATTGTAAAACAAAAAGTGGCTACGTAAATGTAGCCACTTTATAGCATATTCGAATTAAAAAGCTTACGTAATTTTTCTACTTAATAGTAGCATTAAGCATCCAAATAAGCTTTTCTTGCTCCTCAATAAAACCAGAAATAAGGCCAACGGTACCTTCGTCACCATTGTCGGCAGCAAACTCAACAATTTCGCGCTCGTTTTTTAGCAGTTCAAGTGTTTCATTTATAACCTCTTTCACTGTTGCATCTGCACTTGAGATATTCTCTTTCTCCTTAATGCTTGCCATATTTATGTACTTTGAGAAAGCGTGTACTGGAGTGCCACCAAGCATGAGAATTCGCTCAGCAATTTCGTCGGCCATTTCGTTAAGGCTATTGTATATATCTTCAAACTTTGCATGAAGCTGGTAAAACTGCTTACCAACAATATTCCAGTGGTAACCTCTTACGTTCATATAGGCTATTTGAACATTGCTAAGGTATGCGTTAAGCTTCTCGTTCATTTTTACAGCATAATCTTTATCTAATCCAATTTGGTTCATTTCTGAAAATCTTTTAATGGTTAATAATTGAGTTTTCTAAGTCGTTAATTAGTACTACTTCTTCTTTATTATTTTGCTAAGTACTTTCTCTTTATCGAGCTTTTTAGTACAGAAGAACCAGTCGTAGCAATGTGTATCGGCATCCTTACTTTCCATACGCTCTTTGGCTACGCCACATGATCCGGCTGTAGGCACAATTACCTCATCGCCAGGTTGCCAGTCGGCTGGGGTTGCAATGTTAAACTCATCGGCAGCTTGCAACGCAATTACAATACGGTAAAGTTCATCGAAATTACGTCCTAGGCTCAATGGGTAGTACAACACAGTACGAACGATACCTTTGGGATCGATTACAAACACTGCGCGTACCGCTTTTGTGTTGCTCTCGCCAGGCATCATCATGCCATACTTTTTGGCAACCTCCATGGTAATATCCTCAATAAGAGGGAAAGTTACCTCTATGTTTTTCATGCCTTTGTACTCAATCTTCTCTTTAATGGTACGTAACCAGGCAATGTGGCTGTATAAACCATCAACCGACAAACCAACAAGCTTACAGTTTGCTTCGTTGAATTGTTTCTCCATATTGGCGAAGGTCATGAATTCCGAAGTACAAACAGGTGTAAAATCGGCGGGGTGACTAAAAAGGATTACCCAACTGCCTTTATAATCGGCAGGGAAATTAATCTCACCTTGAGTTGTTACGGCTTTAAACTCAGGGGCTTTTTCGCCAATGCGAGGCATTGCGAAAACTTGTTCTTGCTTTACTTCTTGTTCCATTTTGCTATTTATTTAGTTGTTTGTATTAAAAAATGAAATTATGCTTGAGTATTACCGCTACCAATACTCTTGCTTCGTTCAATTGATTGGAGGGCAAGGTAATTTTCACCAAATTTTTTAAGGTTTGCCATTTCATCATCAAACTGGTTAAAGTGGCGCTCTTCGTCCTCTACAAGACGTTCAAAGAGTTTTTTCGAAACGGCATCGTTGTTCTTTGAACACTCGTTAGCCCAAATGTTATAGTCGTTTGCGCTTTGCTCTTCCATTTCGGCAGCCATTTCGAGAATTTGCTTCACATCGGTTACTTTTTTAACCGGATGGGCAACTTCCATTTCAACTTCGCCCCCAAGAAACAGGATACGTTCGGCTATATCCTCAACATGAAGCATTTCGTCAATGGCAGTGCGCTTAAAAATATTGGCTAGCAGGTCGTAACCTTGATCATCGAGATGAAAATGGAAATACATATACTGATGAACTGCGGTTAGCTCTTCGCCTACGGCTTTGTTAAGTAGTTCAATGCTTTTTTCTTTCATAGTTTTTAAATTTTAAAAGATTATTAGTTTGGTTTTCTATTTAGGTGTATCGGTAAATTTCCCAGTTATTTGAAGCTTTATGTCGGCTATTGAGAAATTGGGTATTCTCTTTTTGGCAAAGTAGTCGGTAAGGAGCTGACTCAGCTCATCATCTTCAAAATCTTCTATCCGATCTGAATCAATACAGTAAAGATGATGATGGCTTGATGATGTTAGCTCGTAGCGCATTATGTCTCTATCGGTTTTTACCTTTTTTATCAATCCCTTTTCAATAAACGTTTCGAGGGTTTTGTATACGGTTCCTACAGCAATATTTGGGTAGTTTTTGCGGATATGTTCAACTACAGTATCAGCAGTAGGATGACCGTTAATCTCTCTCATGGCATCGAGAACAGCGATGCGCTGTGGCGTTATTTTCAACCCGTGCTTTGTAAGTTCGTGAGTTTTCATAACTATTAAGTATTTAGAATTAAATAATAATAATTCTTACTAAAGAACACGTAAATTTACAAAATGTTTAACTTGATGTCAAATACTTTAGGGTTAAAAAATGTTTATCATTTCAAATAGTTGGAAATGTATAGGATAGGTTTGAATAAATAAGGGGTAAAGCAACCAGCTAATTGGAAGGGAAATATAGCTATAGCGTAATTATAGTTAAAGAAAGGTAAGCTTAACCTCTTTAAGGAATTTGTCCTCGAGAATTTGAGCCATTCTCTTTATAACAGTTCGTCGGATTTCAAGTTCAACGGGTAAGTTTGGATCTTGGTGGGCAACGTTTATTCCGGTTCCTATAATAAAGCTAATATCGTCACTCTCCAGAATAAGTTTTACGATAAGATCGGCAGGACCTTTGCCAAGTGATGAGTTTTCGGTATGCTTGTTAAGTATTTCGGTAACCTTGCTTAGGGTGAGTATTCCTTCTGTCACCAAATCGGTTCCTTCCATATGCGAAATTGGGGGAAGATCGGGGTCGGTAAACTCAAAGCTGTCCTCAATCTCTAAGTTTAGTTCTCGAGAAATAATATCCCCAGTTGTTGCTCCACAAATTACCTTTTTGCCCTTAAAGTCGTTAAATTTAGTGGCTAATTTGCTGTCGTTTTCCTTATCGAAGGGAGGTCCTGAGCAAACTAAAAGTTTTCGGGGTTCTCTAAAGTAGATAGTAGCAGCGCTAATGTCATCCTTGGGGTGGTATCCATCGTTAACGTAAGCCATATTTACAAGTTTTGTGCTCAGCTTGCGGGCCGAGATGCTTGGCTCATTTATAACAAGTCGGAGTGCAAATTCCTGCGCATTGTCTATTCCCCATCCAAAGGGAAAGTCGTCGCTTCCCATACCAGACTGGGTTATTCCATCGCCCCAAATAACAATTCTATCCTCAAGTTGAGGTGTAAAGGTACAATAGCGTAGCTCTTTACCTGCATTTGTTTCGCTTTGCAGAATAACGCATTGCCACCCGGGCTCAAACTTTTCTTTGCCTCTAAGAATTAGGCATTCGGGGTTATCGTATTCAAGTATTCGGGTGGTTCCGTTATGTTCAATGTCGATAATGGTGAAAGTGGAGTAGCTCATTTGCCTAACTGAGCAAACGGGCAATGTGTTCATTATTATATCGGCAATCTTGTTAATTTCCTTGTGCTCTTTGGTAAAGTTAAGAGCCATTGTTGCGGTTAAGGTGGCAAGTACATTTGCCTTAACTCCATGCCCCATTCCATCGCTTAGCACCACAATGGTCCTCTCTTCGCCGCTAACTCTTTGGCTTAGGAAAACATCACCACAAATTCGCTCGCCATCGTGCTGCTTTTGCTGGCAGTTTACTTCGATAAAGAAATTTTGAGGCATACTATCTTAAATATTTGCATTTATAAATTTTCAGTAAACTCTATTTCTTCTCACTTCTATCACCCTCTTTATATGTACTTATTATTGAGTTAAGCATTTGCTCGGTTTCGGCAGCTCCTTCGCCGAGCAAAAAACCAATTTTTTGTACCATGGCTAAATTGATGTCAACGGCATCTGTAATTCGCTTAATAACTTCTTCTTTCCTAACCTCAGGAGCATACATGTCGCGAATAACCGCCCCGATAATGCTGTTCTTTTTAATGGTAAACACCGAAAGGTTAAGCAAGTTTTCCTTATAGTGAATATCTCTGTTCTTTATATCCTCATTATTTTGAAGAACGTAGGAAAAGAGGTTATAAATGTTGTAGGGTAGGAGCGTTTTAAGGTCGGCACCAACTAGACCCGGAACAACTTCGTTTATTTCAAGTGCATCATCACCCAATAGATCGATAAAGCTTTGGTTGCTCTGAACTATTTTAAGCTTTTTATCAACAATAACTAGTGCTGATGGAAGTTTTTTCATCATTGTAGTTATGGTTTCGGAGGCATCCCTAGCAGATTCTTGTTCTTGTCGAGCAATTTTTTCTGATTCCTTAAGGGCTTCTTTGGTTTTTGCCAGCTTTTCGTTGGTTGCCCTTAAGGTTTTAATGTACTCGAACCTATTTTTTAGTGAGTAGTTAATGCACATATCGGTGTGAGCCAAACCCGAAGCAACGGCGACGGCAAAGTCTCTACAGCTAGCATATCCGCATGCCTCGCATCCCGAATCCTTGTTGATGTTTTCTTTGCCAATTACCTTTAAAATTTCATTAACCTTATCTTCTGCTGGCGGGGTTATTCTTTGGTCGTTAGGGTTAAATGAGCATCGAAGTTCATGCTCTATATGCTTTTCAATATTTTTTTCCCATGTTTTCCTGTCGAACGATTTGAGGCGCTTATTGGCATAGTTTACCACCATTGTGCGTCGGATAAATTTTTGGCCACCCTTTGATGTTCCAGGCCCCATTATGCAACCATCGCAGTAAAAAAGGTTAAAATGGCGACTAATGGTTTCAGCATGTCCCTTGAATTCGTTAAGTGCGTCAAGGGTGTTGTCCCTTCCTTCTGCAGTAATAATTTTTCCTGTTAAAAGGTTTTCGTCTATGTCAACCGCTTGCAAAAGGCCATTGGCGATGGGGAGTAATGAGCCCTTGTAACCAATTGGCTCATCAAATTCGCTGTATTCAAGCTTACTCTCCTTTATATCAAACTCATCGAAAAGTTCTCGTAGCTCAGTAAACGTTAGCACGGAGTCAACTTTTCCGTCATCATTGTATAGCTTTGCTTCGTCTTTTGCTTGTATACAAGGGCCAATGTAAACTATCTTTGTATCGCTACCGTACTCCTTACGCACAACTTTAGCCGTTGATACCATTGGAGATACAATTGGGGCAAGGTTGTTAACCAGTTCGGGGTGAAATTTTTCGACTATTGATACTACTACTGGGCATACCGATGAGATAAAATATTTGCCCTTAAAATCATCGAAAAGATTTTTGTACGCTTGTGCAACAATATCAACTCCAAAGGTTACCTCGCAAACATAGCTAAACCCAAGCGATTTTATCATTTGCACAAATTTACGATAGTCAGTAATATCAACAAACTCACCTGATATGGATGGTGCTACAATAGCAGCAATTTTTCCTTCTTCTTTAAGCAGCGCTTTAACTTCTTCCTTTGATGATCGGTAGGAGATTGCATCAACAGGGCAAACCGTTGGACAGCTGCCACAACCAACGCAACGGTCGGGCAGTATTACAGCATAGCTGGTTTCGGCTCTCACCTCAATTGCTTTAACTGGGCAAACTCTAACGCATGCGTAGCAGTTAATGCATTTTTCTTTACTAATTGAAAATAATTGATCCATTTTGCCCAAAATTATATGTCAAAATACGTATTGAGGATTTCTATTGCCGATTGGTTGTTAAGGCCACTGTATAACTTTCCGTTTACTTTTATACTTGGTCCATCGGCACAATTACCAAAGCAATGCCCGCCATGAAAATTCACTTTGTCGCATAGGTTATTCTCCTTAAGGTAAGTTTGAATTGCTTTAAGCATTTGCTTGTTACCACGCGAAAAGCAAGAGCTGCCTAAGCAAATAATAACTTCAATTCGATTACTCATTGCCTAATTCTGTTATATGGTTAACAGCCGTACATGCGTTGCTGTAGTTATTATGCATTTGGTTCATATATAAGTGCTATAGCTTGTTAAGTCGTTACCCGTAAAATTAAGCAATGTTTCACTAATATGTACATTTTTCGCAAGTTAGAATAATTTCAAATTAAGTTTGCATGTTGCTTCTTATTATTCAATTACCTAAATTGTAAACTCATTATCAATCACTTGAGGATTGTAACTAGTTGTAATTCAGTAATATGTTCTGTTATTAAAAAAACACTGTTATTCTCTAAGCGCTATGGAAGCTAAAATTCTCAACTTGCTCGAAAGGTACAGCCATGCATCAATTGAAAGCTTAATTCCCATTTTACAAGATATTCAGGATGAAATAGGGTTTCTATCCGAGGAGGCAATTGTGCAAGTTGGCAAGCATTTGCAGATGCCTACGAGCAAGATCTATGGTTTAGCCACATTTTACAATCAGTTTAGGTTTCATCCTAAGGGAAAGTATCACATTCAGCTTTGCCATGGTACTTCTTGCCACGTAATGGGTGCAGTTACTCTTCTTGAGATTATTGAGAAAAAGCTAAAAATAAAAGCTGGACAAACATCGCGCGATGGAAGTTACAGCCTCGAAATAGTTCCCTGTATGGGTGCTTGTGCCTTTTCGCCAATTATTTCGGTTAACGGTGAGTTTCATGGAAATCTTAATCAGCTAGAACTTGAAAAAATTCTCGACCAGCTAGCTAATGACTAACATGGGTTAAATTAAAACTATTTACAAGAAGATGATAAAACTTAGTTCAGATGATATAAGCTTTTTCACAAGCAAAGTACTGTATAAACCAAGTGATGATGAAGTTAAATTGGTTGAGGAAAAAATTGCTGTTCTAAAAAGAGAAAAAATAGTTAAACCCATTGTTTTTATAGGGGTTACAAGTTCCTCAGTAGTAGCAGGTGCACTAAAAACCCTTGAAGCTGCCAAGGAGTATATTGATAGTTCTGAACTTGATGTTGAACTTGTTGAGGTAGGTAGCATAGGGCTTTGCTCGTTCGACCCAATAATGGATGTTCAGCTTCCAGGTAAGTGTCGTATTTCTTTTCAAAAGGTTACGGCTGATCTAGTACCTTCACTGCTCGATGGAGTTTTAAATAGCTATTTGCTCGAAGAGCATGTTCTTGGTCAGTATCGCAATCAATTTCTTCAACCTTGGCCAAATGTTCCTTATTTCGATGAGCTTTCATTTTTTAGCTCTCAGCATAGGGTGCTTATGGCAAAATGCGGAGTTATAAGCCCGAATAGCATTGTTGATGCAATTGCTTATGGTGCCTATAAAGCCTTTGCCAATGTATTACGCAATCATACGCACGATGAGGTTTGTAAAATTGTTGAGGAAAGCGGACTAAGAGGTAGGGGTGGTGGTGGATATCCAACCGGAATTAAATGGAAAAAAACGTTAGAAGCACCTGCCGACCAAAAGTACTTTATATGCAATGCCGACGAAAGCGATCCTGGCGCATTTATGGATCGGCTGCTTATGGAAAGCGACCCTCATTTACTAATCGAAGGAATAGCAATATCGGCTTATGCCGTGGGGGCCAGTAAAGCCTTTATTTATACACGTAACAGATATGAATTTACAGTGTTGCGTCTTGAACAGGCCATAAGTCAGGCCTATGAGTTGGGGTTACTTGGTCACAATATTCTTGATAGCGGTTATAGTCTTGATATTAGTATTCGTAAAGGACCAGGTGCTTACGTTTGTGGAGAGGAAACCGCACTTATTCAAAGCCTTGAAGGAAAGCGCGGAATGCCTACGCTTAAACCTCCTTATCCATCAACTAATGGATTGTTTGGTAAGCCTACTGCCATAAACAATATCGAAACAATTGCCAATATTCCATTAATTCTAAACAATGGTTCCGATTGGTATAGAGGTATCGGTACTGAAAAATCTAAGGGAACGAAGCTCTTTTCCGTTTCAGGAAAAGTAAACTCAGTTTGTATGGTAGAGGTTCCACTGGGAGTTTCAATTGCAAAGGTTGTTGAACTTGCCGGTGGCGTTGCTAAGGGTCGTAAGCTCAAAGCAGTTCAAATGGGAGGACCATCGGGTGGTTGCGCAACCCCTGAACTATTAAACACACCAATTGACTTCGAAACGCTAAAGGAGTTAGGCCTTTCAATGGGCTCTGGAGGTATTTCCGTATACGATGATACGGTTTGCATGATTGATATGGTTAAATACTTCATGCATTTTATTCAAAAGGAGAGCTGCGGGAAATGTATACCATGCCGCGAAGGTTCACGTCGAATGCTCGAAATTCTCGAAAATATTACACGTCGACCAGTTACCGATGATGGCCACAACACCCTAGAGCGTTTTAAGGGAGTAATTCATCTTGAGAGCTTAGCCGAGGTTATGCGCGATACTTCACTGTGTGGATTAGGACAAACCGCACCAAATCCAATTCTTAGCACACTAAAATACTTCAGAGAAGAGTTTGAGGAACACATTTTTGACAGGAAGTGCACTGCTGCTGTGTGCCGAAACCTCAGAACATTTTACATTGACGTAGATAAGTGCACTGGTTGCGCTGCATGTGCCAAGAAATGTCCAACAAATGCAATCATTGGAACTCCTCGCTCGCCCTATTTCATTGTTGAAGAAAAATGCATTGGCTGCGGAATTTGCGAAGATGTTTGCAAATTTTCAGCAGTTTTTATTAAGTAGAGAAAATTAAATGCTAAAGTATAGCCCCTATGAATTTTGAAGTTGAAGTAAACAACAAGATAATACAAGCTCGCAAAGGCGATACTATTCTTGACACCCTAAATAAAAACGGTATAAAAGTACCTACACTATGCAATTTAAAGGGCTTATCGCCAACAGGTGCATGCCGTATTTGCGTTGTTGAGGTTGAGGGAATTACAAACTTGGTTACCTCATGCTCATACCCAGTTCGCGAAGGGATGAAAATTCAAACCCACTCACCCAGAGTAGTTAAGGCGCGTAAAACATTGGTCGAATTACTTCTGAGCAATCATCCCGATGATTGTTTATACTGCGAGCGCAACGGAAATTGCGAACTTCAGGATTTAGCTGTTGAGCTAAACATTCGCGAGCGAAGGATTTCGGGTAAGAAGCCACGACACCGACTCGATTTATCCAGCCCAAGCGTAGTGCGCGATCCGGCAAAGTGTATACTTTGCGGTAGGTGCGTACGAACTTGCGACGAAATCCAATCTGTATCAACGCTTGAATTCTTAAATCGTGGTAGCAAAACAATTATTGGAACAACCATGAATCGCGATTTAAACTTTTCGAGCTGCATTGCATGCGGGCAATGTGTTATGGTTTGCCCCACAGGGGCATTGCATGAGCATTCCAATTTGGACGAAATTCAGGATGCTCTCAACAATAAATCGCTAAAGGTTGTGCTCCAATTTGGACCCGCGGTTACCGTTTCGCTAGCCGAAGAGTTTGGCCTAAAAGCAGGAAAAGATATAAATGGGCTTTTAGTGGCAGCGCTCCGAAAGATTGGGTTCGATTTTATTTTCGATACAACTTTTGCTGCTGACCTAACCGTTATGGAGTCGGTTGCCGAACTAGCCAAGCGATTCGATAGTAAAGAAAACCTTCCGATGATATCGAGCTGTTGTCCTGCTTGGGTGAAGTATGCTGAGCAGTTTTATCCTGAGTTGCTTCCCTTATTGTCAACTTGCAAATCGCCCCAGCAAATGATGGGGTCAATAATTAAGAACTACTTTGCCCAGGCTAATGATCTTACTTCTAATCAAATTTTTTCCGTTTCGGTAATGCCCTGCTTAGCCAAAAAGTTTGAAGCTCAAAGGCCGGAGATGACAAGTAAAGGCTTGTCGGATGTTGACTTAGTGCTTTCAACCCGAGAACTTGCTAGACTAATCCGACTTTACGGAATAGATATACAGGCAATAGACCCACAATTGGCCGATAATCCCTTTGGTACACGAAGTTCGGCTGGTAAGCTTTTTGCCTCCTCGGGCGGAACGGCTGAGGGAATTGCTCGAACGCTTCATTTCAACCTAACTGGAAAGGAGATGGTATCGCCAAAGATTAATGATCTGCGATCGGTTGCTGGCGTTAAACAGGTTGATGTTAAGGTAGGGAAGGATACACTCAAGTTTATTGTTGCCAATGGGTTAACCGACCTGAAAGATCTGCTTGAGGAAATAAAATCGGGCGAAATTAATGCACATTACATTGAGATTATGGCCTGCAAAGGTGGGTGTGTTAATGGAGGAGGACAGCCCTTTGGTAGTAACGATAAGGATGTGAAGCAAAGAGCTAAAGCCATTTATGAACTCGATGAGCTTGAAACTATTAAATGTGCACATAAAAACCCTAGTTTACTCAAGCTATACGATGATTTTTTGGGTAAACCCGATGGAGAGAAATCGCAACGTTTGCTTCATGTTAAGTATACAAAAAGGGAAGTGTTGCTATAGGATTCATTAGCAAAAAAGGTTAATATGGTTGAAAAAGACGAACATAAGCAGTTAGTATATACCATAAAGGAATTATGCAGGGTTTGTTACACTTGTGTTAGAGAGTGCCCTGCTAAGGCCATAAAAATTATTAACGGGCAAGCCGAGGTTATAACCGATAGGTGCATAGGCTGCGGAAACTGCATAAAGGTTTGCAGTCAGGATGCTAAAGTTTTCCTTATTACTCGCCTCGAGGTAAAAGAACTTCTTCAGTCGAATCGCAAGGTGGCAGCCATTGTTGCACCTAGCTTTCCCGCTGAGTTTACTGAATTAAAGGATTATCGGATTTTCGTGGGGATGATGCGTGCCCTTGGTTTCGATTACGTTTTTGAGGTTGGCTTTGGTGCCGACCTTGTGGCTCGCGAGTACAAAAAGCTGCTCGAATCAAACGATGGTAGAGGTTATGTCTCGTCTGATTGCCCCTCAATTGTAAATTACATAAAGTACTATCACCCCGAATTGGTGAAAAGTTTAGCACCCATTGTATCGCCAATGGTTGCAATGACCAGAGTTGTTAGGCAGAAGCTTAACGATGATGTTAAGGTAGTTTTTGTAGGCCCGTGTATTGCCAAAAAAGCCGAATCCCATGAGGTTGACCAAGGGCTTACCTTTAGAGAACTTAGAGGAATGTTTGAGCATGCTGGAATTACGGGTGAAAAGGTTGAACCATCAGATTTTGACCCTCCGCGTGCAGGCAAGGGAGCCGTTTTTCCAATTAGCCGAGGGTTAATTCAAACCGTAAACCTGTGCGATAACGCACTAGAGGGCAATGTTATTGTAGCCGAAGGTAGGAGAGGTTTTCAGGAAGCCATAAAGGAGTTTGAGGATGGGAAGCTACAAAATCATCACCTTGAATTGCTTTGCTGCGAAGGATGTATTATGGGACCAGGCATGTCGGCCGGTGGAAAGCGTTTTGAGCGTCGAACCTACATCAGCTCATATGTTCAGCGTAAGATTACCCCCGACCAAGAGGTTGAATGGCGAAAACATTTCGATGAGTATAAAGATGTAGACCTTACACAAACGTTTAAGGCAAACGACAGGCGATTACCACTTCCCTCAGATGATGAGGTGAATAGGGTATTGGCATCAATGGGAAAGTTTTCCCCTCGCGATCACCTTAATTGCGGTGCATGCGGTTACGATACCTGCCTTGAGCATGCCATTGCTATTGTTGAAGGGTTGGCCGAGATAGAGATGTGCCTACCTTACACCATTGAGGAACTGCACGATTCGGTAAACGATTTAGCCGTATCAAACGAAAAACTTGCAAAGGTGCAACAGGCGCTTAAGCACTCCGAAAAGCTAGCGCATATGGGGCAGCTATCGGCAGGCATTGCTCACGAGCTAAATAATCCGCTTGGCGTTGTGCTAATGTATAGCAATATCCTGCTAGATGAGCTTGAAGGCGATCATCCTCTCAAAGCCGACCTTGAGCTAATCTCAACTCAAGCCGAGCGATGCAAGAAAATTGTAAGTGGGTTACTTAACTTTGCACGCAAAAATCAGGTTCGGAAGGAGGAGATTGAGCTTAAAAAGCTAGCCGAGGATAGCATTTCATCTGTAGTTGTTCCTAATAATGTTCGAACCGAGGTTATCTGCGCCAATCCGAATTTAAAGGCAGTACTCGATTACGAGCAAATGATGCAAGTGCTTACAAACCTTAATAAGAATGCCATTGAGGCCATGCCAAACGGAGGGAAGCTTAAGGTTGAAGTTGCACAAAGTAGCAACGAAATCGTATTTGCGGTTCACGATACAGGTGTTGGTATTCCCGAAGAGAATATGGATAAACTATATACGCCTTTCTTTACTACAAAAGGCATAGGTAAAGGAACCGGATTAGGATTAGCCACAATATACGGAATTGTGAAAATGCATAAGGGGAAAATTGAGGTTGATTCGAACACCGATAAGAGCAAGGGACCAACAGGAACAACCTTCAGGATAATTCTGCCTAAAGATGATACTATCGCATAGATAGCAATTATACAACAACGAAATAAAAGAGCAGCAATGAGAAAGCAAAAATCAATATTACTCGTCGATGACGACATGGACTACCTTTTTCAGATGAAATTTCAGCTGGAAAGGTTTGGCTTTAAAGTAATATCAGCCGAAAGTCAGCGCGAGGCCGAAGAGCTAATTAAAACGCTTAAGCCCGATTTGGCCATTTTCGATTTGATGATGGAGAACGAGGATAGCGGTTTTATACTTTGCTACAAGATGAAGCGTAAATACCCCGATGTGCCAATTATTCTGGCAACAGCAGTATCGGCCGAAACAGGGATGTCTTTTGGTATAAGCTCAGAGGATGAGCGCAAATGGATAAAAGCCGATTTATATCTTGAAAAGGGGATTAGGCCTGAGCAGCTCGAAAGTGAGATTAAAAAACTTTTAAAGATATAAGATGGAAAAGTTAGATATTTTGGTTGTTGATGATGAGTTTGGTATCCGATCGGGCGTTACGCGAATACTCAAAAACTTTACGGTTAGCTACCCTTTCCTTGATGAGGATATTGCCTTCAACATTATTGAGGCTGCAACGGGCGAAGAAGCCCTAGAGGTTATCGATAACACCCCACCAGCTGTTGTACTGCTCGACAATAAGCTACCCGGAATACAAGGAGTTGAGGTTTTAGAGTATATCAACAGCAACCAGCTTGATATTCTTGTAATAATGATTACATCGTATGCATCGCTCGAACTTGCCGTTAAGGCAACCAACATTGGGGCATACGATTTTGTGCCAAAACCCTTTACCCCTCAAGAGCTTAAATCATCCATAGAGAATGTGGCTAAACACTATTTTCTAAGGCGCATGACTCGCAAGCTGCATAAGGAGGGTAAGCAGGTGCGATTCCAATTTCTAACGGTTCTATCGCACGAGCTAAAAGCGCCCCTTAATGCCATTGAAGGTTACCTTAAAATTATGCAGGATAGACAGGCTGGGGATAGTCTTGATGCCTACGACAAAATGATTGACCGATCGCTGTCGCGAGTTAAGGCAATGCGAAATATGATTATGGACCTTCTTGATCTTACCAGAATTGAATCGGGAGGGAAAAAGCGTGACCTTCGTGAGCTAGACCTTGGCTTAGTGGCCAAATCGGCTATCGACACAATGGTTCCCCTTGCCATTCAGCGCGATGTAAAAATTTGCTACGATAAATCAACCTCGATTCCCTTTATAGGCGATTCAGAGGAACTTGAAATAATTTTTAACAATCTCATCTCAAACGCTGTAAAGTATAACGTTGAAGGAGGTGAGGTACGCTGCTCACTAAAAGTAAAAGATGCTGAAGTGCTTATTGAGATTTCGGATACAGGTGTTGGTATTGCTCAGGAAGATTTACCAAAGCTATTCCGAGAATTCTCACGCATTAAAACCTCAAAAACAAAGGAAATAACTGGGAGTGGCCTTGGACTTAGCATTGTTAAACGAATTGTCGATTTGTACAAAGGGAGCGTAGATATTGAAAGTGAGCCAGGAAAAGGAACAACCTTTAGGGTTATACTTCCAATACTGCCCACGATAAACGATATTACCAAAGGGTAAATTCATGCGCTAATGGTCTTGTTTGCTAATTGAAACAGCAATAAATGCTAAATTTGTTACCTTTGAAGCTTTAATGTCTTTACATAGTTGTGCTTTAGGCTTGTATCATATTAAATATCAAAAAAAATGAAACTACCCGAAAAAACGGTTGAACGCTTAAGCGAGTATCGGCGTACACTCTTTGAGTGCCTAGCAAAGGGCAAAACACACATATATTCGCATGAGTTGGCAGGCTTGCACAACATTACGGCGGTTCAGGTAAGGCGCGATTTAATGCTAATTGGCTACTCAAGCATGAAGAAGAGAGGATACGATGCGCAAGAGCTTATCGAGGTTATAGGTAAGCTTATTGACCATCCCCAAGGGCTTAACGTTGCTGTTATTGGAATGGGAAATTTGGGTAGAGCAGTTACTACATATTTTACTGGGAAAAGGGCGAAACTGAATGTTGTAGCAACTTTTGATGTTGATGAGAATAAGGTAAATAGGGTAATCTCTGGAGTTAAGTGTTACCACATACGCGATATTAGCAAGGTTGTTAATCAGGATAAAATTTCTATAGCAATAATTGCCTCTCCACCCGATACAGCAGCTGCAATAGCCGAAATGGTTGTAATTGCAGGAATTAAGGGCATACTCAATTTTACTACCACACCGCTTTCCGTTCCTGCTAACGTGTACCTCGAAGAGTACGATATGATTACCTCTATGGAAAAGGTTGCATACTTTGTAAAAGAGGTTGATAGTAAATAGTACAAACATTTTTTGATGAATAATTAGCGCTTTCTATGCAGGTACATTATGGTTTTGACAATGCGAAGGGAATAAAAAATGCAGTAGTTACAACAGGCTCGTTTGATGGAGTTCACATAGGCCATAAGGTAATAATTAACAGAATTAACCAAATTGCTCAGAGTATAAATGGTGAATCGGTTCTAATAACCTTTTTTCCGCACCCACGAAAGGTATTATACCCCGAAACAGCTGGTAAGGATTTGATGTTTATCAGCTCGCAAAAGGAGAAAATTGAGCTACTTCGTAAAGCGGGTCTAAACCATCTTATCATAGTTAAATTTACCATAGAGTTTTCCAAAACATCATCGGAGCAATTTATTCGCGAAATGCTCATTGGTAAACTTGGCGCCAAGTTTATAGTTGTAGGGTTTAACCACCACTTTGGCCACAATCGCCAAGGCGATTATGAATACTTATACAAGCTTAGCAAAGAGCTCGATTTTGGCGTTGAGGAAATTCCTGAACAGGACATACAGCACGAAACGGTTAGCTCAACAACTATTCGAAAAGCCATAAAAGAAGGGCGCATTCAGCGTGCCAATGCTTACCTCGATCATCAGTATATAATAATTGGCGGACTAGGTAAAGGAACGCATTTCTTTCTCGAAGTAGAGTTCCCAACGCTAAATGTTCAAATTGAGGAAGCCGGCAAGCTAATACCTCCAAATGGCATTTATGCCGTTGCAGTGCAATGGAATGGAACTCAGTATAAGGCCATGGGCATTATTTGGCGAGAGCACGACGATCAACCAAATGTTGAGGTGCACATTCTCAATTTCGATAACCATTTTCCTAACGATGAGGCTACGGTTTACTTCCAAAAGCAAATAAGCATTGGAATAACTCTAAGCAATAAGCAAACCTTACGCAAAGAGCTTGAGACTGGCAAGTTGCTTGTTGATGAGCTAATTTTTTAGCAATTTTTTACATCTACTTGTAATATTAGCCTTACCCTTTCTATTCTATAAGTTTAATAATTGCTTTTACAGAAAAACTGAGCAAAGTCTAGCTAGGTAATATATTTTCAGTAAATTTATACAAAAGTTGAAGTTAAACTCTGCAAAAGAATAATACTATGGCTAATCTAACAACAAATTACATGGGTTTATCGCTAAGAAACCCAATTATTGCTGCAAGTTCTGGACTAACTAATAAGGTGAGTGATATAGTTGACCTTGAGGCTAATGGAGTTGGGGCAGTAGTAATAAAATCCCTTTTTGAAGAGGAGATTATTAGCGAGGTTAAAGATAACATGAACAGGATGCAGGCTACTGGGTTTATTTATCCTGAAACAATGGATTACTTTGATTTCGATGAGATGGAAGATCCAATAGCAAACTATCTAAAGCTAATTAGCGATGCAAAAAAATCAGTAAAAATCCCTGTTATTGCAAGCATAAACTGTGTTACTTCAGATAAATGGCCCGAGTTTGCTAAGCGCATTGAAAATGCTGGAGCCGATGCCATAGAGCTAAACGTATTTGTACTACCTACCGATTTGGATAGAACAGCCGAACAGAACGAGAAGGTATACTTCGATGCTGTTTC
>NPID01005067.1_pt1 | contig 18892 bp, 10 predicted proteins | sample 8637491 | NCBI WGS metagenome assembly NPID01 (sample SAMN07420843, study PRJNA396082) | bioreactor metagenome | isolation source: sample BA6 brine-fed electro-methanogenic bioreactor BA | place: Japan: Kochi | collected 2016-06-14 | reverse complement strand
CTCGCAGGCGATGGGCGTTCTCGATGTTCGAACACTCGGCATACTGCAGCCCGACCGGATAGCCCATCCACTGCTCGTTCCAGGACGCCTTGTCCATGCGGTTGTCGTGACATCCGCACGAGGCGACCGCGACTTTGTAGAATTCCGGATGGAAGAGCACCGCGCCTGCGGCATTCTGACCGCCCGCGGAGGTCCCGTAGACCCCGACCCGGCTGATGTCGTACCAGGGGTACCTGGCAGCAACCGCCTGGTGCCACAGGATGCGATCCGGAAAACCGGCGTCCTTGAGGTTCTTCCAGCAGATATCGTGGAAGGCCTTGGACCGATGCGCGGTGCCCATGGCGTCCATCTGCACCACGACAAAGCCGAGGTCTGCCAGAGAAGCGAATCGACGGAACGGACTGAAGCTCTTGGGGACATAGGCGCTCTGCGGTCCAGCATAGATCTGCTCGATGACGGGGTACTTACGATTCGGATCGAAATCCTTCGGGCGGCAGAGGATCCCCCATATGTCGGTGGTACCGTCGCGGCCCTTGGCGACGAAGACTTCGGGGGCCTTCCAGCCCTGGGCGAGCAGTTCGCTGATGTCCGCCTCTTCCAGACGGCAGACCAGCGCGCCGTCCGAGCAGCGCCGCAGTGTGTGCACCGGCGCCCGGTCCACGCGGCTGTACGTGTCGATCAGGAACCGACGGTCGGGAGAGAACTGGACCGAATGGTTCCCGTCGCCCTCGGTCAGGGCGACCAGGCCGGAGCCATCGAAGTTGACGCGGTAGTAATGCAGGAAATACGGGTCCTGATGGGGATGCATCCCGCTCGCCTGGAACCAGATCTGGCGGGACTGCTCATCGATCCGGTCGATACCTCGAACCACCCACGGTCCTTTGGTGATCTGGTTGACGATCTTCCCGGCCTTGGCGTCCACGAGATAAAGGTGACGCCAGCCATCGCGCTCGGAGGCGTAGATGATCTCGTCGCTGTCTTCCAGCCAGTTGATGCGATGGAGCCTGAGGTTCTCCGTGTGGGCCGTCCAGATGAAGGTCTCGGACTTCTCGTCGATGATGTTGCGGGCCTGACTGGTGTGGGAGTCGACCTCGACCAGACGCACCCGTTGATGGCCCCGATCGATCTTCTCGTAGCTGAAGTGTCGCCCGTCTCTGTTCCAGTGCAGCTCGGGACGCTGCCAGTCCAGTTCGAGCTTGTCGACGGCGGGTTTGATCTGCTCGCGGGTCTCGACGTTGAAGAGGTTCAACTCGTACCTGGCGAACTTATCGCCCGGCAGCGCATACGGTCGCGTATGGAGCTTGGCTCGCCCACCCTCGGCAGGTGAGGACTCGATCAGATAGACTTCCTTGTTGTCCCCCGGTTCGATGCGAAAGGCGACCAGGGTCTGCGAATCCGGGGCCCAGGAGAGCAGGTTGTAGGCGTTGCCGTCAGCGCCGTCGGTGCTGAGCTGGATTTCCTCCTCAGAGTCGGTCATTCGCAGGAACACGTTGTGGTCTTTGACGAAAGCGGTCCATTGACCATCGGGCGATTCGGGGGACGGATCTCGGCGCCGGCCCGACCTTCCCCATCGAGCGGATCGCTCGGCCTCTTCGTCTTCGGAATCGGACGCAGCGGCATCGGCCTTGGAGCACGTGTAGGAAGACAGATCGCACTGCCAGATGGTCTGTTCCACTTCGAATCGAACGGACCTGGCGTCATCCGTGAATTCGAGACTCTCAAAGGGCAAGTGGTCGGGATCGTATTCGACATCGGTAGCCTCCGACAGAGCGGCCGCCAGGCGGGCGTGGTCGAATGCTTTTCGCCGGATGCCCTTCTCAGCATCGACGAGTATGAACTGCCGCCTGCCTTCGCTGAGGTCGTTGCGGTACCAGAAGCAAGTGCCGTCGGCAAACCAGTGCGGCGCGATCCGGCCCTTGTAGTAGCCTTCCACCCGGCGCGATCCCCGCCCCCTGCCCTGCGGCGCGTCAGCAGCAAAGATCGGTATGCTCGCAACCAACAGACCGAGGACCGCAAGCCAACCGATGTGCCCAATACGTCCAATCCGATTGTTCACACTCATCATCAACTCCAGATGCTGTCGTTCATTAGGGGCGAATGCCCCATGTCAGCCTACAAGCCACTACGGGAGATAGCGCCAATCGACCTTGCCTTTGTAGGCCATGGTGGTCTCCACGAGTTCGAACAGGCCGGGATCGTACGCTTGCAGGGCCTCGCGGGTGGCGATGGGAGCGGGCGCATCGTTGGGGCACACGCCCTGGCCGACGGCATCGAAATAAGCCAACACGCCCTCCGTCCAGTATTCCGCTCGATTGTGGACGGCGACCGTTCCCTTCCACAGCCCCTGCTCCATGGCATCGTCGTAGAGCGCTTTGAGCTGCTCGTCGAAGCGAATGTCCATGCGTTGCACTCGCAGTTCGTACTGCTGGACGTTGCGGCCTCGGTTGTCCCAGTCGGGGTCTACGGGGCGCCGGCCGGTGACGTGATACAGTGCCTTGGCAAAGACGCGGATCACTTGGCACTCGGTGCCATAAGGGTCGCCCGCCAGATCGCCCAGCACGTTGGCCTGATCGACGACCAGCACGTTGATCCCCGGCGTGTATTCCAGGTAGCGCGCCATATGGTCCACGCCCTGCTCGCGCATCTGCGGGAATTCGGGCAGGTCGGCCAGGCTCTCCCCCGGACCGAGGACCACCAGTTTCAGGTCTTCTGCCATCAGGGCCTTGAGGATGTCGTGACGATAAGCGAACATCTTGCGGATGGTGTCGTTGGCCTTGAGCAGGGCCTCGTCGCTGGCACTGCGTCCCAGCACGGTGAACTCGCGGGCCCAGGTGAACTTCGTGTAGTACGGATCGATGTGGAACCTGGCGGGCGGCTCGATCACATTCGGCAACGGCTGGAGCCACGTGTAGCGCCAGTCCTGCTCGGGACTCAGATTGAACGTACTGCGGACCAGTTCGTAGCCTTCGGGATCGTAGATCTTGAGTTGCTCGCGTTTGCCGATGGGCCCGTGGTTCCAGTTGTTGACGCGGTTGCAGTTGAAATAGGCCTGGGCGATTTCACACCAGTATTCGGCGGGATTGCCGATGGCGTAGGTGTCCTTGTACAAGCCCTTCTCCACAGCGTTCCGGTAGGCAGCCATCCGACGCTCGTTCCAGGCCGGCTCTACGCGGCGCAGCGTGCTGTCAATCGTGTGACAGAACTCATGGACCGCAATGCTCTCGTCGTCGTAGCGATCGATGGGCAGGCTCAGGAGGTTCTCTTCGCCGAAACTCGTGGGGAATCCTCCGGTGCCCCGCACCCGTTCGTTCAGGTACTCCGGATTGGGCGCGTTGCGGTTCTCGGGCATATCGGTGTAAACCTGGTCCTTGCCGATGATGATCAGGTACATGCCCCGCTCGACCATGGCTTCCAGGATGTCGGGCCGACCCGCGAGCATGTGCGTGACGATCTCATGGGTCCGCTGCAACGCCTCGTCCGCGACCTCCGCAGAGGCGACCACGGGCATGCCCTGGACGTCGATGTACTTCTGATAGAACTCGCGGCAGGCAGCGATATCGACGGGACCGCCCCGCCGCCGGCCTGGTCTGCCCTGCGCGATCTTCTCGAAAAACGACTCCGGCGGCGCTGTCACCGCCGGGCAAGCGCCCTCGCTCACCATGTCGTCCGAAGACGCACGACCTGCCTCCGACGGGGCGCAGACGTTCGTGCCCAGAACCAGCACCGCAATCAGGATTCCCTTCGTCACTGTCATCTTGAACCCTTTCCGTAGATCAATGGCATGCACTCTGTCGGCGCCATGGTATCATACGAGGGTCGTCACGGACAAGTCCCATGGTTGGGGCAACGCCCTGCCCTGCCGAGTGGATCAACGACGTATCTTACGAGGGCATCTTGAAGGACTCGCCGGAGTCGATGAGTTCCTGGCGTCCCGCCTGCCCCAAGCCAATCTCGTCGTCGGTCAGATAGCAGGCGGGGTCGGGGGCCCATGGATTGCCGAAATGGGCGTCGGCGCGAACGCGAAGGCTGCCCCCGCAGGCGTCGAAGAACTTGCACAACCGGCAGCGACCCTGGATGTGGGCGGGACGATCGCGCAGGCCCTTGAGCAGTGGTTCGTCCGGATTCGTCCAGATCTCGCTGAAGGGCCGTTCGCGTACGCTGCCCAGATCGTAGTGCCACCAGAACTGGTCGGGGTGGACGTGTCCTTCATAGTCGATGCATCCGATGCCGACACCGCTGCTGTAGAGGCCTCCACCATTCCAGGTGAGCAGCTTCCAAACCTCCTCAGCACGATGGTCGCCCTCGGCCAGCAGCTTCCGGTACAGATAGACGCCATCGACGTGATTGTCCACCGTCAGGATGTCCGTCTCGCGGCTGGCCTGCTTGAAAAATCGGGCTTTGGCGAGGATGCGGTCGATGGCGCCGCGGCACTCGGCGTGCGTCAGGTCGTCGCCGATGATCGCGGCGCCGCGCCCACTGGGCACCAGGTGATAGAAGCACACGCGTTCGATGCCCTCGGTCTCAAAGAAATCGAAGAGCCCTTCCAGGTCCTGGACGTTGCGTTGCGTCAGGGTCAAGCGCAGACCGACCCGTACGCCCGCCTCTTTGCAGTGCCGAATGCCCTGGACGGCGCGATCGAATGCCCCGGCGACGCCTCGGAATTTGTCGTTCACCGGGCCGATGCCGTCGAGGCTGATGCCGACATAGGAAACGCCCAGTTGTCGGATCTTCCGCGCGAGGTCGGCGGAGATCAGGGTGCCGTTCGTGGAGATGACCGCGCGCAAGCCTCGAGCGACCGTATGCTCGATCAGTTCGAACAGATCGGGACGCATCAGCGGTTCGCCGCCGGAGAAGAGGACCGAGGGCACGCCGAAGCCGGCCAGGTCGTCGATGACCGCCTTGGCCTGAGCGGTGGAAAGCTCATCGCAAGCCTTGTCGGCGCCGCTGTCGTTGTAGCAATGCACGCATTTGAGATTGCACGTGCGGGTAATGTTCCAGACGACGATGGGTCTCCGCTCGGAGGCCTTGGCGGGCACCGCTTCGCCCTGCCGTTCACCCGAGCCTTTCTTGCCGTAACGCAGCCAGTCTCCCGGCGTAATCTGACCGCAGTAAAGTTTGCTGATGTTGATCATGACGTAAATATCCCTTGTGCAAACAGGAGCATCCAAATACCGATGCGGAGCACCCATATCAAGTAAAAAGCCGTATGCACAGCGCCTGCAGGCAAACACCCGCCTGTTTGGCGCCGTCGATCGATCCCCCGTTTCCGGAAAGCGGCATTATACGCTTTTCAGTCCCTGTGAACAACCCTTTTGCCACCGGTCCGGCCAGGAACAAGATCAACGCAAATCGGCTGCAACTGGTCCTTGCACCAGGGGTTCGGGTCCGCTACACTGGCGGCATGACGATAGGCATAATGCACACGATGTTCAACCTTTCTGCACACCTGACGAAGCCAACCCCCTATTCGTTTCACCGTCTATCGAGGAGACAACCATGACTCGACCCAGCGACCCTCTCACCGTCAACCGTCGACAGTTCCTCCAGGCCACCGGTTCGCTCGCGGCCGGAGCGGCTGTACTCGGAACCCTCTCTCCAGCAGCGTATGCGGGCGAGGACAACACGATTCGCCTGGCACTGATCGGCTGCGGTGGACGCGGCACCGGTGCCGTCGGCGATGCCCTGTCGGTTCCAAACGGAGGTCCTACCAAGCTCTACGCGATGGCCGACGTGGTGGAAGACCGCATGAACAAGGCGCATACGGCGCTGAAGGAGCGATTCGGCGACAAGATCGACGTGCCGGACGTGCGCAAGTTCATCGGATTCAAGGCCTACCAGAAGGCCATCGACATCCTCCGGCCCGGGGACGTGGCGATGTGCACCACGCGGGCTTACATCCGACCGCTCCACGTCGAATATGCGATCAAGAAAGGCATCAACGTCTTCATGGAGAAGCCCTTCGCCTCCGACCCGGGCGGTTTGCATCGGCTGCTCCGCGCGGGTGAAGAGGTTGAGCGCAAGGGCGTCAAGGTGCTGGCAGGCGTGCAATGCCGCCATTCTCCCGCCCGACAGGCGCTGATCGAGAAGATCCGCAACGGCGAGATGGGCGAGATCCCGCTGATCCGCGCCAACCGGCTCGGCGGCGTCGGCTGGCTGGGCAACCAGGGCGCCAACGCGAACAAGCTGATGAGTCAGCTCCAGTTCGGCCGGGCGCAACTGCTCTGGATCGGCTCGGGCCACATGGTCGACAACCTGATCCATCAGATCGACGAATGCTGCTGGATCAAGGACGCCTGGCCCGTGAAGGCCGAGGGATTGGGCGGGCGCGTGCCTCGCAGCCAGGACCATGGGCAGAACATCGACACCTATTCGATGGAATACACGTTCGCCGACGGGACCAAGGCCTTCTGCGGCTTCCGACGGATGAACCACTGCCGCAGCGAGTTCGCGACCTTCATTCACGGGACCAAGTGCGCCGCCCAGTTCTCCGGCGACGTCCACGCCGCGACCGTGCACATGTTCAAGGACCAGCGGATCGAGAAGAGCAATATCGCCTGGACGCCGACGAAGGACCGCTACAGTCCGTGGCAGTACGAGTGGAACGAGTTCATCAAGAGCATCCGGACCGACCGGCCGCACAACGAGCTCAAACGCGCCGTCTACTCCGATCTCACCTCGTGCATGGGCCGGGCCGCCTGCCATACCGGCCAGACCGTAACCTGGGACGATATGATGAAGTCGCGCTTCGAGTTCTGCGACTATCTCGATGACCTGGACTACGACAGCCCGCCCCCCGTAAAGGCGGACGAAGACGGCTGGTTCCCCGTCCCCATCCCCGGCCAGTGGACCGAAGTCTGATCGCAATCAAACCTTACAAGCGAGCCATACCCAAAGGTGTCCGGTCCAGGCCGGGCACCTTTTCTTTTCAAGGCTTCAGACTTCGCGGGCGTCCTGGAGGAGGTCGGCGATGTGGGTGATGCCGACGCCGGGACCGGTAGGGATGGTCATGGCGCCGTCGGCGACCTTCAGCGGCGGATCGAACCAGCCGGCATACTTCTCGATGCCCTTCTTGTATTCCTGATAGCGGCCGACGTCGGGCACGTACGATGCGAAGTGGAGCATGTAGACGAACCCGAAGCCGCCGGAAATGTGTACGGTGGTGGGCATGCCCGCCAGGGCCGCCATGCGGGCGACACGCGTACTGCGGACCAAGCCACCATAGTATTGCAGATCGGGCTGGACGATATCTACGCCGCGATGGGCGATCATCCAGCGAAACCGCCGCTCGCTGGACTCCTGCTCGCCTCCGGCCACGGGAATCGTCAGTGCCTCGGTGACCCGCTGTGTATCTTCGAGATGGTCGAACGGACAAGGCTCTTCGAAATAGACAGCATTGATATCTTCCAGCATCCGCCCGATCTCGATCGCCTGGGGCGGATCGTAACTGCTGTTGGAGTCGGCGTGGATGTCGACCCGATCGCCGAGCACCTTGCGGGAGAGCGGAATCAGCTCCTTGGTGCGACCGCGCATCGCGTCTTCGTTGCGGCTCATACGTCCGCCCACGCGATACTTGACCGCCTTGGCGCCGGTCTCGTCGATCAAGCGCTGAAGGTGCTCGACTTCTTCCTGCGGCGTGCTGTCCCGGCGGCTGCTGGCGACGTAGTACGGGACCTGTCGTCGTACGATCGGCCCGAACAGTTCGCCGATCGACCTGTCGGCGGCTCGGCCGAGCATGTCCAGCACCGCAAATTCCACCCAGGCTACCGGACACCACAGCGCCAGGCTCTGGAGCTTGTAGTTGCTCTGGTAGCGGTAAACACCAAAAAGGTGGTCCTCCAGCTCGCGGGCGTCTTTGCCGATGAAGTACGGGATCACCCGCTCTTTCAGGATNNCTGCGATGCCTTCAACGCCGTCGCGTGAGCGGACATGAAGGAAATACTCCCCGTCCTTCTGCAACAGACGGACGGAATCGATCACAAGAGGTGAATCCAGTTCCGAGAGCCGGAGGATCGGGCGGGCCGCAACGGCGTCCAGCGCTTCGACTGCCACGTTCGACGGCAAACCTGTCCTTTGAGATCGACTCTGACCGGCCCCACAGCCGGAGAGGACGCCGGTGGCAGCCACTGATGAGGCCAACCCGACGAATCGACGGCGATTCAAGTTCATGCCTTTCTCCTTTCCAATGCGGTACGAGGCGACAGACCATCCTATCCTCATCCTCCGATACTGGCCACCGTGAACCGTCGTGTTTGTGGTGAAACGACGTGCGCGAATTGGCGAAAAGACAGCCTTGAATTTGCGGGCCCACCTCGTCTAAGATTCAACCCAGGAACACCATCAGACAATCGCGAGGTGGGATCCCGGTGATCGTCGGCATCCCGCTCGCCCAAGACGCGTCGTGCGGAGACGCACGACCCACGGGAGACCGCTATGAGGAAAACGACGTTGATCGCCCTGCCACTCGTTCTGCTGTTCCAAGGTTTGCTTGCGGCCGAGGGCCAGGACCCCACGGTCCGTGCCTTCGAAGAAAAGATGATTCAGGCCCGGCCTCTGCCCCTGCACAGCGTCCGACTGACGGGCGGACCGCTGAAAAATGCGCAGGGCCTGGACGCTCAGTACCTGCTCGATCTGGAGCCGGATCGGATGATGGCGGGCTATCGGATTCGCGCCGGGCTCGAACCGAAGGCTCAGGGCTACGGCGGTTGGGATTCCGTCGAGGGCCGGCAATTGACGGGGCACGTCGCAGGGCATTATCTCTCAGCGGTCAGCCTGATGTATGCCGCCACGGGCGACGAACGTTTCAAGAAACGCGCCGATTATCTCGTCGAGGAGATGAAAGCCGTTCAGGACAAACGAGGCAACGGCTACCTCGGCGCGATCGCCGACCGGGAAGGCACCGACGGAGCCGAGATCTTCGAGCGCGTCGCCGCCGGCGACATCCGTTCGGGCGGGTTCGATCTCAACGGCATGTGGGCGCCCTGGTACACCCTCCACAAGACCTACGCGGGTCTGCGCGACGCCTATCGCTTCACAGGCAACCAGACGGCGCTGGAGTTGGAGATCAAGTTCGCCATCTGGGCGGAGGGCATCGTTTCGAAGCTCTCCGAGGCGCAGGTCCAGCGGATGCTGAACACGGAATTCGGCGGGATGAACGAGGTCTTCGTCGATCTCTATGCGGACACGGGCGACCCGCGCTGGCTGGACCTGTCGTACCAGTTCGAACACCGTTCGTTCATCGATCCGCTGGTGCGCCACGAGGACATCCTCCCCGGCAAACACGGCAACACGCAGGTGCCGAAGCTGATCGGCTCGGCGGATCGCTTCGCTTACACAGGCGCCGCGGCCGATCTGCTGGCGGCCGGATTCTTCTGGGACCGCGTGGTCGATCATCACAGCTTCGCCACCGGTGGTCACGGCAAAGACGAGTACTTCCACGAACCTGACGAGTTGGCCAAAATCGTGGACGGACGCACCTGCGAGACGTGCAACGTCTACAACATGCTCAAGCTGACCCGTCGGCTCTTCGCACTGCAACCCGATGCCCAATATGCCGACTTCCACGAGCGGGCGTTATTCAACCACATCCTGGCGTCGCAGGACCCCGACGCGGGCTGGGCCTGCTACATGGTTCCGGTCGGGCGCGCCGTACAGCACGAATACGAACGGAACATGCGCGACGGAGGCTTCACTTGCTGCACGGGAACGAGCATGGAGAGCCATGCGCTGCACGGCCACGGGATCTACTACGAATCGGGCGACACGCTCTGGGTGAATCTCTACGCCCCTTCCACCGCCAACTGGAAGGCAGCCGGTGTCAAGGTGGCTGTTGAAACAGGTTTCCCCGAAGGCGAATCAGCCACGATCAAGCTGACTGTGGATTCGCCCCAGGAATTCACGCTGGCGTTGCGAAAGCCGTACTGGGCAGGCGACGGCTTCGAGGTCGCGATCAACGGTTGGCCGGTATCGGACGAGGTGATCGATCCGTATCGCGATGTCCCCGAATCGGGACGTCCCCGGCGCGATCGTCAAACCGGACTACGGGGACCGAGTTCCTATGTGGAGCTGAAACGAACCTGGAGCAGTGGGGATACGGTCGAGGTGACGCTGCCCAAATCGCTGCACCTGGAGCCGACGCCGGACAATCCGCGCGTGGCCGCGATCCTGTGGGGACCGTTGGTGCTGGCGGGCGACGTGGGCCCAGAGCCCGAGAGAGGACGCGGCAGGAATCGCGGGCAGCGGATCGAAGCCCCTATCTTTGTCGCTGCAGAGCAGCCGGTGAGCGAGTGGCTCAAACCCGTGGCAGGCGAGCCCGGTCGATTCCGTACGGATGGCGTGGGACGCATTCCCGACGCGGTCGACCACGCCCGAGATGTGGATTTCGTCCCATTCTATCGTCTGCACCGTCGCACGTACGGCATCTACTGGGACCTCTTCACGCAACCGGAATGGAAGCAGAAACAGGCGGAATATGCCGCGGAGAAGGAGCGGCAGCGGCAGCTCGAACTGGCCACCGTGGGCTACGCGCAACCGGGCGAGATGCAGCCGGAACGCGACTACAATTATCAGGGTGGCGACGACAGTCGACCCCTTCGCGTCGAAGGTCGCGCCGGGCGGTGGAGCCGAAGCTGGTTCTCCTTCGATCTGCCGGTCGATCCCGCACAGCCCATGGCACTGGTCGTAACCTACTACAGCGCTGAACGGCGGCGTGGTCCGGCTCGGTTCGAGATCCTCGTGGATGGCCAGCGGATTGCCCAGCAGGAACTTGAATCCAGCGAACCCGCCCGCTTCTACGACGTCGAATATCCCGTCGCGCCCAATCTCATTCAGGGCAAGGAGAAGGTCACGGTGCGCTTCCAGGCGAACGAGGACAGTTCCATTGCGGGCGTGTTCGGCGTTCGCATGATCCGCACCGGTGCAGCCGGCGCCGAAACGCAGGCCACCGAATCGCAAGCGGCGGAACCGGCATCGAAGGTCAACCTGGCGGTCGTGGCCCAGCCGTCGACGTCGTACGTCTCGGGCGACACCTCGACAGGGGCATTGAACGATGAATCCGAGCACCGAAGCTCGCGAGATCGCCGCCAGGGAGCCTGTGGCAACTGGCCCACGCGCGGGACTCAATGGGTTCAGTACGAATGGAGCCANNTCTGACAAGATCGACGTGTACTGGTGGGATGACCGGCAAGGCGTGCGTCTGCCCAAGGCATGCCGCCTGCTGTACTGGAACGACGATGAGTTCGTCCCGGTGAGCGACGCATCGGGCCTGGGTGTGGCGGAAAGCCAGTACAACACGACCACCTTTGACGAGATCCGCACGTCCAAGCTCCGCCTGGAGATCGACGGCAACGATACCTATTCCACCGGCATTCTCGAGTGGAAGGTCTACGACTCAGGGCGGTCGCCCGACTTCCCGCCGCGCGTCGATGCGGGCGTCGATCGCGTCGTTGTGCTGGGCGGCAAGACCTACCTTTCCGGCACGACGAAATCGCTGGAGAAGAGAGGGACCCCGCCGACGAAGGTGACCTGGAGCAAGGCCTCCGGGCCGGGAGCTGTTGTCTTTGAAAACGCCGGTGTGCCGGCGACCAGCGCGACGTTTTCTGCGGAGGGCGACTATGTCCTCAAACTGACCGCGAACAAGGGCCCCCTGCGCGGATCGGCAACGCTGAACGTCCAGGTCGTCACGCCCCCGCCGGGCAGAAACCTTCACCTGGTCGACACGAAACCCTATCGGATCGACAGTCCGCTGTGGAACGATCGCGCCAAGGCCCTGATCGTCAACTGGATTCCGCACTGCATCGCGAAGATCTCCGATCCGAACCTGAGAGAAGGCGGGATCAACAACTTCATCGATGCCGCCAACAAGCTGGCGGGCAAGCCTCATGGCCAACATCGGGGTTACGTCTTCTCCAACGCCTGGGTCTACAACACGATCGAATCGATCTGCGTGGCGTTGATGGTCGATCCGCAGGGCGATGCGGAGATCATCCAGGCCCAGCAGGCGATGAAGGCGACGCTGGAGGACTGGATTCCCAAGATCCTGGCGGCGCAGGAGCCCGATGGATACCTCCAGACGGTCTTCACGCTCAGCGACCGCGAGCGCTGGTCGCCCCGACATCGAGCCGACCACGAGGGGTACGTCGCAGGCTACTTCCTCGAAGCAGCGGTCGCTCACTACAATCTCACCAAGGGCAAGGATCAGCGTCTCTACCGCGCCGCCAAGAAACTCGCGGACTGCTGGGACGCGAACATCGGTCCGGCCCCCAAGAAGGAATGGTACGACGGACACCAAGCGATGGAAATCGCCCTGGTGCGGTTCGGTCGCTTCGTCAACGACACCGAAGGCCAGGGCAAGGGTGATCGGTACATCAAGCTGGCCAAGTTCCTCCTGGATTGCCGCAAGGATGGCTCGGAATACGACCAGAGCCACGTGCCGGTGATCCAGCAGTACGAGGCGGTGGGCCACGCGGTGCGGGCGTCGTATTCGTACGCCGGCATGGCCGACGTCGCCATGGAAACAGGCGACATCGACCACCAGAGCGCCGTCATGAGTCTCTGGGACAATATCGTCAACCGCAAGTACTACGTCACCGGCGGGATCGGCAGCGGCGAGACCTCCGAGGGATTCGGACCCGACTACTCTCTGCGGCACAACGCCTATTGCGAATCCTGTTCGAGCTGCGGCCAGATCTACTTCCAGCACAAGCTCAACCTGACCTATCACGACGCCCGCTTCGCCGACCTGTACGAGGAGACGCTCTACAACGCCCTGCTCGGTTCGATCGATCTGGAGGGCAACAACTTCTACTACCAGAACCCGCTCGACTCGTATGGTGCGCGTTACGAGTGGCATGGCTGCCCCTGCTGTGTGGGCAACATCCCCCGCGTCCTGCTGATGCTGCCCACCTGGACCTACGCCACCAGCGAGGACGGCCTCTACGTAAACTTGTTTGTCGGCAGCACGGTAATGGTGGAGAACGTAGGCGGAACGAATGTGGAGGTCGTTCAGGACACAGATTATCCCTGGAGCGGCGATGTGGCGATCACCGTCCACCCCGCGGCGCCCAAGGAATTCAGCATCCGCATCCGCGTGCCGAATCGCGGCGTCAGCGAACTCTATACGCCGGCGCCGGAGGCCGATGGCATTGCGTCGATTGCCGTCAATGGGACGAAGATCGCGCCGGCCGTCGAGAAGGGCTATGCCATCATCACCCGCACGTGGACGGCGGGCGACAAAATCGAGTTGAAACTGCCAATGAAGGTCCAGAGAATCAAGGGCAGCGACAAGATCGAGGCCACGCGAGGGCGAGTGGCTTTGCGCTACGGCCCGTTGATCTACTGCGCCGAGAGCGTCGATCAGAACCTGAGCGGCGTGCTGGGTCCGACGTCCGCCTTGCGTACTGAGTGGATCGATGATCTGCTGCACGGTGTAAGGATCATCAAGGGGACCTGGGCGGATGGATCGCCCATGACCGCGATCCCCTACTACGTCCGCGACAACCGGGGTGTGGGAGAAGCGGAAACGGATGACGAGCAGGACGGCGCCAACCGGCGCAGCCGACGACGACGTCCCCTCAGCTCGTCGGTCTGGCTAAAGGATCAGTAACACGCATGGAAGGCCATGGAGCATTCACCGGCATTTGAGCGGGCGATGCAGAGCCTCAAGGACGGGTGGAGCATCGCCTTCGTGACGGCGGTTGCGGTCTCTGGAGCGACGGAAATGGGCATCCGCTCGTCACCGGCCTGCGGCAGAAGCCCGAGCGCGGTTCGACACAGGTTGACCGCCTCGCTCAGCGGCAGAACCGCATGTCCGCGCGCCGGGCGCCGGTAAGGACGCCGCACCAATGCGCAATGGATCTTCCGCAGCCAGGTTGACGTCGGGCCCCATCGCGACCACGTTGATCCGTCTCTCGGCGCCGATGCTCGTGGGCATCCTGGCGATGATGGCCTTCAACGTCGTGGATACCTTCTTCGTCAGTCGCTTGGGGACGCTGCCGCTGGCGGCCATGACGCTGACTTTCCCGGTCGTGATGGTCGTCGGCACCTTCACGCTCGGGTTGGGGGTCGGCGCGATGGCCATCATCTCGCAAGGCATCGGCGCCGGGGACGAAACGCGAATCCGCCGATGCGCCACGGACGCACTGACGTTGGCGGGGTTGTGCGTCGTGCTGCTGACCGCTGTCGGACTGGCCACGCTGGAACCGCTGTTTCGTCTGCTGGGCGCCACCGACGCGATGATGCCGTTCGTGCGACAGTACATGGTCATCTGGTACCCCGGGNNATCGGCAACAACATCATCCGCGCCACCGGCGACACGACCACGCCCAGCATCGTGATGCTTGTCGGCGTAGCGGTGAATGCGGCGCTCGATCCACTGCTGATCTTCGGCTGGGGTCCCGTGCCGGCCATGGGCATCTCCGGGGCCGCGATCGCCACCGTCCTGGCGCGGGCCATGACACTCGTGGTGGCGTTTCTCGTCCTCCATTTCCGAGAGCACCTGCTGACCTCGCCCTGGCCGGGCCGACGGGAGTTGATCGCCTCCTGGAGGGCCCTGCTGGTCATGGGACTGCCGGTGGCGGTCTCCAACGCGATCATCCCGGTAGCGCTGGGCCTGATCACGCGGATCGTCACGCAATTCGGCGCCGAGGTCGTTGCCGGATTCGGCGTCGCGACGCGCGTCGAGGGTTTTGGTCTGGCTCTGATCTACGCGCTCTCTTCAGGCATCAGCCCATTCGTCGGGCAGAATTTCGGCGCCGGTCGGATCGACCGCATTCAGCGAGGACTGCATTTTGCGGAGATCTTCTGCCTGGCCTGGGGCGTGCTGCTCGCCATCGTGTTTCTGCGGTTCGGCAGGCCCCTGGCGAGCTACTTCAACCCGAACCCATCCGTGATCCAGGCGGCCAGTCTGTACCTGTGGGTGGTCTCGGTGAGTCTGGGCCTGCGCGGGATTCACCAGGTGATCTGGACGGCGCTGAACGTTCTGGGCCGACCTTATGATGCCCTGTTTCTCGAGTTCCTGCTGGCCTTCGGGCTCTGGATCCCCCTGGCGTTTGCCGGTGCCCATCTGGCCCAGATCGGAGGCCTCTATTGCGGCCTGTCGCTGGCGAATATTCTCGCCGGGACCGCCGCCATCGTCTGGGTCAATCGCGTGACGAAGAAGGCCCGTGCGGAAAGAGACGACTGACGGTGTAGCCGATCGCGGTAGTGACCACGAACGAAATCGGGAAGTACCACATCGGCATGAGCCGGCCCGGGTAGACCCATTGGAGGAACACCGTCAACCCGATCGCGCTACAGGCCCCGATGAGCCAGCCCCGGAAGTGGGCTCGACGGGTGAGCATGCCCAGTATGAAGATGCTCAATATCGGCGCCGCGAAAAGACCCATGACGTACATCCACATCTCAACGATGCCCCCGATCCGGGATGCGTATACCCCGGTCAGCGTGGCCAGGACTCCCAGGATCACGGTCAGCCATCGCGCCAGCGCCACGTCGCTGCCATGAACGTCCTCGCGGTGCCGCAACGGCTTGACCCAGTCGTTTACGATCACCGTCGAGACCGAGTTGATTCCCGAATCGACGCTGCTCATCGCGGCGGCAAAGATCGCGGTGACCATCAAGCCGGACACGCCGGGCGGCAGGACGTGCATGATGTAGAAGGGCAGGATGCCGTCGGTCTCGAGCGCCGGATCCAGTCGGTCAGGGAAGGCCTGAAAATAGGCGAACATGCCGATCCCGATGAAAATCAACACGCCATTGACGACCAGATCGTTGACCGCGTTGAATGCGATGGCTTTGACGACGCCCTTGTCGGTGCGAACCGCCAGGAGCCGCTGGACGGTGACCTGATCCGTGCCATACTCATTCAGGAAGACGAAGAACCAGCCGATGGCGGCCGACAGGATGGTGAGCTTGCTCACATCGGTCCAGTCGAAGACGTCAAATTTGCCCGCTCGGGTGGCGACATGCACGATCTGCGCGACCCCGCCGGGCACGTGAAAGACCAGCGTGCCCGCCAGCCAGACGGCGCCGCCAAAGAGAATCACGAACTGCACGACGTCCGTCCAAATGACCGCCGAGAGCCCACCCAGCACCGTGTAGGTCACGGCCAGAAAACCCATCGCAACGATCGCCAGCGTCACAGGCATGCCCGATGCGACGGACAGGGCCTTGGCGGGGGCATAGATCACGATCCCGAGCCATCCGAGCCGGCTGAGAACGAAGAGGGCCGAGACTGCCCGGCGCGCATGCGGCCCGTAGCGCAAGAGGATGAACTCGTAGCTCGTGGTGACGCGGTGCCGGCGATAGACCGGATAAAACAGCCTGGCCAGGATCGGCGCCGCGACCAGGCTCATGGCTACCCCGAAGATCATGGCGATATTCTGTCCATACGCGAAACCCGGCACCCCCATATACGTGGTGGCGCTGGTCAGCGAGGCGAACATGCTCATCCCTACCGCCAGCCAGGGCATGTTCCTCCCGGCCAGGAAATAGTCCTCGGTGGTCTTCTGCCGACCGGCCAGAGCCAGACCGATCCCGACCATACCCGTCAGATAGGCGATGAGGATCACCGTGTTGAGAACACCGAATTCACCCAGCATAGGGGGTCATCCTATCACATGCACGAACGACCTCCAACGACGGATCACGACTTCTGGAATCTCGTGACAACCCGATGAAGGCTTGAACGGCGGGACCCGCCGCGGTATGATAGCGGTCAAATTCTCAGCCAACATCAGAGTCCAACGGGCGAAAGGAGAATGTCACCATGCAACGACGCCAGTTCCTCAAATCCACCGCAGCCCTCGGAGCCGGCTTGACCGTTCTGCCGAGCGGCGTGCTCTCCGGGGCCAACGCCCCCAGCAACAAACTCAACGTCGCCATCATCGGCACGTGGGGTCGGGCCGACGCCCACTTCGATGCCATCTCCAGCGAGAACGTGGTCGCCTTGTGCGACGTCGACGAAGAGCATCTCGCCCACGGCGCCAAACGGTTCCCGAAGGCCAAAACGTACATCGATTGGCGTAAGTGCCTTGACCAGAAGGGGTTGGACGCCGTGCTCTGCTGCACGCCCGACCACACGCACGGCCATATCGCCACCTGGTCGATGAACCGCGACCTGCACTGCTATATGGAAAAGCCCCTGGGCATCAGCGTCGAGGAGGTTCGCCTGGCGCGGGCCAAGTGGATGGAGAAGAGGCATAAGCTGGCCACACAGGTCGGCACGCAGCGTCACGCGAACCCGAATTTCAACCGGGTCCGCGAACTGATCCAGGACGGCGCCATCGGCACGTTGCAGAACGTCTACACCTGGGGCAATCGTCAGATCCGCCGCAAGGGCTATCCGCCGGCACAGGGCGAGCCGCCGAAGCACCTGCACTGGGACCTCTGGATCGGCCCGTCGCCGTGGCACCCCTACAATGCTGAATACTTCGTCGGCGGCCCGGGTATGAATTGCCTGAGTTGGAATATGTACTGGGACTTCGGCACCGGACAGGTCGGGGATATGGGCAGTCACACGATGGACCTGGCCTGGCACGCGATGGACGCCGAACAGCCGACTACCGCCGAGGCCAAAGGCGATCCGTACAATCCTGAGGTGACGCCTGTCGAGCTGCAAATGCATTTCGACATGCCCGCCAACGACTGGCGACCCGCCATCCGCCTGGGCTGGTACCAGGGCGGCGCGATGCCGCGTACTCCCAAGGAATGGGTCGATCTGAACAAGATCGGGCACGGAGCGATGTTCAAGGGCGAAAAGGGGTTCCTCATCGCCGATTTCGGATCGCGCCTGATCATTCCGTGGGGCGACGATGCGGACATGAGCTACTACAACCGGCGCGACAAGGACGAGATGATCCCCGACTTGGGCCACTTCCAGAAGGAATGGACCAACGCGTGCAAGGGCGACCTGAAGACCACGTGCGACTTCAAGTATAGCGGCGATCTGATCGAAACGATGCTGCTGGGCCTGGTGGCCTACCGGGCGGGCAAGAAGCTCGAATACGACGGCGCTACCGGCCGGATCACCAACGACGCCAAGGCCAACGAGCTTCTCCGTCGCAAGTATCGCGATGGCTGGCCCCTCGACGCCTGATCGCGCCGCAAAGAACCGTAGGTCATTTCGACAGATTTCCAAGGGTGAGGCCCAGCGCCTCACCCTTTCTTATTGCGAAAGGGGCGCAGGTTCATTCGCCCTTACAGCCGAGACAGTCGGGATTGCGCTGGACGGGCACTTTGCGGAAGCGCATGGTCAGAGCGTTGTAGGTGAGCAGGGAGTCGGTGAGCAGTTCGCCGATTCCGACGATCGATTTAATGGCTTCGGTGGCCTGGAGAGTTCCGATGACGCCCGGCAGGACACCGAGCACACCCTTCTGACNNNGGCGATCCCGATGTCCATCGGGGCGTCGCCCTCATGGAAGGCGGCCGACGGAAGACGCAGCGATAGCAGGCGGTCTTGCCTGGGATGACCGTCATCAACTGGCCTTCGAATTCGAGAATCCCGGCGTGGCAGAATGGAATCCGCTGTGCGCAGCAGGCGTCGTTGATCAGGAATTTGGCGGGAAAGTTGTCCACCGCGTCGATCACGAAGTCATACTCCTCGACGATCCCGGGAAGGAACTCGGCGGTCGCCCACTGATCGTAAGGACGAACGCTGACGTCCGGATTGATGGCTGCGATGGTCTCCCTGGCGGAGACGACCTTTCGGCGCCCCAGATCGGCAGTTCCGTGCGTGATCTGCCTCTGGAGATTGCTCAGATCGACCGCATCGCCATCGAGCAGGCCGATCGTCCCAACCCCCGCAGCCGCCAGGTAAAGAACAGCAGGTGAACCGAGCCCCCCTACTCCGACGATCAGCACGCGCGAGGCCAGGAGCTTCTCCTGCCCGGCCCGGTCG
>NPID01000700.1_pt2 | contig 18902 bp, 12 predicted proteins | sample 8637491 | NCBI WGS metagenome assembly NPID01 (sample SAMN07420843, study PRJNA396082) | bioreactor metagenome | isolation source: sample BA6 brine-fed electro-methanogenic bioreactor BA | place: Japan: Kochi | collected 2016-06-14 | reverse complement strand
ACCTCAGGGAAGCCCTGGTCTTTTTGTGCGAAGCCGAAGTGGCCCGTAAAGACCAAAGGCGCATCCAGATGGGAACCAGTATCGCCAAGTTCCCTTTCGTACGGACCCTGGAGGGATTCGACTTCGAGGCTCAGCCGTCGCTCGATCCGAAGCAGATCCGTGAGTTGGCAACCTGCCGCTGGATCGCCAACGGAGACACGGCCCTGTTGCTCGGCCCACCGGGAGTTGGTAAAACCCACCTGGCGGTGGCTCTTGGCAGAGAAGCGATCCGGTGTGGGTACTCGACCCACTTCACCACCGCCACCGCACTGATGACCAGTCTGTCCAAGGCCCACCTGGAGGGCCGGCTCGATGAGCGCTTGACTCACTTCGCCAAACCCAAACTGCTCATTATTGACGAAATCGGCTATCTGCCTTTCGAGCCCAATGCTGCGCACCTGTTCTTCCAACTGGTGTCGCGCCGCTACGAACGGGGCAGTCTAATGCTAACCAGCAACCGGGCCGTGGGCGAATGGGGAAACGTCTTTGGCGATGCCGTAGTCGCCACAGCCATCCTCGACCGTCTGTTGCATCATAGTCACGTCATTACCATTCGAGGCGACAGTTTCCGTCTCCGGGAAAAGCGTCGCTCAGGCCTGATGCAAACCGCTGCATTGACCTCTGAAAACCAACAACCCAATAACGACAAGGGGGTCAATTCTTCGTGTCGCTAAGGGGTCAATTTCTGATGTCGCTTGACAAAAGATATGCTCTTCAGAGCAAAAAGATAAAAAAAGAGCCTTTTACCGTCATGCTTAGGACAATGAAAATGAAAGCTAGGAGGCTTGGAGACAAAGTTGAGCAGCATTTATGCCAACCCGGCGAAATTACATAAACCTCCGAAAATAAAGCAGAACCTGGAAGGGGTGGATCAGTCAAGAGCTAGAAGGGGTTGTGGAATATCCTATATAGCTGAGGAATATTCTTCGGTAGAGACTTGCCTCGCTGGAAGCAATGCTCTGATTGCGCGGGCTGGTTTAGAGGTGGTACGAAGGAGTGAATTAGGACAAAGCCCCGCGGGGTCTTGCGGGGGGGCAAGAAGTCTGGTTCATCCAGAAACCCTGGGGACGAACATGCACGTTGCCGGACAGAAACGAATCAGGGGGAGCTCAAATGATTTCCATTTGACGTACTCGGTAAGAGGCTATTATTGCTTTTTCAAAGGTCTTTTCATCTCTGGCTGAAGATTAGCGCTGATCAGGTTGGTTTATTGTTTTCAGTGGTGTGTATGAGAAATCTCCTGATCATCTTGTCTGGCCCTTGCCGACCTTTTCAGAAAGATCTGCTCGGCAATCGCAATGACGATCATCGTGACTACAGCAACACCAATCACAAAGGGGTCGGTATTCAGTTTGACCCAGACAAAACCTCCGAGGGCGAGCAAATCGAGAAAAATGGCCGTGGCCGGCACCCATGCACTGGCCTCAATGTCCTCGCGCAGATAGCGAATGACGCCCCAATGAATGGCAATGTCCATGATCAGGTAAAAGACGATACCCAGTGCCGCAATCCGGGAGAGGTCAAAGAAGGCGGTCAGGAACAGGCCGAGAACTACGGTGTAGACCAGCGTGTGCTTCTGGATACTGCCTGGCATACCAAAGTGACTGTGGGGAACCAGCTTCATTTCCGTCAGCATCGCCAGCATGCGCGAGACCGCAAAAACACTGGCCAGAAGGCCGCCGGCGGTGGCCATGATGGCGATGGCCACCGTGAACCAGACGCCATAACCACCCAGTGCCGGCCGGGCTGCAGCGGCAAGGGAGTAATTCTGTGTCTCGATGATTTCGGTGAGTGAAAGATTGCTCGCAACGGCAAAACCAACCAGGGTGTAAATCACTACACATGCCGCGATGGAAATCATGATGGCCCGCCCAACATTTCGGTGCGGGTCTTGAACTTCCGAGCCACTGTTGGTGATCGTTGTGAACCCCTTGAATGCCAGTATGCCGAGTGCGGTCGCCCCCAGGAAATTGCCAATGGTTCCGGCCTCTCCAGGGCGGGAGAAATCAACGGAAACACTATCGGCAATCCAGACGCCCACAATTCCAAAAATCAGTATTCCCACGATTTTCAGAATACCTATAAAGGAGGCCACTCCCTGAATCAGACGGTTGCCTGACAGGTTGATCAGAAAGACCACCAGGATGAGTGACACTCCGAGTATGGGCACCATGCGACCACTCTCGTCTCCGCCGAAAAGCTGCATGGTATAGGCACCGAACGTGCGGGCCAGAAAGCTTTGGGCGATCACCATCGAAAAATACATCAGCAACGCATTGAAAGCCGTCGGCAATCGGTCTCCGTAGGCCTTGTGCAGATACATGCCGATGCCACCGGCTGATGGATAGGCGTTAGAAATTTTAATGTAGGAATAGGCGCTAAAGGCAACAATCACGGCAGCGGCCAAAAACGCCAGCGGAAAAAGAGTCCCGGTCATCTGCGCCATTTGCCCGGTAAGCGCAAAGATGCCGGCGCCTATCATGACACCGGTTCCCAGCATGACCGTCCCAGCTAACGTCAGGCTTCCTTCTTTGTAATGCGTTACTCTGTCTTGCGCTTTAGCCATGAGCCCTCCGGTTGCTGTATATGTTTACTCAATCAGACTAGAACCACATACGAACCCTGGCGAAGCGAGTTTCGAACTCATCGCCGCTTGATCACACATTCGGTCAATTTTGTCATCCAGGGAGCGGCACCAGTAAGCACCAATTACATAAGTGCTCTGTCAGTTTGGGGGCGGATCAAGCCAATTCATCTGTTTTCAAAAAGAAGCATCGAAAAATGAGCGATTTCATCCCAGAAAAAAGCCTATAATTTTTTCAGCCTCCCGCAAGAGTCACACTCAATTTCTCTTGGCCAAGGTCAGATGCTTAGATTCTCTGAATAAGCGCTCGCAGGGAGATCTTCCCTGCGAGCGCTGGATAAAGAGCCCATTCTTTAGGGCGCTATTTCAATGTGTGTGAAAATTCGAACTGCCGTTTTTTGCTATCGGCCAGCTTCGTGCCGACCGTGAACTCGTACTTGCCTTTTTCGCTCAGTGCAACATCGGCTCCGAAATGACCTTGCATTCCCATCAATTTCACCGTACCAACTTCCTTCCCCGAGGGAGATACGATCTTCAGGGCGGCAGATCCCTGCTCAATCGGTTCTCCGGTCGTAGTGTCCATAAACATGACCATGAAATGGTGAGTCTCTTTCATGTCCATCTTGGCCATAGCGTCCCGTACGTCCTTGAGATGAGCCATGGCCTTTACGTCCTGTTTGATGTCGTTGCCGAGCACGACCATGTCACCCTTCATTTCCATGCTTTCATGTCCCTCCATAGAGCCATGATTCATGTTCATCCCATGTTCTCCATGATCCATTTTCTCGTGGTTCATGGCCAGGGCGCCGAGAGAGGCCGAGAGGATAAAAAATAAGGTGAGAGCAAAGATCAAGTTCTTTTTCATGTTTGTTTTCTCCATTTTTTGAGTGTTGAGCGGACGGATTCCGCTATTGGGACGGGCCTTTTCTTCATACTATGTGTGGATGTCCTGCTCGGACGTCGGTTCCATCGACTTATCGAGTCCAATGCTGCGCCAGATGAAAAAGATAACGGGCATGACCAGCATGATCACCAGCAGCGAGGTCACCGCGCCGCCCACCATAGGTGCGGCGATGCGTTTCATGACGTCGGCACCGGCACCGGTGCTCCACATGATGGGCAGCAGGCCGACGATAATGGTGACCACCGTCATGGCCTTGGGGCGGATGCGCTGCACCGCGCCGTACTGCACCGCCTGGTGCAGATCTCCCCGAGTCAGCATGCGCCCCCCCTTCTTCCAGGTTTCATAGGCCAGATCAAGGTAGAGCAGCATGACTACCCCCGTTTCGGCAGAAAGGCCTGCCAGGGCAATCAGCCCGACCGCGACGCCTATGGACATGTTGTAGCCGAGCAGGTACATAAGCCAGTACGCACCGACGAGGGCGAAGGGGATGGCCAAAAAGATAATGCCCGTCTTGATGGTTGACTGGGTACTGATGTAGAGCAGCACAAAGATGATCAGCACAGTCAGGGGGATAATGACCATGAGCCGGGCCCGGGTCGATTCGATGTATTCGTACTGGCCGCTCCAGACAATGTTGTAACCCGGGGGCAGCTTGATTTGTTCTGTGATCGCCTCGCGGGCGTTCTCCACATAGGTGCCGACGTCGATTCCCTTCAGGTCGACATAGATCCAGGCGGTCTTCCGGGCGTTTTCGGTCTTGATGACGGGCGCCCCCTTGCTGAACCTTATATCGGCAACCTGCGAGATGGGGATGTGGCTGCCGTCCTTGAGGGGGATGAGAACCCGCTTGAGGGCCGGCAGGTCGTTGCGATAATCACGCATATAGCGGATATTGACCGGATAGCGCTCGAGCCCCTCGACGGTCTGGGTAACATTCATGCCGCCAATGGCGCTCTGGATGATATCCTGGACCTCGCCGACCGTTAAACCGTAGCGGGACGCCTCGGTGCGGTCGATCTCGAAGTCGAGGTAATTGCCGCCGGTGACCCGTTCGGAAAAGGCGGAAAGCGTGCCGGGCAGAGTGCTCACCAAGGCCTCGACCTCTTCGCCGATCTCGGAGAGCGTTTGCAGGTCGTCCCCCATGATCTTGATGCCAACAGGGGTTTTGATTCCGGTGGAGAGCATGTCGATTCGGGTCTTGATCGGCATGGTCCACGCGTTGGTCAGACCAGGGAACTGAATGGCGTTGTTCAACTCCTCTTTGAGCTGACTCACCGTGATCGTTTTCTCTTCCGGCCACACCAGTCGCAGGGGCTTTTTCGCCCACTCGCTCCAGTCAGGCCAGTCCGAGTAGAACCGGTCAACCGGCATTTTGCGCCACTCGTCCTCGGGTTTGAGCATGATGGTCGTCTCGATCATCGACAACGGTGCCGGGTCGGTGGCTGTCTCGGCCCGACCGACCTTGCCAAAGACGTGATGTACCTCAGGGAACTGGCGGATGATGCGGTCGGTCTGCTGCAGTAGCTCCTTCGCCTTGGTGATGGAGATCCCCGGCAGTGTGGTCGGCATGTAAAGTAGATCGCCCTCGTAGAGCGGCGGCATGAATTCAGTCCCCATCTTGCTGATCGGCCAGGCGATCGAGAGGCTTAGAATGAGCGCCACCAGCAGCGTCATCTTGCGCCAGCGCAGAACAAAATCGACTACCGGCCGGTACCCCCCGATGAGCACCCGGTTGATCGGGTTCTCCGATTCTTTGCGGATGCGGCCGCGGATGAACCAGGTCATCAGCACCGGCACCAGGGTGATGGCGAGAATGGCGGCTGTCGCCATGGCGTAGGTCTTGGTGAAGGCCAGCGGCTTGAACATCCGCCCGGCCTGCTCTTGCAAGGTAAAGACCGGGGCGAAGGAGACGGTGATCACCAGCAAGGCGAAAAAGATGGTAGGGCCGACTTCCTTGGCAGCGTCGATGATCACTTCGGTGCGCGGCCGGTCCGGCTCTTGCTCGAGGCGTTTGTGGGCATTCTCTACCATGATGATCCCCGAGTCGACCATCGTGCCGATAGCAATGGCGATCCCCCCCAGGCTCATGATGTTCACGTTGAGCCCTTGGGCGTGCATGATAATAAAGGACATCAGGATGCCGACGGGGAGCGCCAGGATTACCACCGCCGCACTGGGCAGGTGAAAGAGAAAGAGGATGATCACCAGCGCGACGACAATGCTCTCCTCCATCAATTTTTCCTTGAGGTTGGAGACCGATCGCTCAATGAGCCCTGAGCGGTCGTAGACGGTCTTGATCTCAACCCCTTCAGGCAGGCCTGGCTTTAGTTCCTCAATCTTTTGCTCCACTCGCTCGATGACGGCCTGGGCATTCTCGCCGTAGCGCATGACGACGATTCCGCCAACAATTTCCCCTTCTCCATCGAGTTCAGCCAACCCACGGCGAAGCTCGGGGCCGATCGTTACCGTGGCCAGATCTCGTAAAAGAATAGGGGTGCCGCGACCATCCGTGCCGACCACCACCTGCTCCAGGTCTTCAACCGACTTGATGTAGCCGAACCCGCGCACCATATACTCGGTCTCGGCCATCTCCACGACGCGTCCGCCCACATCGTTGTTGCTGTTCTGGATGGCCCGCCGAATTTGTGGGATGGTGATGTGATAGGCGAGCAGCCGGTCGGGGTTGACAAGCACTTGGTACTGCTTGACAAATCCTCCGATGCTGGCGACCTCGGAGACGCCTTCGACCGCGGAGAGCTCGTAGCGCAAAAACCAGTCCTGAATGGAGCGCAACTGCTGCAGGTCGTGTCGGTCGCTCTCAAGAGCGTACTGATAGACCCAGCCGACGCCAGTGGCGTCGGGCCCGAGGGAAGGCGTGACGCTCTCCGGAAGCCGCCCCGCGGCATAGTTGAGGTACTCAAGCACCCGCGAACGGGCCCAGTACATATCGGTGCCGTCCTCGAAGATGATGTAGACGAAGGAGAGGCCGAAAAAAGAGTAGCCGCGCACGTCTTTGGCGCCAGGAACGGCAAGCATCTGCGTCGTCAGCGGATAGGTGACCTGGTCCTCTACCACTTGTGGCGCCTGCCCTGGATACTCGGTGAAGATGATCACCTGCACGTCGGAGAGGTCTGGGATGGCGTCGATCGGTATGTTGCGTAGGGCATAGATTCCCCCCACGATGATGAACACCGTGGCCAGGATGACCATGAAACGGTTGCGGCCGGACCATTCGATGATTTTTTCAAGCATTTAAAGGCAGTCCTTTGTTATTTGTCAGATGTCTTGTGTCTCTCTATTGCTTTAGCGGGAGAGGAAGACAATCTGATAAACCGATAATCCATGACGGATGATACAAATCATTAAAATAGATCTTCCAAATTCTCTTCTTCAGTTTGTTCGCCCATCTCTTCCGCCGGGGCATCGCGCGCGTCCTGAGCGGGCGGGTCACCTTCCTGTGGCGTCATCATCTTCTGGATTGCCTCGCGCAGCTTGCTCTCGGAGTCGAACATAAACTGGGCAGAGGTCACGATGCGCTCGCCTTCGAGCAGTCCCTGCTTGATCTCGATGTAGCCTTCTTTGTTCTGCAGACCCGTCGTGACGTGACGCGGCTCGAATTTGCCGTCGCCGAGAGCCACGAAGACAGTCTTCTTCTCGCCCGAGTGAATGACGGATTCAACTGGGACCGTCAGGACGTTTTTGACCTCCTGCCCGTTGATGCGTACGTTCACATACATGTCGGGCTTGAGCTCGAAGTCGGTATTTTTGAACTCGAGGCGCGCCTTGACGGTGCGCGTCTTCGGTTCGACGTACGGATAGATGTAGGTGATCTGCGCCTCGAGGTCCTCGCCGTCGACGTAGGGCAGGCTGACGGAGGCCTTCTGTCCGACCGTGATCCAGGGCAGCTGGTATTCGTAGATGTCGGCGTAGACCCACACCTCGGAGATGTCGGCGAGCTGAAAGAGCTCCTGGCCGGATTTGACGTACTGTCCCTCGTAGGCCATCTTCATCTTCACGATTCCCTCAAAGGGAGCATAGAGAGTCAGAGTCTTTTTTACCTCGCCGGTGCGCTCAAGATCGCGGATCTGGCGGTCGCTGATATCCCAGTATTTCAGTCGCTTGCGGGAAGCCTCGAGCAGGCTCTCGCCCCCTTCGGCGATGTTGCTGAAAGAGCTGTTTTTGAGTTGGTTGCGGTTGCGCAGGGCGAGCAGGTACTCCTCCTGAGCCGAGACCAGTTTAGGGCTGTAGAGTTCGAGCAGCGGGTGACCCTTTTTTACTACCTGGCCGGTCTGGTCGACGTGCAGGCGCTCGATCCAGCCGTCGATCTTGGCGTTGATGGAGAACTGTTGCGGTTCGTCGTAGGCGACCAGGCCGACGGTGCGGATGGTGCGGTGCAGGTCGCGCAGCTCCACCGGCGCAGTGCGTACCCCCATGTTCTGCTGAACCACCGGATCGATGCTGATCACGGCGCCGCCGGCGGCCTCGTCCTCATAGACGGGCACCAGGTCCATTCCCATGGGGGATTTGCCTGGTTCGTCGCGGATATAGGTCGGGTCCATAGGCGCGACCCAGTACTTGATTTTGCGCTCACCCTTTGGTTTCTCAGCCGCTCCGGCGCCGGCCGTCCCGGTCTTGAGCGGCGTCAGGTCCATGCCGCAGATAGGGCAGGTGCCGGGTTCATCGGTGATGATCATGGGGTGCATGCCGCAGGTGTACTTCTGCTCGGCATGCGCATGCTGCGGCCCAGTGAAGGGTCCCAAGCCCATCTGCGTAGCGCACTGCAGGGCATACCAGGTGCCGCCGGTGAGGACGAGGGCCAGGCTCAGTAGGGCGATGAGAAAAAATCTTTTACGTGGCTGCATGTTCAAACCTTCCTTCGTGGAAATTATTCGGAGACCGCGTCTTCAAGCGATACGCCGGCCGCCGCCTCGAGACCGGCCAGGGAGCGCTGATAGTCGGATACGGCGCGGTGATAGTCGATTTCATAGCGATAGAGGGTCATCAGGCTGTCGATCAGGCTCAGGAAATCCACGTCGCCGACCTGATAGGCGGACAGGCTCGCCTCAAAGGTCTGTCGCGCCTGGGGCAGAATGCCGGTATCGAAGAGCTCCACCAGCGTGAGGTTTTTCTCGAGCCGGGCCCTGGTGTCGTGAATCCGGGCAAAAACCTGATCGCGGAAATCGTCGTACTGCCGGTGTGCCATACGGATGCCCGAGTCGGCCTCGGCGACCTGCTCGGCCCGCTTGTTCCGCCAGATGGGCAGGTTGATGCTCACCCCGGCGCTGAAGAAGTCGGTGCCGCCGTCGGGAAGGTCGTCGTCGCGCAGCCGGTAGCCGGCGAAGACGTTGAAATCCGGATAATAGTCGAGCTCGGCTAGGTTCTTCTGGGCCCGGTACTGATCGATCAACGACTTGTAGGACGCAAAAAGCGGGCGGTGCGTCGCAGCTTCCTCCTGCAGGCGTGTCAGGTCGGCGGAGACCTCCTGCGGCTCGATGTCTGCCGGCACCTCCAGAGATGTCGTTGTCGGCCGCGCCAGCAGGCGGTTGAATTCTGCCAGGGTGCTCTCGCGCTGCTGTTGCAGGGTGAAGAGCCGGTCCATGAGCTTTGAGCGCTCGACCTGGGCCTTGAGTACGTCCTGCTGTAGCCCCTCGCCGACCTCGTAGCGCGTTTCGGTCAGGCGGATGAAATCTTCGAGTAGTGCGATATTCTTCTCGGTAATGGCGATGGCACGATCCTGATAGTAGATACGGTACCAGGCATCCTTGACCTTCTCGACGAGTTGCAGACGCGACTCCTCGTACACCCCCTTGTACCAGAGGGCTTTCTGTCTGGCAGTCTCGCCCTTGGCTTCGAGCTTGCCGGGAAACGGAAAGGCTTGGTCGATGCGCAGCTCGTTTCCGGTCATGGGGGTTTCATCCGGACTCAGTGAATCGATCGGATAATTGCTGAAGGAAAAAGACAGTCGGGGGTCGCTCAGGGTCTGTGCCGGCAGGACCTTGTGGGTGGACATCTGCCAACGCTCCTTTGCAGCTTTGAGATCTGGGTTGTTGCCCAACGCTTCGTCGACCAACTCCTGCAGGGTGGACGAAGATTCGGGGGGACCCTCAGCAGCGGCAAACGTGTTTAGCGGAACAATCAGGAAAATAAGGAAAAAGAGAAACTGATACATGTAAATACTCCTGCGCGGAAGAATGTCTCCAATCAGGGCAACTCTAATTCTGCTGCGAATTTATCAGAGATTATCCTGCTGGCTTAAATTCTTTTTCACAGATCATGCCTAAATAATTTATCACGTTAAATCAGTATTTTCACTTGAATCAAAGGATTTTTGTCGCAGTTGTTGAAGAATATTCAACACTTTGTTTCAGAATATTCTTCAACGAAGCTGTAGTGAATCAAAGTATGTTTCTCTGGATATACTCTGCAAAGCCGCTTTGATTTCGGCACGTTGGCGGTTAGACTTCTTGTGCAGGGCAGTTGGCATATATTGTGTTTGTTGTTTTAGTAGGTCGGCTTTATAGGGGAAGAGTTTTCTTTTATGGATAATGGGACAAACAAACCACTGAAATGGATTGAACCACTGCTGTTCGTGGCGGCTTTCGTTCTGCTTGGTGCAGTTGCATTTGTTCTTATAAAAGGCGGGTCCGAAATCGACCACCAAGGCGGACCGATCGCGGATATCACCGTCAACCTCAACGGAGAGCTTGTACGCGAACACTGTGTGACCTGTCACAGCGAGGGCGGAAGACCTCTGCAGGAAACTGGGGTGCGGGCCAGTGCCCCGCACCCGGATATCGCCCCTCACAGAATCGATCTTCTTGGCTGCACAAGCTGTCATCTCGGCGAGGGGATGGCCCTTGACGAGCGCATCTCACACGGGCTGCCCGGTTTTGGCGCAAGAAAGATTCTCTCTGGCCAGCAACTGCAGGGGCGCTGTTTTGCCTGTCATCCTCTTAAGCCGTTGGCTGGCGCTGATGAGGCCTGGAGCGGATACGTTCTTTTCCAGAAAAAGGGGTGCGGTCTGTGCCACCGTATCGTTGGTGCACAATCCGGCGGTCGGTTCGGGCCGGATCTGAGTGATATTGGATCGCGCTTCGGGCTGGAGAACCTGGCGCAATCCATCAAAGACCCTGACCTGTCGCCGCCCAATTCCATCATGCCGCGCTTTCCCCTCTCGAGTTCCCAGGTGCGAAGCCTGAGCTATTTTCTTAAAAGCCGGATCGCAGACCCGTATTTTGCAACACCGATGCAGGTCCGTGCAGGCCGGATCGAACTGCCGGAGATCACCCTGATTCCTCAGGAGCAAGACCTGAAGGCAGGCGAAGAACTCCTCTACCAGGGACGCTGCCTGGCCTGTCACAAGTACGGCGCCCAGGATGGCCGCATCGCCCCCGACCTGACCTGGATCGGCCAGATGCGCGCGAAAGACTTCCTTGGCGATTTCATAGCTTCGCCCGCGCGGATGATTCCGGGGGCGATCATGCCCGATTCCTCCCTGTCACCCGAGGAAGAAAAAGCCCTGGTGGCCTTTCTGCAGCGGGAGGCGAGGGGGCAACCGGCTCATGCCACGCCGAAACATCTCTACATGCAGCTCTGTCAGCGCTGTCATGCCGCCAATGGCGACGGGAAAGGCCTTATTCAGCCGAATCTGGCGACTTTCCCGCGGGCTTTTACCGGAAACGCCCAATTTTTCAAACATGTGACAGGCAAAAGGCTGATTCGCAGTATAGATAAGGGAATTGCTGGCACTTCGATGCCCCCTTACGGCGACCTTCTCAGCCCCGAAGAGCGCCAAAGTCTGCTCGATCTGATTTTCAAGACCTTTGTGGGGATCGAGCTGCCTGTAGAGGTCCGGCAACCGCCTGTTCCGCCGGTGCCTGATCAGCCGCCTCCTCGGCGACGCATCGAGCAAGTCTATCAGGGCCAATGCCGACGTTGCCACGGCCTGGCCGGAACGGGCCGCGGGCCCGAAGCCCTTGAATATCTGCCCCGCCCGCGCAATCTGACCAATACGCCGTATTTCAGCAGCCTGGACAATGAACGGATCGCCCGGACCATTACGTACGGCCTTCCTGGAACCGCCATGCCGGCTTTTGGTCAATCTCTGTCTGCCGGTGAGATATGGGGGCTGGTTGACGAGATCCGGGACTTCTCCCAAACCGGCACAGAAGGGCAGGTGCGGCCATGAATCGCAGGCAATGGCTGCAACGGTTTGCACTCTGGAGCATGGCCGGCAGCGCCTTTGCCATCCTGGGGGGCATCCTGCTTGACGTCTGGCGGGCGGCGGGCCACTTTTCAACCAGCCACTGGCGCGAAGTGGGGCGCCTTGCCGATTTTCCCCGCGACGGCACCTATCCCCTGCCTGCCGAGCGCATCGCTGTGGTGCGCAAGGGCGGACGTCTTGCAGCCATCAGCCTCGAGTGCACTCATCTCGGGTGTCTGGTCAATGCCCTGGAGAGCGGATTTTTCTGCCCCTGCCATGGCAGCGAGTTCGGGCCGTTGGGAGAAGTCTATACCGGGCCAGCGCAAAGCTCTCTTCCCTGGACTGCGCTGCGTCTGCGCCGGGGACGGATCTGGATCAGGACCGGGACTCTGACACCGGAGCCGCATTGGCTGGATCTGCCCCTGCAGAGCGAGGAAGGGAGGGCCTGATGCCTACCGGACGACGCAACTTCCTGGACCATCTTCATCCGACGCAGGTTCATCGCCGCACTTTGCACCCGCTCTCGACTCTGGGGCTCGGCATCGCGTCTTTGACCTGCCTGGCCGTGCTGTTTGTGACCGGGGCGACCCTTTTTCTTTATTACGTCCCCGATCAGGGGCGCGCCTATGAGCGAATCCTGCACATCACCACGACGCTGCACTTTGGCGGCCTGGTGCGAAACCTCCATTTCGTTGCCGCCAATGCGCTGCTGGTGCTGACCGTTCTGCACCTGGCGCGGGTGTTCTGCATGGCCGGCTACAAGGGGCGAAAACTCAACTGGGTCTATGGCCTCGGCTTGCTTGGGCTGATTCTGCTGGCAAATTTTACCGGTTACCTGCTGCCCTGGGATCAGATCTCCTACTGGGCTATCAAGGTGGGGGCAAGCCTTGCCGCCTATTTCCCCGTGATCGGTGTCGAGGTGAAACACTTCCTTCTGGGCGGTGCGGATATCGGTCACGAGACGCTGCTGCGTGCTTTTGCTCTGCACGCAGGCTTCGTCCCGCCTCTGCTGCTGGTCATTGTTGGCCTTCATCTGTGGCGCATTCGCAAAGACGGCGGATTGGCTGCGCCGAAACAGGCCACAAACCAGAAGCTGCCCGCAGATCCGTGGCTCTACCGTGCCGAGGCCGCCATTGCCATGCTGACCCTGGCTGCATTACTGATCCTGGCGGTCTTTATCGATGCCCCTATTTATGAGCGGGCCGACCCTCTGCATCCGCCCAACCCGGCCAGGGCGCCCTGGTATTTTGTCGGTGTGCAGGAGATGGTCAGCTATTCGGCTTTCTGGGGCGGTGTGGTCGTTCCCCTGCTGATGCTTGTTTTTTTCGCCCTGGTTCCCTGGTTTGACCGCAGCCGCAGCGAACCGGGACGCTGGTTTGCCGGGGATCGTCTCTGGCTGAATCTTATTTTCGCCGCCATCCTGATCAGCCAGGTGGCCTTTATTGTTGTCGGCCAGTATCTGCGCGGCGAAAACTGGAAGTTCGTTATCCCCTTCTGATACCAAAAGGAGTCAACACCATGAAAAAAATTACGCTTATCCCGTTCTCCCTGTTTGTCGTTGTGTTGTTTTTCGCCCTCGTTCAGGCCAGCTTTGCCGTCCAGAACGATGAGGTCTTTATCCGGGTGCTCAACACCTCCATGGCAGATCTAACCGAAGAGGCCCGGCAGATATTGGAAAAGCGCTATCCGGACGAGAACTGGGAACACTACGACTTTCCCTCTTACGTCTATACCAGCGATGCGGTAGAGACCGGCTACAAAATAGCCGTCAAGGAACCCGAGTTGCTGCGAAACTTCAAATGCTACTGCTTCTGCGACGCCATGGGGCATCAGAGCCTGTTGTGGTGCTTTCTCAAAGAAGGGGATATTGAGAAAGGTTTCGACGATCACGGCGCCGACTGTAATGTCTGTTACGGTCAGGCGATGATGGCCCTGCTCTGGGATGAGGCTGGAGTCCCCGTGGAGCGGATGCAGCAGGGATACGAGAAAAAATTCGAGCGGTTGATCGAGCAGTTCGGAAAGTGAGCCGAGCCGCGACCAGGTGCTGCAATTGGGCTGCTGCGAGTTGCTGTTCAGCCTGTCTGTGCTACTTGTTGTGTAGGTAGGCGCTGAATTTCCCGAATGTTCTGAGGAGGAGCTGATGAAAGATCCTGTCTGCAACATGGACGTCTCGCCTGACGATGCCGCCGCTTCCTTCGAATATGAAGGGGAAACCTATTATTTCTGCTCCGAGAAATGCCGGGATAAATTCCAGAGTGATCCCAAAGCGGTTCTCGAAAAAAAAGAACAGAAGAAGGAAGAGGAGAAAAAAGCGGTCGGAGATGACGAGCGCGAGTATACCTGCCCCATGCATCCAGAAGTGGTGCAGAAAGGGCCCGGTTCGTGCCCCGAGTGCGGCATGGACCTCGAGCCAAAAGAGATTACCGCCGACGAGGAGCAAAGCCCCGAGCTCAAGGCCATGACCCGACGTTTCTGGGTCTGCCTTGTTCTGACACTGCCAGTGTTCGTCATCGCCATGTCCCACGCTATTCCAGGCGTGACCTTACACCAGATCCTCTCGAAGACTGCGCAGAACTGGGCTCAACTTGTACTGGCCACGCCGGTGGTGCTCTGGGGCGGCTGGCCTTTTTTCGTGCGCGGCTACAAGTCCATCGTCACCTGGCGGCTGAATATGTTCACCCTGATCTCTATCGGCACCGGGGTGGCTTGGGCTTACAGCATCGTGGCGACCCTGGCGCCGCAGCTCTTTCCCGATGCCTTTCGGGGCCCGCAGGGCAATGTTGCCGTCTACTTCGAGGCTGCCGCAGTCATCGTCACCCTGGTGCTGCTCGGCCAGATGCTCGAGTTGCGCGCCCGCCAGCGCACCAGCGGTGCCATCAAGGCTCTACTCGGGCTGGCGCCTAAGACCGCCCGCATCGTGCGCGAGGACGGAAGCGAGGACGATATCCCCCTTGAGGAGGTGCAGAAAGGTGATCGCCTGCGGGTGCGCCCGGGAGAAAAAGTCCCGGTGGACGGCATTCTCCAGGAAGGGTCGAGTGCGGTCGACGAGTCGATGATCACAGGCGAGCCCCTGCCGGCAAAAAAAGGTGAAGGTGACCAGGTGACCGGCGGAACCCTGAACAAGAGTGGCACTTTCATCATGGAGGCTGAACGTGTCGGGCGCGAGACCATGCTTGCTCAGATCGTGAAGATGGTCTCCGAAGCGCAGCGCAGCCGAGCGCCCATTCAGGGGCTGGCGGATAAGGTCGCCGGCTGGTTCGTGCCTGCCGTGGTGGGCATCAGCATCCTGACGTTTATTGTCTGGACGCTGGTCGGTCCGGAGCCGCGTCTGGCTCATGCGCTGGTCAACGCCGTAGCGGTGCTGATCATCGCCTGTCCTTGCGCCCTCGGGCTGGCCACGCCCATGTCGATTATGGTCGGCACCGGCCACGGTGCGACCCATGGAGTGCTGATCAAAAACGCCGAGGCACTCGAGACCATGGAGAAGATCGATACCCTCGTTGTGGACAAGACCGGAACTCTGACCGAAGGAAAACCCCGGCTTACGGAAGTTGAAGCAACCGCCGATTTCTCCGAAGACGACGTGCTGCGTCTGGCGGCAAGCCTTGAGCAGGGCAGCGAGCACCCTTTGGCCGAGGCCGTCGTGGCCGAAGCGAAAGAGCGGGGGGTGGAACTTTCATCGGTGGACGATTTCGACGCAAAAACCGGCAAAGGGGTTATCGGCAGGGCAGGCGAGACAAAGGTCGCCGTCGGCAACCTGAAGCTGTTCGAGGAATTGTCCATTGACGCAGGCGATCTTGTCGAAAAAGCCGAAAATCTGCGCAAGAAAGGGGCCACAGCCATGTTTGTGGCCATCGACGGCAAACCGGCAGGCCTTCTCGGGGTCTCAGACCCTATCAAGGAAACCACCCCGGAGGCTATCAAGACGTTGCAGGAGCAGGGCATAAGGGTGGTCATGCTTACCGGCGACAGCCGCACCACAGCCATGGCGGTAGGGCAGAAGCTCGGCATTGATGAGATCGAGGCTGAAGTTTCCCCTGACCGTAAAAATGAGATCGTCGCCCAGTTTCAGGACGAGGGGCGCATGGTCGCTATGGCCGGCGATGGCATTAATGACGCCCCGGCACTGGCGCAGGCCCATGTGGGTATTGCCATGGGCTCGGGAACCGAGGTGGCCATGGAGAGTGCCGGCATCACCCTGGTCAAAGGCGACCTGACCGGAATCGTCAAGGCGGTGAGCCTGAGCCGCGCGACGATGCGCAACATCCGCCAGAACCTCTTTTTCGCTTTTATCTACAACAGCCTCGGTGTGCCCATTGCCGCAGGAATACTCTATCCCTTCTTCGGCATTCTGCTCAGTCCGATGATCGCCGCAGCGGCCATGAGCATGAGCTCGGTATCGGTGGTGGGCAATGCGTTGAGGCTACGGCGGCTGGATCTGTGACTTGGCAACGGATGCGTTACCCTTTCACCCCTGTAATTTGAAGGAGGCATTGGAATTGCTACAGGCGGTACAAAAAAATATTTTTCTGTTGGAGCAGTCAGACCGAAAATGACCATTTCTCGCCAGGACAAATTTCGCCTTGCAGTGCTAGCAGGATTGGTGTTGGGTATTACGATTCTGCATTATACAACTGCAACAAAGATGGAGGTATTTCACGACGTCTACCGCCGCTTCTATTATCTGCCTATTGTCTTTGGCGGGTTGTGGTTCATGCTGCGCGGAGGGGTGATTACCGCCATCACGGTGTCAATCCTCTACGCGCCTCACGTAGTTTTCCAATGGGGGCATCAGGAAATGTCTGGCCCCGACCAATATCTCGAGATCCTGCTCTACAACGTAATTGGTTTCGTGACCGGTTTTCTCACCCAGAGCGAGCGCCTTCAGAAAAATCGCGCCCAGCTCACGGCCCAGAAACTCGAGGAGAGCTACGCACAGCTTCGCGAGCAGGCCAACTTGATCCTTGATATTGAAGAGCAACTGCGTCGGGCCGACCGGCTTTCTGCTCTGGGAGAGCTCTCCGCCGGAATGGCCCATGAAATCCGCAATCCCCTCGGTTCGATTCGGGGCACCGCCGAGATTTTAAAGGAGGGTATCGATCCCTCGGATCGCCGCCATGAATTCGCTGGCATCCTGGTCAAGGAGGTCGAGCGGCTGAATCGGGTAGTCGAAGATTTTTTGCGCTTCGCCCGTCCGGCGCCAGCCGAGCGTGGCCGGTTTTCGGCTGCCGAGCTGATTGAGGGTGTTGTGCAGCTGACCTCGCGTCAGGCGCAGAAGCATGCGGTCTCTATCGACTGTGATCTTCCGCCGGTCCCTGCGATCGATGGCGATGCGGGACAGATCCGCCAGGCTTTTCTCAACCTCGTGCTTAACGCCATTCAGGCGATGCCGCGCGGCGGTCGGTTGCAGGTTTCCCTGCGTTCCCAGAAGGATGAAGTCGTTGCGGTTTTCCATGATAACGGTCCGGGGATCTCGGCTGAGAATCTGCAGAAAATCTTCAATCCATTCTTCACCACGCGCAGCGAAGGGATAGGGCTCGGCCTTGCCATCACCCATCGTATCATCGACGGAAACGGAGGACGAATTGAAGTCGAAAGTCGAGTCGGAGAAGGAACCTGCTTTACCGTTTATTTACCCGCAGCACCATCGTCAACCAGTAAACAACCAGAAAGTCATTGATTATGAAACAGAAGACCATTCTCATCGTCGAAGACGACGAGTCCCTGCGCCGGGTCCTTGAGTTCAGTCTCGAAGAAGCCGGCTACCGCATTCTCACCGCCACGACGGGGGAGGGTGGGCTCGAAACCTTCCGCACTGAGCGACCACCACTGGTGATTACCGATATCCAAATGCCCGGCATGTCGGGGTACGACGTGCTTAAGATGGTTAAGGACGAGGCGCCGCAGACTCTGGTGATTGTCATTACTGCCCACGGCTCCGTCGAAAAAGCCGTCGAAGCAATGAAACTCGGGGCCTACGATTATCTGACCAAACCATTTGGGCGGGAAGAGCTGCGAATCACCGTCGACAAAGCCTTGTCATACCAGGGTCTGCAGGAGGAGAACGAGCGGCTGCGCGCCGAGCTTAGCACTCATGTCGATTTCAGCTCGATCGTTGGTCTCTCCGAGGCGATGCAGCAGGTTTTCGAGGTGGTGCGTCGGGTAGCGGCCACCGAGGCAAGCGTGTTGATTCTCGGTGAAAGCGGCACAGGAAAGGAATTGGTCGCCCGTGCCATCCATCATGGCAGCGAGCGTCGCGAAGGGCCCTTCGTCCCAGTCAACTGCGCGGCCATTCCCGGCGAACTCCTTGAGAGCGAGTTGTTCGGGCACGAGCGTGGAGCTTTTACCGGTGCCGTTAAAAACCGCAGAGGAAAATTTGAACTCGCCGATGGCGGCACTTTGTTTCTCGACGAGGTTGGCGAGCTGCCCATCGAGCTTCAGCCCAAGCTGCTGCGCGCCCTTCAAGAGCGCGAAATTGAGCCGGTGGGCGGTACGCCGCGCAAAGTCGACGTGCGCGTTGTCGCCGCCACCAACCGCGACATTGAAGAGGAACTTTCTGAAGGACGTTTTCGCGAAGATCTCTATTACCGCCTGGCCGTCATCCCCGTTTATTTACCGCCGCTGCGCGAGCGTGATGAGGATATTCCTCTGTTGGTGCGACATTTCGTCACCAAGCATGCGGGGAAGGGAGTTCAGGTCAGCGATGCTCTGCTCACACGGATGCAGGCGTACTTCTGGCCAGGCAATGTGCGCGAACTCGAGAACGCTGTTGAACGAATGATCATCTTGCGCCGCGGCGACACTCTGGAGGCAGAGGACTTCAAGGTGCGCCCCGCCCAGCGCGTCAAAGGAACAGCAGACCGGGTGCTCAACCTTCCCCCCGAAGGTTATCCCCTTGAGGATCTCGAAAAAGAGGCCGTCCTTGAGGCCCTGCGCTGTAGCGGAGGCAATCAAACCCGCGCTGCCGATTTCCTGCGCATCCCCCGGCATACATTGATTTACCGGATAGAGAAGTATGGATTAAAAGAACACTGAACTTTTTGCAGTTTCCGGTTCGAGCACAGTCGCTGAGATGTGGTAGCATTTCAAATGTCGACATTTATAGACTGAAGGGGGGGGCATTGCTATGGCGGAGATCATTCATACATCGCGAATCACGATCACTAGAGACC
>NPID01006201.1_pt1 | contig 18912 bp, 14 predicted proteins | sample 8637491 | NCBI WGS metagenome assembly NPID01 (sample SAMN07420843, study PRJNA396082) | bioreactor metagenome | isolation source: sample BA6 brine-fed electro-methanogenic bioreactor BA | place: Japan: Kochi | collected 2016-06-14 | reverse complement strand
CAAAGTTATATGATCAGAACCAACCCATTTAGTCATCCTGAAACGCTCCTGTTCAGGATCTGGTCTATTGAAAGACCGGGGTTGGGCGTTGCAGGTCCGTGGTTTGAAAGAGCAAAAGAAAGTGGTCCTCAGTTAAACGGTTCCCTGTCCATCGGGGAGAACCATGAAGCAATAGCATCGAGATTCCGACCAGGAACTTTGTCGGAATGACGGCATTTGACGCCTTTTCCTTTGGACTTCAACTTGCAACTTGGAACAAGCAACTCGCAACTGTTCTTTCGAAGGACGGGTCTTATGCCCGGCGAAGTCGGAACTGGCCTTTGCGAAGCAAAGACTGGCCAGGCGGAGCCTGACTGGCCTGCGCCAGCAGACTGGCTCTTCTATTTCTCGCCTTCTCGTGAGCGCAGCGAACGTCTCTAAATGATCTTTCTCGATTGATCTTAGCAAAGAACGGTTCTTGATCCTGTCAGCAAGAATACCTTTGATTTCTCCCCTTTTCCAGTTCTTCCGTCAGTTCTTACGAAAGCAAAACTTTCGTTTCTCCTTTAGGAGAAAGAATGTTTTTATGTTTTGTTTTGTCTTGTTTTGTTTTGTTTTGTTTATATATAATGTGCGGGTGCGTGGTTCGCGCGAAAGTTGCGCATGGTCTGCGCATGACTTGCGCATAGAATCGTCGCAGTGTTGTATATGTAATGACTGCTATCCCCTTTCGGAAGGGACTTGTGTGTAATCAGGATAGTGCACCGAAAGTGCGCATGGATTGCACATAAGTTGCGTACGACTTGCGCGTTGATTTTCTCGCATTAGGAAGTCTTCTCTCGCATCGATAAATGGCTAAAAACCTTTATTAAAGAGCTTAATAGACACTTTACTGTTCAAGCGTAATTCTTGATTTCTTTTTTTCAGACTCGAGATTCGAAGCAATAAACTCTTTCAATTCATGGAAAAAGAAGTCTTCTCAGCTCAAAACTCTTAAGAAAAAGCGGGTCGCAACAAATGCAAAAAGCAAAGGAGAATGATCTCAAACTATCCCAGTTCATTCCTTGTGTACCCACATGACTTGAAACCACGTCAGTTAAACAAAGCCTTCCAGATAAGGAGATATAAGCGTCGGAAAAAATGAAACGCGATTGCCAAAAAGCAAATCTACACAAAAAGTGTGATTATGAAACTTGGAATAGTCAACTTATAGGAGAAAGGTGGTGAAAGTATGTCGGTCAAACTCTCATTTGAAGAGAAGTGCAAAAATATCCGCTCTGCAGTACATACCTGTGCTGTCATTGTAGCAGGTGCATGTGCGGTATTTCTAACAGTCAAAGCTACCGCAACAACGAGCAGAGAGATGGATAACGGAAACACAGTAATCGCGAAGAAGATCACGGACAAGATTTTTAGTATGTAAAAAGTTCAGTATTGCAAGAATATGGCTTTAAACATATGCTCCTGGACAATCCTATGATAGTTCTCAACTCATGGAAGGGACAATACCTACTTTACTTCTTACTCAAAATAGTCCGAATTGAATGGAGGTCTTTCTACCAGGATCTATTACTCATGGGGGCTAAATGTGGATAATACTTGTGTATGATGTGAACGAGAAGAGAGTAGCAAAAGTGCTGAAGTATCTCCGCCGTTACTTGAACTGGATCCAGAATTCCGTCTTTGAGGGGGAACTGACTTTCGCAGAGCTCAAGAAACTGAAGTCAGGACTGAAAAGGCTCATGAACACGCAGGAGGATTCGGTGATTATATTCAGCTCGAGCCTTTCGAACGAATATAAGAAAGAGATTATTGGCCTTGATAAGGCCAAAGAAACGCAAACCCTCTGAGAAGAGCTAGTATGGTTTTTGGATATCTAGAAAGTAACTGATATAATTCGTTCATAATCAATTCAATTTCCATTCTGACTTCAGCTTTTCCAGGGGATTGCACTTTGAGGGAAGACAGGGGGAGACCATCATTAACACGATCATCTGTACAGTCGGAGCAAGCTTGAGAAAATTGTGCAACATGGCTTCGAATGAAATTGCTGAGCGTCTGTTTCACTTGAATGATCCGGTCGGGAATCGCGACTTTGGAGCTGAGATTAACTCTCTTGCGTCTATTCTTTCTAAGTCTGTCTTGTCTTCGAGAGACTACTTATACTTCTTGACCTCGGATACCGAAGAAGGCAAGAAGATCGGCAGCGCTCTCAAACTGTTCTTTGAACGCTCGGAAGATATGGGGTTCAGGAATATCTTCGTGAATGCAGTATCTGATCTTGATGACTCAAGACCAGACGATTTCCAGAACAAAGGCTTACGTAATCTGGTGAAGATCATTGCCGAGATATACACACATCACATGGATAATCTACTTATCAACGCAACAGGAGGATACAAGGCTCAGATTGCTCTCTCTCTGGCTTTCGGGATGGGGGTGAAAATCCCTGTTTATTACCGGTTCGAAACATTTGACGGCGTGATAAAGCTGCCTCCAATGCCACTGTCTCTGGATGTCGAGCTTTGGCTCGAGAACAAAGGCCTTCTTGACACTCTGGAAATGAACTCAGTGATAAATGAAAAGGATCTGGAAAAAGAGTACGACTACAGGATCAACTTCAGCTCGCTTCCTGCAGAAATCAAGCTTCTTATTGACCGTGAGCAGGATTCGGTAGGCCATATGCTTTCGTTGAGTCCTATGGGCGAGGTTTTTGTCCAAGCCTGCAGACTGAGTCTTGGAAAGTTGGATGTTGAAGCAAGTCTTAAGGATAGCTCTGTACCGATAGAGAACAGACTAAAGAAAAGCTCCAAAGAAGCTCATTCAAACAAGATGATTTCGGACAATCAATCATTCATAGATAAGCTGCTATCCATTCCATTCATTGAAGAAGTATCTGTGAGGGGCTCGAGCCAAAGATTCGACAGAAATGAATTCGTCTGCAAGCAGTTCGGGGAGATCATTAAGGCAAGATACAGCACAAGAGGCGGAACACTTTACATGGAAATACGAACGACAGCTAGAAATCCATATGAACTCGAAAAAGCGGTTGAAGTTATCAACAAATATTTGCTCTGAAGACTCTCTTAGATTGGAGGGATATGAATTTGAGTTTGTTTGACAAAGAAGCGGTGATTAGAATACTCGCAACATGCACAGGATCTGTGGACGAAGAACTTAGGAAAAGGCTGGATAACAGAGATGAATCGCTTCCCGAAATCTGTGTTCTTTCGTACGATGTTCCCTCAATAAAAAGGTACATCTTCTCAACATCGGATTTCAGAGGGATGTTTGGTGCAAGCAATGCTTTGAGCAGATTCGATAGTCTTGCAACAGAGGAACTCGAGAAATTGGGTTCGCATGTAGTTATTGCCGCAGGTGGAACTGGGTTACTTATATGCAGTGTAGAGGATAGCAAAATCATTACCGATTGGCTGAACGAGAGTTTCTCAAAGAATGTCCCCGGAGCTAAGTTGATTGTATCGCGAGTCAATCTTGAGCCTTATGAGTTAATATATGGTCTTAAGAAACGCGGGAATGGAACACCGATAGAAGATCTTAAGGATTTAACGGGTACAGGAGAATTCTCTGATCTTTTCGAGTGGCTATCTACAAAACTTAGAGAGAGAAGAAACGAAGAGATATTCAGTAGTTTTCTTCTAACAGAAGAAATACAAAGATGTGAGTTCTGTTCAAGAGAAGCCGCACAGACAAAAATTGGATCTTACGATGAGGTCCACTATATTTGCCCGATATGTGAAGAAAAGAGAGACCTTGCTAATGAATTGATCAAGAACAGGAAGATGGCAGTTTCTATAAACGATATCGATGTGACTGAGGATCCTGAATCGCAAAATAACCTGTTCGGCGTCATTTATATCGATGGCAATAATCTGGGAAATCTGTACTCGAAGATCCGTGACGAAAGAGATTATAGAGAGAAGAGCCAGGCGATTGAACGATGCGTTTCAGAATCGCTAAAAAAAGCAATTGTAGAAAACAAGTTAGAAGGCACTTATTCGACTCCAATAATCGGAGGAGACGATTTACTTCTCTTCGTACCTGCAGCAAAGTTATTCGCAGTATATAAAACACTTACCGAGAGTATCGGCAAGGGTTTCAAAGAACTTGGAATAGGTTTCTGCTGTGGAATGGCACTCGTTCCGAAGAAGCTCCCTCTTAGATTCATATTTGAAGTAGTTGAAGGACTCTTGAAATCTGCCAAAAAAGCTGCATACAAGGCTAACTATTCTAACCCTGGAAATTTTGTTGCATTCAGAATGTTGTTTCAAAACTCTCTCAATCCTATTCAGGAACATCTTTTCACAGCTCCAGATGTCAGTCACCGGGTAAAGGAAATTCTGGGAAAAGGACTGCCAATGAGCGAATTTAATGAGATCTTGAACATTATCGTAAAAGACGGCCCAAAGAAGTTTTCAAATTTTCTCCAGAAGATTATTTCATGTATGGTCGATGATCCCTTGGTTGCCAAGCTTAACATGAAATACTTCTACGTTCACGGGGAAAAGACTTATGACTTCGGAAGCAATATTGTGGAAATGATCAACAAGTATTTCCTAATAGGTGACACTTCAGAAGAAGAGATTGAAAGTAAAGTGTTGACTTTAATGGAACTCAGTAAAGCGATGTCATTACAGAATGGGGTGAGAGCGTGATATACAACATCGAGGTTGAAACCAAATCGCCTCTTCTTATTGGCTCAAGCTCGGGAAGCGATGTCTGGTCAAAGGATATTGCAATGAATAACAACCTTCCGATAATACCAGGTTCAGCCATTAAGGGAGCATTGAGAGAAGTCTCGCCTATGCTAGAAAGCAAATACACAAGTGAAACTAACTCTCTTTTTGGTGATTCTGAAAATCAGGGAAAGCTCATCTTCACTGAATTATCGGTTAAGACTCCATGCGATTCAAACCTTTTTATTGAGCGCACCCATATTTCTATGGATAGAAAGACAAGGACAGTGAGCCAAAAGAAGCTGTTTAAGTTACGTGCCGTGAATACTGGAGTGACTTTCCAGGGAAATGTATTTGCAATTTCGCCTTTGACTTCCAGCGAAGAAAAGGTTTTTATGCTCTTGCTCTCTCTCACAAAGAAACTCGGTTCAAAGAAGTCGGCTGGCTACGGTTTTATAGACATCAGACTAACTGGCAAAGGCGAGAAAAGCAGTATAAAGAATATTCCCCAAGCAAGAGTAGCACAGATAATATGCGAACCGATGGAGCCTTTTCTGGTCACCTCGGAAAGAACTAAGTCTTACCTGTACAACTCTGCCAAATATATCCCGGGATCTACGCTTAGAGGAGCATATGCGGCACGATTGTCGAAAGACACCAAGGATTTTAAGGAGATATTCCTACTAGAAAGGGTGAAGTTTCCCAACCTTTATCCAATGATAAACGATGCTATTGCATATCCCTCCCCGGACTCTATTCTTAGAGCGAAGTATTCTGAAGACTCTGATGAAATATTCGATCAACTGAGGTCTATACTAATATCCAGCATTGAGAATAGCAGAGGCAAGAAATTGTCGGTAAAAAACGCTAGAAACGGTAAGAGACTCGACCGGGCTGGAAAGTGGTATGCACCGGGAACTGGTGTTTTCGATTCAGGGGAAAGTGCTACGTCAACTCAGGTGTCGCTTGACAGTAAGTTGCGAAGTGCAAAGGACGGATCGCTGAGAACTTATAATACGCATTTCCATAGTAAAATGTCGGGGCTCTTCAGATCTGAGTCGGAGTCTCTTTTGAGTCTGCTTAATGAAGAATGGCTGTACATTGGCAATTCAAAGACCAGAGGATTCGGACTCGTGAGAGTACTTGAATTCAGAGAACACAGGATTGATTTGATCTCAGAAATAAAGAGTTTCAATGAGAGCATCCAGAACGTTCTGCCTGGTGAAGATCGTACATATGTTCCAATTCTGCTAACCTCGGATCTCATACTCCAGAAAGACGAGACTATAGAGATGTTAATGGGGAGCGAATTCAAACTCGCATTGAGTCTCTTGAAAACTTCTCATACCTCGGGATGGTCTTCAGCCTCCAACAATCTTAAACCTTTCCAAAATGTCGTTTCTGCAGGAACGGTTCTTATCTACGACACCGATTTGTCAGTTGAAGAATCCGTTGAGACTGTTGAGAAGCTATATATAAAAGGTTTGGGAAAGTTCACCGGGTCTGGATACGGTCAGTTCGTTATCTATAAGTGAAGGAGGAATAGATATGATCAGTGCTGATCAAAAGAGAAAGCTGGTTACTATGGCAGAGGAATATTATCAGAGCGGTGGGTCCAGAACTGATACTGATACGCAGCTTCGTAAGTTTTGCGAAATCGCAAAGCAGTCATCTTGCGTCGAGGAATTTGAAAACTACCTGAAGTACCAGATTGGAAGGGACACTTTTCCTTTCAGAAAAGGACTCATGAAAGAGGTAGAAAAGATAAAGGAGTTTGCTAAAGAAGAAACTCTCGAAGCCATTTCATATTACTTCGGTTACATGGCAAGGTTTGCGAAGTTTGTTGCCGCTGAAAGGGGAGGGAGAAGATGAGATTCTTTGATACTTTTATCAATCGATATACTCTAGACATAGAGATAGAACTGGTGACCGCTCTTCATATTGGAGTTGGGAATCAATCAATCTCACCCCTCGATTCAGATAACGCAATAATGCGAATGCCCGATGGAAATGCAGTGATTCCCGGAGCATCTCTTAAAGGGGTCTTTAGGTCAAACTTGGAAGCGATACTACGAATGAGAGGTCTCTATGTTTGTGACAGCACAGATTCAACGTGCAGTTATAGCTCAAAAGATTCCTCAAACGAGAAATTGTACAAAGATATTGAACAGAGTTGCGAAGTATGTTCCCTCTTCGGTTCACAGTCGATTTCTTCTCACATTTACATAAGTGACGCCATAAGGCAGGGTGAGCCAGGCGAGAGTTTTACGTCAATCAGAGATGGAGTGATGATAAGAAGAGATACTGAAAATGCTGCAGGTGGTAGGAAGTACGATTTTGAAGTTGTGAATCCTGGAACGGTTTTCGCCGGAGAGATATTGCTCGAGAACGTTGATGATTATCAGGTCGGATATATGTTGATGATCATCGATCTTATGAATAAGGGATTTATCAGACTTGGCGGAAAAAAGTCAGCTGGTCTTGGAAGAGTGAAGCTGTCTTTCAACATACACAAGATTGACAAAGAGAGTATTTTGAAAGAAGGCGGCGCAGTCAGACTTTCAGATCCTGAGATCGAAAATATGAGAATCGCTGCTAGAAACCATATAGCGGAGGTTATAGTATGAGTACACTCTTTGGAGAACTTAGGAGCCATATAAAGATCGACTATTCACTCGAGCCAAAAACAGCGTTTGTAATACGAGCCGGCGGAGATTCACCAGATCCGACAGCTCCTGACAATCCGTTCGTAAGGATTAACACACCTTACGGTTACTCTATTTATGTTCCCGGAAGTTCAATGAAGGGAGTTTTCAGAAGCCATATAGAAAGCATATTAAAGGCGCTGTCAAAGGAAGTATGCGGCTTCTCTCATCAAAAGGGTGCTGACTGTGGGAAGAAGGAAATCAACAGGGGTACTCTTGAAAGAGAGAATGATGGTCTGCTAAGATACCGGAATTCCTGTTATTCATGCAAAATGTTCGGCTCAACTGCAGTTGGATCGATCGTCAAATTTGATGACCTCTTTCCTTATAAACCGGAAAATACTCGAGAAGAAAAAATGAAAGCAGTTACCGACATCGAGAAGTACTTAAATATCAGACATGGAATAAAGATTGACAGGAAGTCAGGTTCGGTAGCAAATAGAGCACTTTATGACATTGAGTGTCTCTCCGGCGGCCAATTTTTTGGAAGCATATTCCTTAAGAATCCAGAAAAGTGGCAGCTCGCTCTGCTGTTAAAAACTTTTGCACATATTAATCATGGTTATCAAAAAGCTGGTGGGCAGAAATCAAGAGGCTTTGGCCATGTTCACCTAACGATTGAAAAGATATCATGCCTATCAAAACTGAGGGATAAAATAGTCTTCTCCTCATTTGATTCAGCCAGAGGATTCATCGACGACCCTATGAGTGTATTCCATTCTTCTGACACATTTCCACCATACAGCTTTGAGTTCTCAGGCGAGGCCTTGGAGAAATTTGAAGTAGACGTCAACTCCACTCTTTCAAGAGCGTGGTGAGACAGTTGAACGATAGACTTGAGTATCTCGAAAGATTAAAAAGCACAGAAGACTTGTTCTATGTGATCTTTAACGACTACAGGGCTCTTCATCTTGACAAAATGACCCCCGATGAAAGTGTAGAGCTGTTCAATAAACTGCATGATAGTTTCGACTACAATTTCTACTTCAGAGCTTTCAATGAGCATCTAGATTTTGTGTGGTTCTACGGAGATATCTACATCAGTGATGAAAAGAACAGCAATCAAGGGATTGTTTTTCTAAATGCCGGTATCAGGAAGAAGATACCATTTTCTAGTCCTGTAATTAAGTTTGTCAGAGACCTTTCGATGCCTGGTGGTATGAGGTATATCAGAGTAGAGGAGGAACCTGATGACAGATTATAATGACTCTCCAAAAGGATATTTAAGACTGAAGATTCCCAAGCTTAGTGCTCACATCAGTTCCCAAGAGTTTTCTCACATTGACTCATTTTGCTCTGATCGACTTAATGGTATCTTGAGAATTGGAGCGGTCACAAAATCATATACTTGCTTCACTCAGGGAGATCTCTTGATGAAAGAGGGAAAAATCACTAATGTATTGTCGAGAGAAGGGACAAGAGTACTGATTCCTGGGGCGTCGCTCAAAGGGGCTATACGTACGTACGCGGAGTTCCTTTCTAATTCATGTGCTGGAAGCGGAACAGCTTCATGCAGCGATAGACTTTGTATTGTCTGTTCAATGTTTGGAACACTTGGAAAACTTGGTAGAGTCCAGTTCGACGACGTTCTTGTTAACGAACGTAGCTTGAAAACAACTGTTGTTTCCGGTCCTTCTCAATGGAAGGGAAAAGCAACTCTGCCAAATACGGGCAAAATTTACTCCCATACTCTATCAGAAACCGGTCAGAAAACCTCAAACTACGAAGTGATAGAACCCGGCAGCAGTTTTCAATTCGAAGTAACTGTAAAAGGGCTTACCAAAAAGGAATTCGGTCTCTTGTTGGTTGCAATGGGAGTGTCACGAAAGCGCTTTGCAATAAAGCTCGGAAGAGGAAAGAACATAGGTTTTGGAAGTGTAACCTTAAGACCAGAAAACTTCTTGAAGATTAGTGCTGTAAGCGAGACATCGATTTCGGGAGAACAGCTCACAAACTTCATTAATGAATGTGCCAATGTTTATCTTCAAAGCATTACAGGAGATAATGATATAGTCACAAATCTTGACAAAATCATTGATGACTCAAAGAAGGTGTTGCAGCTTGAAGAGTGAGAAGACTTCCCTAATCGAGTTGGCAGCCGAAACCGCAAACTCGCTTTTTCTGGCCAATAAGGCTGAACTCTCGAAGTCGGCAAAGACACTAATGGAGATCTCAAGGAAATTCGGATTTGATGAAGCAAAGAAGCTTGATCTAAATCAGTATAGAAAGATGAGAACTGATGGTTCAGGAGATAATCTTGGCACAATTATTGACAAGATCAAAGAGTTGTCTAAAACCGGTAAGCTTTCGAGTGAAGATATCCCTAGCTTTCTTGGATACCTGTCGAGGGAATTGAAGTATCTGGAATCGGCTAAGGCCTTTACTCATTCAGACGTATCTAAAGATGGTAAAGCAACCAGGCAAGGTGGCAATAGAAGAGGCGATGCTCCTTATAGGCCAGTTAGTGGTCCAGCTACTTACAATCCCTTTGAAAACTTGAGAAAGAAGCTAGATAATTGACAGCGGCTTTTGCCGCTGTCTTTCTTTGTCCAGAAGCTGCCGAATGATCCGTATGTTATTTTCGAATCACTTATGATTGTTCCCATTTCTTCTGCTTGAGATAATACTCGGAAAACCAAGTAAGCCATAAAAGAAAGCCGAATCCTTTCGAAATGAATTTATATGTTCCAGAATTATCCTGTGGCAATCAACCTGAAGAAATAATCATTTTGCTTCCCAAAAAAGTGTGATTATACACTTTGGGGTAGGCCACTGCTAATTCGTATCTCTATTTCCCTGCAAATCCTTCTGGAACGCTTCCTCTGTGCTTTTTACTTGTTCAATTCCTGCTTCAAGAGAACTGCTCACTTAACTCCGCATAAAAATACTGGAGGTGATTATTTGAATGAACTCGAACCATTGAAAACACTGTTGAGTTCAAGAGTAAGACACGCTACTACTCTCGGGGCGAAGACCGTCGTCCTGAAAAATGCGAACAGAGAAATGCTCAAGTGTATTTCTGAAGGTGAATTCAAAACCATCTCGAATGACATGAATCTGGATTTCGAATGGTATCAGACCATTAAGTCGCTCAAGGGGCTTCTTTCGGTTGCAGATCATTTCAACGACTCTCCGGTTGTAATCACCGAATGGCTATACGTTGTAATAAAGAAGTTCGCCCCATTGTTTGAAAGTTACTTCGGAAAAGTGATTGCCGTTGATTGTGGAGAGAGAGTTTCAGTCGACACAGGGGAGAATATCTCAGATGAACTGATGCCTCTCTTCGATATCGATGGACAGTTTATCACTGTCAAAGACTTTCCAGAGACCGAAACGATTCCTCTGTTCGAAAGAATTACCCCTATCGAAGTCAACACGCTTGATCAGCTTCTCAATCACACAGCGGGTAAAGAATGCACGGGCATCCGTCTCGACAAAAATCTGGAATCATTCTTGACTGAATCGGGAATATCACTCGTGAGCAATAGCTCGAATCAAAAAGTAATTATTGTTAGTTCTCCAGCCGAAAGTGTACTGAGTGAAGTGGATAGAGAAGTCTCTACGCTTCGGGCTATCGGCAGAGAGGTTGAAGTAATAGACTTCACAGGATACTGTCCCGGCGAAGAAGCGATAAGCATAGACCTCAAGAATGAACTGAAGGAGCATTTCGGATTCGATTCATTCAAAGAGTATGAAGTCTATGGAAAAACTGGCAATTATCTTGTCAGCCAGGAAGAGTTGATCAGATATCTGATCGATCAGAACTACAGGCAAGACCCCTCCGATCTCTTCTTCGTAGCTTCGACCGGGTCTGGAAAGTCCCTTATCTATCAGCTTACTGCGAAGATCCTGAAGAGAGATCTGGATAGACTCACTGTAGTTATCACTCCTCTGAAGGCTCTAATGGAAGACCAGGTCAATGGGCTTATCGAGAGATACTTTGAGAATGGTGCTGCCTTTCTGAATTCAGACTTGAGTTTTGACGAGAAAAGTGAACTAACTCGGAGAATAAGAAGGGGAGAGATCACTATTCTTTATGTTTCTCCTGAAACCTTCGTGGGAAATTCTCTATCTTCAATTATCGGCGAAAGGTCTATCGGTCTTCTCGTAGTAGATGAGGCCCATCTCGTTACAACGTGGGGTAAGACTTTCAGGGTAGATTACGGATACCTGGGAGAAGACCTTCGATTCCTTAGATCTAGGCTCAGCTTTCCGGTGATGGCTACTACCGCCACGGCGATCTCAGGAGGCGAACTGAATACAATCTCAGAGATAAGCAAGCTTCTCTGTCTGAAAAATCCCAAGACTGTTATGACAAATGTTCGAAGGGACAATATCAGTTTCGAGATCGGCAGTTTCGAGCTTAATCAACATTCGAAAGACTGCAGAACGTCACAGAAGCTATCTGACAGTATAGACTATGCTATCGACCTTGTTGAGTCGGGAAAGAAGAGCATCATCTACTGCCCGTTTGTCGGTCAGGCCCACAGCATATACAATGCCATAGCCGATCTCGAAGAGTGCCGCAACAAAGTAGGCAGATACACGGGACCGACCGAGACCCAGGAACGTCGTCTCACTCAGGAGCTCTTCAGGAAGGGAATCTACAGAACAGTAATCGCGACCAAAGCTTTTGGAATGGGAGTAGATATTCCCGATATAGATGAAGTCTTTCATCACAGCGTTCCCTCGATCATGGCAGATTACGTTCAGGAAATCGGCAGAGCGGGAAGAGATGGAAGGCCTTCAGTGGCTTCAACTCACTTCCATACGAAAGATCTCTCCGACAGCCTCAAGCTCTCCAAGATATCCGTTCCGGAACAGTGGAAGATGAGACACATCATGGAGCATATCGGAACGCTCATACGGCAGAGCAAGAATGGAGAGATTGTCCTCTCCCTGGACGACATCAGATATCTCCTCATTACCGGAAAAGACAAATACAATGAAGAGACAATAAGGGATAAGGCTAGAGTCGCCATCTTCCTCATTCAGAAAGACCTTGAAAACAGGACGGGAAAACAGATCTTGATTAGAAAGGGAGAAACCTATCAGTATCTATACTTCACCGCCAGCAATGACGACGCCGAAGAGCTTATGAAAACCTTTTCGGAAATATCCAGAGAATCTAGCGGCTACTCGAGAAAGGGCTTCTTCCACAACGAGGAAATCAGATCCGTTGGAGCTGTCTACAAGATAGATATCTCCGCTCTCTGGGCTCGGCTATATAGAGACAGGAATCTTAGAAAGCTCGTCTGGCAGTTCATGAGATTCCCATCGAAGATTCTAGGAAAACCGGTAATCCCGAAAATCGCTGTAGAGATGTCGGTTATCAAGGATATGGACAGCATAAGACAGCAACTCACAAGATTCATTGAGATTCTGGGCGAGTTCGCCTTAGACTCTGCAAGGAAGCAGATGGATGAGAAGAGCCTTTTCGACGGGATCATCTCAAAGGTGAAGTCGGCATCTCTTCTCACAGGTGTGCAGGATCTGGATATCAAGATAAGAAACATCGTGAAGAACAACTTCGTTTCATATAACGGAGATAGATTTCAAACAGGTCTGTTCAAATGTCGGGGAGAAATCGGGAACTACACTTATACGGTCCAGAACATCCCCAATATAACAAAAGACAGGTGGCTGTACAAGCTCGAGGAATTACTCGAGCCATGTGAAGAAGGAATTTGTAGGCTTTATCTGAATGGTCAAGACGAGCACACTGAAGTAATCACAAGTCTACTCAACATTCTGGACATCCTGGGAATGGCAAACGTCAAGTTCAGCGGTGGCGAGAGCTGTGCTGTTCACTTGAAATGCACAGACAGAAACTACATTCTGAATAACTTCAAGAACTACTACTGTGAAATAACTAGAGACATCCGAAGAAGAATCGATAGGGAAGAGCAGATTATGCGCGATTTCTTCACCATGAAGCTCGATGACAGCCAGAGATGGGATTTCATTGAGAATTACTTTCTTGGTAGAATTTATTAACGGGGCGGAAATCCCGCCTCGTTTCTTTCAGAAAATGGAGGTCGATTGATGTCAGAAAAACTTGAAAAAGAAGAGAAGTTTCTGCTGGACAAAACCTCACACGAAAAGGTAATTGCTGCTTTCAAGAAAAACACTCGCAAAAGGACCGGAATTATACAGTGGTATATCGTGCGCGATGAAAATGAAGAAGAACGGATCCGTCTGGAGATTGTTCCTGAAAAGACCGGAATGCGCCACGTGTGGACTCGGACTTATAAGAAGCGTTGCTCGGATTCGAAAGACAGAATCGAAAGGGAGTATTCACTCGACCCTACTGAAGTAGATCTCAAGAACCTGGAAACACTTCCCTTCGTGGTAAAGATAAGGCATTATCTCGAACCTAAGAACAAAAGAATCAAAGAAGTGATTCTGGATGAATTTCTCGAGAAATGGGAATGTGACTGTCAGTATCTGGCAGAGATCGAGATGTGCGACGGGGAAGAAGATAAAAGCATCATTTCTGAAGAGACTGCCTCATGGGAGTTTCTGAAGGCCCTATCTCCAATCAGTCGAGGCGAATCAGAAAGATACGAGAACAAAGAGCTTGCAAGAAACCACGAAGACAACAACGCATTTAAGACCATCCAGTATGTCGAAAACAGGCTAAAGCCTGAGCAAGTCGTTGTGGCGTTGCAGGGTAATTCTTTCTTCAACAAGCTTGGCAACCTTAGAAACGAATACGAACGCGAAGGATTCCGGAAAGAAAAAGAGTACAGCGTACTTAGGTATAAGAAAAAGTACAACGACGATGAAGAACTCAGTTGTGATCTGAACGAAGTACTGAAGAATCCGTGCTCTTACAATGACATTCGTTTTCTAGCCGCAGAGACCGATAGTATCCAGCACATATTGAATACAGGATATTCAATATCAGATGTAGAGTACATTGTATTTCCGGATAGGCCAGAAGGTTTTTCGAGAGAAGACGAACCGGCAATCTATGGCTTTCTTAAGGCGCTTACCGAAAACGCTTTCAGCAAGTATGGTATTGATGTCCACAAAAGGCCAATGTATTACACAGGTGATAACATAGAGAGTCTTTCAAGAGCCTTCACTGAGATCTGGAAAATCCTTGACAGAATCCGAGAAGAATACCCAAACAAGGAAATTCTGATTGACGTTACGGGTGGTCAAAAGTATCCGGGTATTATGGCTTCACTATACTGTATTTTTAACAATCTACCCTTCTTCTACATCTTCGAAGGAGAAGTCAGTCTTGCGAAATTCCCACCCGTTCCAGCAAGCTGGGATTTCGGAGCAATTGACGAAGCGCTGGCTGCATTCAATTCTATTCTTATTAGGAACACAACCCGTAGTTCCGAAAGAAATCATCTGAAATACTCAGAGTATTGCTTGCTCCCGGAGACTTTCAGAAATCTGTACACCGCAAGAAGCAATGAAGACTATCTGACGAGTTCTCTACCGCTAGACGTCATTGAAAGCAAATATAGAAAAGCTAGAGGCCTTCCCTTCGGGTACGGCGAAGACTTCTTGAAGCTTCTAGATGATGATTACAACTTTACAGAAGAATACAGAGACTACCTCCGGGAAATGATTCGCAAAGTCTGGTCCCTGCAATGGATAGGCGATCAGATACCCGAGACCGTCGAGCACTCGCAGCGTCACAGCAAAAGACTTATGGAGTTCACTGTCAATCTAGTGAACACAATTGGTGAAGAAAACTTCCTTGCCGAAGTGCCAAAACAACTGCGAAACGAGTTCTATTTCGTTTTGGCGATTGCGATGAACGTTCATGACCTGGGTCACACGAAGCTAACCTACGAACTTGGAGACGGTCGCATATTGCCTCTTGACAGTCTTCCCTGCGTAGTAAGAGATCTTCATCACGAGCTCTCCTACCAGATGCTGAAAGATGATGATAGATTTAGGTTGTTCGGTGAGAAGTCAGACTCATGTGATACAGACCAATGTAATAAAAAGACTTGGGAAAACATAAAGACTGCCGTGACACTGGTGACCAGATACCACAGAGAATACATGCCCATTACCGGCAAACCCGGAAAACGGAAGGATATTGTGAAGATGCTTTCGATGGAACCAGAACCTCTCGATAAGGCGGTTGCAGCTAGTTTCGACGACGAAGACTGGCAGAAACTGACGATAATGGCAGCGAGATGGCTAAAGTTTATTGACGGCACGGATGTTCAGTCAGACAGGACAGTAGAACCAAACTATTTCAAGACACGCGTCTTGAGAACAATCACAGAGATCGAAGCGCTTGGTGTGGAGCTCGAAAGCAATACAGAGATCTCACCATTTATTAGGAATAAGGTATCCGATCTCGTGAGTGAAGTGGGCAAGCTGCGAGCGTCCTTCGAAGCCTCTGAATACAAGTCAATGAACAGAGATCTCGCAATCTCAATCAGTAAGAAAGCAAGTGAGCTGGAAAAGAATACACTCTACCCAATGATTCAGAAGAGAATCGATGAATGCAAGGGTACGATCACGATGCCAAACTGGCTGAAGCTCCTGTCAAAGATCTCTTTCAAGGCTCTCCAGTTTCCACACTTCGAAAAACACAATATGGTGAACTACGTTTACCCAAGGTTTTTCATGGAAAAGAGCCTATTTGGAAACACCGATGGCATTCTTCGCCTGAGTATCAATATCCAGAACGACAATACAGATGATATGAATTCAGTGATCAAAATCATAGACGGTGTTAAGGAGGACATAGTTAAAGAGTTCGTCCGTTCCGGCCTGAATCAATTCGCAATAAAGACCATAAAAATGGAGGTAACCCCTTTGAAAGAGAAGATACTGCTTACCCCTCTCGGCACATCCCCGGGAGTACTTTACACGCTCATCAAAAGGCTGAATCCGGACAGAGTAATAGTTATAACTTCGCAAGCAGGTAAAGATAACATTCCGGAGATATGCATGAAGGCCGGATTCGATATCGAAAAAATCAGTCCTTATCTCTTCAAAGATCCATTCACAGGATTTGGAGAGGTTCAAGAGCTTATGAGAAGAATGATCTCGGACTTCCCGGTTGACATCGCATCCAGAATAACTGTAAATCTCGCCGGAGGAACATCCTTCCTGCAATACGTAACAGGTGAGTTTGCAGAGGTTCTTGAATCTAAGATGCTAGATGTCACAAGAGTATTCGCGGTCGACAGAAGAGGAATTGACGCTCAGAAGAAAGAGCCTTATGTCGTGGGCGATGTTGTCGAGCTTCCCGGAGGAAAATCATGGGCAGACAAAGAAGAATAATAACAAACATCGGCGGAACGGTATGGTTCAACCTTAAGAAAACATTCACTGCCCCGGACAGTGAACTCAGCAGTTCAACCATAGTCAGCTATCTCAGAAAAATGAGCGCGGATGACCTTAAAAGGATCTCTCCAGAAATCAACGGGCTCGAAACCTTCGGCGTAAACAAAGACGATTTCCTAATCTTCATAGCGACCAATACTAATGTATCTAAAGCATGTATGGAAGCTTTAACTGAGTTATACAGGTCCAGGGAAATCAATGTTGTCACAAGAGTAGTCGAAGGTTTGACCGACGATTCGAAAACAGCCTTTAAAAAGGGAATCGCAGATTACGTAGATCTAATTATCGGCCTCTTTGATAACGGTGAACAATGGTCATACGACAACTACTTCAATGCCACCTCCGGTTACAGGTCGTTGATTCCATACACTACGATAGTTGCGGCCGTTTTCGATTCCAGGGTGTTCTATCTATATGAGAACTCCCCTCACTTGCTGGAGCTTCCTCCCTTCCCGATAAACTTCGACTTCGGGATATTGGAGCAGCATTCCCCCTTCTTCGAAAAGATCGAGAACGATTGCGTTCCTGTCGAGGAAGCAATAAAGGAATTTGGATATGAACTTTTCACCAAAATAGTCCCCCAAGTGCTTCTTGAAGAAGATGGTCTAGTCTATCTCTCTAACTTTGGAAAGATTCTCTGGGGAAGGTACACTGTTTCGAACCCTGAACTCTACTTCAGCGACTCCGCACAGAAGGTCATCGACAAAGACCCAGTCTACCTGGACTACATCAGGAAAATGCTAAGGGGAGAGGCCGAGGCAGAGCATCAGCTTCATGAATATGTTGGTGATGCCCAGTGCTACAAGTTTCCTGCAAAGGGTGTGAGAGTGTTCTATATTAAACAGGGGGAAGAGCCCTTCAAAATAGCCACGATACTAAGAAATCACGATGAATATGAAAGGTACATCAGAACTGAGCAACACGAAGCTAGCTTCAACTATACGAAAACAAGAGTAAGTATCTGAACAATTCGCGTTCATGCTCTTCCGCGAAAACTCTTCAGGGCACACCTCAGGCAAGGAAGCCGGTGTGCCCTTTTGTTGTTGAGGCAATCGAAGATCCACTATTCTGTGTCAGTTGCCTTCACGATCTTGGTTCATATCTTCGCAATATTATCATTTCAGATAACCCATTTCACACACTCGACTTGATAGTTATAGCTATCTTTAGAAGGGTTTCTCGAGGAGCGTCTAACATCGTAGTACGTCATGCTTATTGTCGGATCGCATTACATAAAGACGATTCTGTTTAAGCTCATATTGCGGAGTACATTTATCCTATTTTGTAAAGTGAATTGTGTTGCTCTTTCACAAAGCATTTGCCGAGTTAATAATTGCGTTACCGATTCTCGTCGGATCGATCGTATACCATCTTCCTCTGAACCTATTTCCCAATAACACTTCCAGACTTATTTAGAATCATTCTTGTACAGTTTACATAGGTTCGACTGGAAATGGGTCATTTGATTGAAAGCAAAACCGGTAGCAATTTTCTTCTGTAAGCTTCTGCTAGAGAGTGTCTCGCCGGTATTTTCTGCGATCGGTCTTCCTGAGAAGATACCGGCGCCTTTTCTCCAGTAAAACACTGAAATCATCTGCAATCAAATCCATTCGAATCGCTGCAATGCAAACTAGATGTTGCTTACGAGATCTTCCCGATTGGTTGATTCTGCCTCCCCAAAACCTGTATAATATCTTTGTAATAAAAGCGGTTGCGTGAGAACCATAGTGGTATGGAAACTGCATACGGCATATGAACCCGAAATAATCTCCTACGTTGCGTGAGAACCATAGTGGTATGGAAACTCTTGCTTCATCCATCCAAATGGTGTCTTAACAAAGAGTTGCGTGAGAACCATAGTGGTATGGAAACTTCATGTAGAGGTCATTTGGCAGGTGTTCTTGTATTAGTTGCGTGAGAACCATAGTGGTATGGAAACGTGGTTTGCCGCCGCCGGGGGCTTGGGGCAAGGGGGGGTTGCGTGAGAACCATAGTGGTATGGAAACCCTGTATCCAGTCTATGCGGGTCTGGTCTAACACGTGTTGCGTGAGAACCATAGTGGTATGGAAACTGTATTAACATTAAAATTCTAACCGGCAAGCGGCTAGGTTGCGTGAGAACCATAGTGGTATGGAAACCTCGCAGAGCCTAGCATAACGATTAGTATTGATCACGTTGCGTGAGAACCATAGTG
>NPID01009220.1_pt1 | contig 18925 bp, 15 predicted proteins | sample 8637491 | NCBI WGS metagenome assembly NPID01 (sample SAMN07420843, study PRJNA396082) | bioreactor metagenome | isolation source: sample BA6 brine-fed electro-methanogenic bioreactor BA | place: Japan: Kochi | collected 2016-06-14 | reverse complement strand
GCTCTTTGTGTTATCCGTAAGGTAGCCCATGAGCGGGTCGGAAATTGAGTCCCACACCTTTCCCAGACCTGGAATAAGACCGGCCAGCACCGGATTCAAACCGACGACGGTAACAAGAAAATACATCGAAAAGGTGCTGATCAGAAAAAAAGAGCCGCCTCCGTAGAGGTCGCCCAGGCCATAAGCAATATAGTTTCCGGTTTTAAGGCTTTGTTCTTTCATAAAATGATTGTACGGGTGTTTCTTTTTTTTCACAAGGAAAAAAAGGTTGAGCCGCTGTCGGGACCCGTCTCCAGGGGCATGGAATGCTTTTAACCGAAATTTAACAGCTTCAGAGCCGCCGCACAAAAGCGGCGTATCGGTCAAGCTTGACACCCTGCTTTCGGCACGGCACAATGTCATAACCCTTTTCTTGTTGAGGTTTATGGTGACCGATAACGATCTGGATGCAGCCCATCGTCCGACCCTCCTGGGTCGGTTTTTAAGCGGCAGGAGAAAGCTTTCCAAATACCTGCTCCACTGGTTCTTTCACACCCATGTTAAACTGACGGTTGAAGGACTGGAGAATATCCCCGAAGCAGGACCGGTCCTTGTTCTGCCGAACCACCTTTCCAATCTTGACGGTCCTCTTATTCTGGGCATCTTTCCCCGCAATCTGGAGATGGTGGGACCCGGCGATTTCAAGGTTGAGCCCATGAAACTCGCCATGATGAAGCTCTACGGCATGACGCTTATAAAGAGAGGCTACCCCGACCGTACGGGAATGAGCGCGATAATGCATCATCTTAAAAAGGGCCGAAGCGTCCTTATGTTTCCTTCCGGCGGCATGTGGGAGAAACGGAGCTTTGAGAACAAGGCAGGAGCGCTGTACTTCTCACAGCTTACCGGTACACCTATCATACCCGCCGGTATCAGCGGCGGATACCTCAAGGGACGGTCTGCCTTCTTCTTCGGCAAACCGCGGATAGTACTCAGGTTCGGCAAACTGATGCCTGCCATAAGTCACGAAGGCAGCAAGGCCGAACGGGCCGAGCGCCTGGCGGCAGCATCAGCCGAACTGGCGGACCGCATCTTCGAACTTCTCGAACCGGAAGAGCAGGAACAGTATCGGCGGTGGATGCGGGAAACCTACTCCTTCGAATTTGAACATGATGGTAATCTGACCGCTCCCGACCTGCCGACGCTTGCGCAGTTTGTTCACAAACCCAACCTCTTCCGTCCAATGTGGAAACACGCAAAAGAGGACATGGACCCCTTCCGCAAAGACAGGTTCTATTCGGTCCGCAGAACAAAAGCCTCCGCCGCGGCCATGAAGAAGAACCTTGAAGGCGATTTTGACCATTACATTCCTTACAGACTCGGAGATGAGGCACATTCCGCAGTTCTGAAAGAGCTGGATCTCTTTATTGATTTCTGCGACAGCCTCTCGCAATCCGGACTTACCCGGATAAAGTGCTCCAGTATCGCGTCAGATCCGGAAACCGGCGAAAAAAGAAGGCGGCTGATCGAGGGCTGATGAATCTTCTCCGTTCATCCGGTATAATGTGTGTGCGGAGGAAAAATTATGAACTTTACTATCGGAATTCTCGGTGCGGGAGCCCTCGGCTCCCTTTACGCGCATGAGCTCGGATCAGCACCTTCAAATTCATGCTTCTTTATCGCAGACAAAGAACGCTCTTTTCGGCTCCGCGCCTCCAATCTGAGCGTAAACGGCAGGGCACTCTCCTGCGACATTCTGCTCCCCGAAGAAAAGAGAAAAGCAGACCTGCTTATCATAGCCCTGAAATACCATCATCTTGGGACTGCGCTTCCCCTGGCCGACTCCTTTGTCGGACCGGATACCACCATTATATCGGTAATGAACGGCGTAGACAGTGAAGAGATAATTGCCGCCCGTTTCGGGAAAGAGCACCTGCTTCACTGTCTTGCCCTCGGCATGGATGCAGTCCGGGAAGGCAGCAAAGTCACTTATACGACCCCGGGGAAAATTGTAGCAGGACGGGCGGGGGCAGATGAGACGGCTATCGAAAAGGATCCGGACATCGCCAGGCTGAAGGCAATCTGCGGGGCTGCATCCTTTCCTCTTGAAATCCGCAGGGATATTCTCAAGGCCCTCTGGTGGAAATTCATGATCAATATCGGTGTGAACCAGGTTTCCGCCATAAGCGGCACCTCCTACCGTTACTTCCAGGACCGAAACAGCCATGCACACGCCCTGATGAACGAAGCCATGAAAGAGCTTATTCAGGTAGCACAAATGAAGCATATCGACTTGAGTGAAAAGGATATTACCGCCTGGTATTCCGTCCTGGATACGCTGGGGCCGGAGGGCAAGACATCGATGCTTCAGGATATGGAGGCGGGCCGTAAAACGGAGGTAGAAATGTTTGCAGGGATCCTTCTTGATTTCGGCAGGGAACTGGGACTGGAACTTCCGGTAAACCGCACCCTTTTTCAGCTCATACGCAGCAGAGAAGCCGCTGCGGGAATTATATAGCTGCGATTTGAGTATTTTTGACTCATTCTATAACCGCTATTGACACACTGTGTCATTTAGACCCTACATAAGACCGGATATATTGCCACCTGTGCACATGAGTGATGCATCATGATTTTTATTTCTTTATATTATATATATTTAAATGATTATTTTTTATCCTGCCCAAGTTGGCACAATTCCTGCTTATAATACTATAGAAACACTATCAGATGGAGGTATCAGAATGAGATACATGATTAATTACAAACCGGCTTTTGATTTCGATAAGGTTCTTGACAATGTTTTTTCCGGAAACAACTATGACAGCGGCAGAAGGCCCCCGGTCAATATTATTGACGAGAAAGAGCGGTACCGCCTGGAAGCCGAACTTCCCGGCCTGAACGAAAGCGAGGTGGATGTAAAGCTTGATGACCGGATTCTTACCATCAGCTCCGCTGTTCAGGAACAGGTACCGGAACAGAAGGAAGAAGAAGCACCCTCTTTTCTTATCCGGGAGCGCAGAAGAAGCGCGTTTTCAAGAAGTTTTGTCCTTCCACGGGATGTGGACATAGAAAAAATCAGCGCTTCCTTTGTCAACGGTATTCTTACCCTGACCCTCGAGAAGGTCCCCGAGGTCAAACCGAGAAAGATCGAAGTAAAGGCCGCATAGCAAAAAAGCCCGCGCACAGTGCGCGGGCTTTTATATTTGCTTCAGCCTGATTAAAGACGTTTATTCAACCGACAAGTTCGTCAAGCTGCTTTTTCACGGCCGGAACGCTGCAGTCGGTACTGACCGAAGCGACCTCTCCGTCTTTTGTATAAAAAATGGTCATAGGCTCAACATCACAACTGAGGCGGTCGCAAAGTGTTTTACCTTTGTACAGGTCGATAACGTTCATTTTTACCTTGTCATTATAGGAATCCGCGATCTCCTGCAGAACGGGAAGCAGTTCCCTGCTTGGAGCATTGATAGCCGAATAGACATAGACCAGTCCGATCTTCTCTTTCTGCATTATCTGCTCTTCAAACATCTCGGTTTCCGCGATATACTTCTCGGCCCCGACACCTGCTATTGCACCGTCGCCGACCGCAGTCGCAACCTGCTTGAGCTCTTTCTCCCGCACATCGCCTGCAGCAAAAACACCGGGCACGCCGGTTTCCATCTTTTCGTTGGTAATAACATACTTCTGTTTGCTCATGTTCAGAACACCTTCGAAAATCTCGGTGTTGGGAAGATAACCGATAAACTCGAAACAGGTATCAACCTTGATTTCATCAAGTTCACCCGTCTTGAGATTCTTCAGAATAACCTTCTCAAGATGATCGCCGCCCTCAAATGAGTCCACAAGGGTATTCCACTTGAATTCCATTTTGGGGTTGGCAAGTGCCTGATCGCGGGCAATCTCATTGCAGTCCATTTTTCCTTCATCATGGATTACGGAGACAATGACTTTTTCCGCAAATCTGGTAAGGAACGTTCCTTCTTCAATGGCCGCATCCCCGCTGCCGATAACCATTACGGTCTTGCCCGTATTGGCAGCCGCATCGCAGGTTGCACAGAAACTTATTCCCTTGTCAAAGAGGAACTCTTCCTCGTTTTTCGCCGTCGTTACCCTGGGGCGTCCACCTGAGGCTACAATTACCGTTTTGGCCTCGAAAATATTTCTGAAGGTTTCAACTATCTTCACTTCACCTTCAAAATTCACGCTCTTTACATCGGTGCCTTTGAACTTGACATCAAAGTTTTCAGCCTGTTTTTTGAAGAGGTTCATCAGGTCAAGACCAGGAAGGCCCTCCGGGAAACCGGGGAAGTTGGCAATCTCGTTCGTATAGGTGGCAAGACCGCCCACGAGCGCCTTTTCAATTATCAGGGTTTTCAGCTGTGCACGGCCGCAATAGATACCGGCGGTCAAACCTGCCGCACCACCACCTATTATTACAACATCATACTGTTCCCGTTTTTTTTCTCTCATAGCCGATACTATCCTTATTATTTTTAGTACAATCTCTTACATAAAAAACTTGACGAGAAGCTTGCTGCCGACGATGGCCCCGAGAAACAGAAAAAGTCCGAACACCCAGCCGGAGAGACTGAATGAGGCGATTCCGCTGAAAAGGGCTCCAATATTACAGCCGTAGCCTATTCTCGCGCCATATCCCATCAGCAGTCCTCCGAGAACCGCCGCGGCAACCTGTTTCCAGGATTTAATTTTCTTGATTTTGAATCCCGAAGCAAGAAGTGTCGCTGCCAGGGCTCCGAAGATTATTCCGAAATTCCTCATGCTGCCGGGATCGCTGAAAACACCCCGCTCCAGAGTCCGCTGGGCACCTTCGCTTGCGAAGTAGTACCACTTGTCCACGCTTCCGCCGACAGCTTCAAAAACCCATGCACCCCAATTGGCGAGTACACCGGAAACCCCCCAGGGGCTTCCGGTTACCGCAAGGGTGACAATCTGGAAAAGTGAAAGCAGCACGGCACCTGTAAGATAAGGCCATGCCTCTTTCAGGAATTTTTTGTAGTATTCGTTATCCTTAATCGCCAAAGAGCTACCCTCCGGGTGCTTATTTCGCCTTCTCGATTACAATTTCCCATTCGCCGTCGTCAATCTCTTCAACTTCGACATTATGACCCTCTTTCCGGGCCCATTCGGGAACATTCTTCATTGCACAGCTGTGATCGATCTGAACAATCAGAACATCACCAATTTCAAGTTCCTTCAACTTGTTCTGAGCCTTTACCAGGGGTACCGGACAGGCTTCACCATAACAATCGAGTTCTACTTCCTTCATTTTCTGTTCCTCCCGCGTCTATGCGTTTTTGTGTTTGTCCCACTTATCAGCGGCTATCCACAATAGCACGATAATAAGCAACTGAATTATTACTGCTCCAATCCATCCAAAGAGGTCGGGCAGAAAGACAGCTTTTCCTTTCATTATTACATTGAGCTTCCACCAGCCGAAATCATGGGCACCCCAGAGAGAACCGGCTATGAAGAAGATGACCGAAAGCACCTGCATCTGGAAACCTTCGCCGACCCGCATCAGGGTACCGGATGCGCATCCGCCGGAAATAACCATTCCGATTCCAAACATAAAGGCGCCTATGACCGTCGCAAGACTAACCGGTACAACGTAACTCTGCCCCGGAATCGGAAGCCCTTTAACATGTGCGCCGTACTTTATAGCTATGAAACCTATCGACGTAAAGGCAAAAGCAATAAGCACAGCCTTGGAAAGGTTCGTGCCGCCGGTCAGCATGGGATCCCGCATTGCCGCGGTAAAACAGAAACGCGACCGCTGCAGAATATAGCCGAAGGCAATTCCCGTTATCCAGAAGAATGCCAGCAGACCGCTTTCCCTTCCCAGCAGTACCGCGACGAGTACAATAAGCGCAACTACTGCGACCCCGAAAGGAAGCTGGTTCTTTTTCTTCTTCCTGCTCTGCCTGCTTCGCGAAGATCCCGAGCGGCGGATCGAACTCTGCCCGGCAGCTGCATCTTCAGGCTTTTTATCGTCACTCACCGTTTATCCCCCTTGAAACTTATAATATGATCAATTTAATAAGGTTATTTATATGAATCCCTTTATATTGTTCTTTGAATCACATATAAACACTCTAATTTAGGAGAAATTGTATGTTCATTCACTATAGTTGTCAAGGTATATTTTAAGTACGATATATTGGTTTACAGCAATTACTGCACCTCCATTGATCCAAAAGTCAAGCCGGAGTAGAATATGCGGGAGAATGAGAGCAAGGAGTGTGCAATGATAAGCAGGAAAGAGTTTTCCGCGGCAGAGGAACGGATACGGCAGTTTGCTCACCGGACACCGCTCTTTACCTCCCGGACTCTGGATGGCATGACCGGCGCCAGGATAAGCTTCAAAGCCGAATCTTTCCAGAAGGGCGGAGCCTTCAAGTTCCGGGGTGCCATCAATGCGGTCCACTCCCTCGGAGAAAAAGAGGCATCAAGGGGCGTTGCCACCCACAGTTCCGGAAACCATGCCCAGGCACTTGCCCTGGCAGCCGCGACCAGAAATATCCCCGCTTATATTGTCATGCCCGAGAATGCTCCTCCCGTAAAAATTGCCGCCGTCAGGGGATATGGTGCACAGATTACCTTCTGCCAGGCCTCCCTGGAGGCGCGTGAGAGCACGCTTTCCGAAATTGTCAGTGAGCATGGAGCCCACTTTATTCACCCCTCCGACGATCTGCGTGTTATCGCCGGACAGGGCACGGCTCTTCTCGAGCTGCTGGAACAGCAGCCCGATATCGAGGCCGTGCTTGTTCCGGTCGGCGGAGGAGGCCTGTCCAGCGGATGCGCCCTTGCCGCCGCCCTTTTCCATCCCCGGCTTGCCGTCTACGGCGTAGAACCGGAGCAGGCGGACGATGCATACCGCAGTCTTACCACGGGCATTCTCGTCAGACCCGAACATCCGGATACCATTGCCGACGGACTGCGGACTGCACTTGGTCCCAACACCTTCACCATCCTCGGCAGGCATCTTACCGGAATAGTCACTGTCTCCGAAGAGGGTATTGAAAAAGCGATGAAACTGATCTGGGAAAGGATGAAACTGGTAGTGGAACCCTCTGCGGCGGTTCCTCTCGCGGCTCTTCTTGAAGAAAAACTTCCACAGTGCAAAGGAAAACGGCTTGGAATAATTCTGTCAGGAGGGAACGTGAACCTCCCGGGAGGAAACAGATAAGATGTATGCAATCCTGAATGGAGAACTGATAGATGAGAAGGATGCGGTGGTCCCGGTTACACGGCGCGAGCTCTTTTTCAATTTCAGCATATACGAATCACTGAAAGTCACACATTCCAGGGCCCTTTTTGTGAATGACCACGTTGAGCGCTTTATGGAATCAGCACGTATTCTGGGAATGGATCATCCCAACACCTTCCTGAAAATTCTGGATTCAATAATTCTGCTGATCCGTATGAACAAAGCGGAGGAGGCAACCGTTCGTCTTCAGATGATAGGAGGAAACCCTCCGCTGCTCTTTATCTTCCTTGCTCCCCTTCCCGAATACCGCCCCGAATGGTATGTCCGGGGTGTTTCCGCTATCAGTTACATCGGCGAACGCATTTTCCCGAAAGCAAAATCCAACTGCCTCCTCCTCAATTATATAGCCTACCGCGAAGCTACCGCCGCCGGGGCCCTGGATGCTCTCCTCATTGACCGCAACGGACACGCCACCGAAGGAACGCGGAGCAACTTTTTTGCCTTCCGGGGAAAGACCCTGGTTACAGCCGGAGAGGATATACTGCTGGGAGTTACACGCAAAATGATTCTTGAGGCGGCGGATAATCTTGGTATGGATATCCGCTTTGAAAAAATATCCTTGAAGGAGCTGCTGGAAGGCAAGTATGAGGAGCCTTTTATCAGCAGTACCAGCATGGGAGCAATGCCCCTGAGTGAAATTGACGGAATAAGCACGGGAAGCTCTTTTCCGCGGGTCGATGCGATCAACAAAGCCGTACGGAATTACGAATCCCGGGAAATCGAACGGATAGCATCACTTTACCGGAAATAATCTTTGCGTCCATGCTTCTGCTCTCCTACAATTACTGGTAATGAGCAGTACGCAAAAAGATCTGCCGACGGTTGTCCTGCCCCTTTCGGGAGAGTGTGACCGGCCTCATTGCCAGGATATCTTTGTATACCTGAGGCCCGAGAGTAACGGCATTGTCGTGGAAAGCGCGATAATGCGTGCGATCAGCCGGAGAAAGGAGCTGGAGGAGCGGATAAAACTGGTTTATCTCGCCAACCTGCCCGGCGGTTTCCTGAACCGGTCCAGGGTGATAGAGAAGCATTACCAGCTTAAACTCCTTTTCACAAGAGCAGGCGGCAAACTCTTCACCCCTTATATGAAGGAGGAATTTTCCCGGTACTTCGGGCTTCCCTTCGACAAGGCTCGGGTTGCAGGAGCCTTTGAGGCCATGAGGATTCTCGGAATGAACCGTGAGGAGCTTTTCGACCTCTGGGTAGCCGAAAAGGACCTTCTTCATCTGAACGGACAGACCATAAAACGGTACCATAATCTTTTTATTGTCAATTACGATATTCCCGCAATCCTTCAGAAAAACAGTTTCGGGACAGACATTGCCGTCATGATCTTCCGCTCCGAGCTTGCGCCGGAGGAGTTTCACCATCTTATCACAGACATGGTCACCATTCTCCGGAAAGAGGGTATCGTGGATACCAGAAGGCCCTTCAGCAGGGTCTTTCACTATTCCAATGGTCCCTTTGAACAGATCCGGGACGGCCTCGGTTTTCTGTACGATAAAAACGGGAAGCATCTGCCCCTCGAGCAGATCCGGTTCTACCGTTTTCTGATCAGGTCGGGGCTGTCAAAGAAAGAAATTCTGGATACTCTTGAATATCCGCTTTTTGTTTTCGGGGATGACAAGGGCAGCTACCGGGAAGAAACCATTTATACCGCCACACTCGAAAGTTCCTACCCCGAAGCCGTGAAAACCCTGCTTTCCGCAAAAGCTCAGCTCCTGATCGGTTCGGGAAAGGCCTTTTCCGCCCTCTGACAAGGCTGCTAGAGATTACCCAGAAAACGCCGGCACTGAACCGCATTCGTGTGGACCTGGTCCAGGCGCGGAAGCAGCTGTGCCAGCCGGCGATCAACCTCACCGAGACTGCCCTCTTTAGCCAGCACCTCCGCAAGACTGCATTCATTACCGAGACCGAAAACCCTCAGCGCGGAAAGGTTATTGGTCAGACTGTGAAGTATCTCCACAACAATCCCGGAATCATTGTCTGCCAGCGCAATCTTCAGCCCTTCCCGCTTAAGCGGGTATTCTTCGATAAAAAGTTCCAGAATCTGTGCGGCGATATCAAGATCGCTCTGGTAATCCCGGAGGAACTGAAACAGTTCCTCCGACTCCCTTCTTTCGGGTTCGCTATGAAAAAGAATAGAGTCCGATGCTCCATAAACACTGGTCATCTCATGTATCGCATTGAAGAGGAGTTCCTTTTCAACCGGCTTGGTGACAAACCGGTCCATCCCGGCGGTGATGAAACGGAGTTCGTCCTCTTTCAGGGCGTAGGCAGTAAGAGCAATTATGGGAATCTCGGGATTATAAAGACGCCTGTCATGGGCCCTTATTATCCTGGTAGCTTCCATTCCGTCCATTTCAGGCATCTGAACATCCATCAGAACAAGGTCGAAAGGTTCGCGCTCGAGAGCCTTGATAGCCTCAAGGCCATTCTCAACAAGCGTGACCCTATGGCCGGCTTCCTGAAGAAAATGGCTTATGGAACGCTGATTAAGCTCGTTGTCTTCGGCAACCAGCACACGAAGCTGCCCTTCGACGGGAAAAGAGTCCTGAGTCCCGGCGGACAGCTCCCCGTCGGCAGGGGGAAGATCAAATGGAATAAGAAAAGAAAAGCTGCTGCCGCGGCCGGGAGTACTCTCCACTTCGATACTGCCGCCCATAAGCTCGACAAGCTTTTTGCTTATCGCCAGCCCCAGACCCGTACCCTGATGCTTTTTTGCAGGTCCCGAATCAATCTGCATAAAGTCTTCAAAAATGGTGTCCTGCTGATCGTATGGAATGCCTATTCCCGTATCACGTACCGAAAAAAGCAGCTCAAAGGTTCTGTTTTCACTATCGCCTTCTTTCTTTACCGAAAGCGTGATTGTACCGGCTTCCGTAAATTTCAGCCCATTGCTCAGAAAATTGGTAAGAACCTGAGTCAGCCGGGAACCGTCACCCAGCAGCCTGTCGGGAACATCGGGAGCAATGACTATCTCAAGTTGAATTCCCTTCTCCCGGCAGCCCATAAAAATGGGCAGAGCGGCTTTATTCACCGCACCGCGAAGGTGGAAAGGTTCAAGCTCGAGAGAAACCTTGCCGGACTCTATTTTGCTTATCTCAAGCACCTTATTGATGATGTCAAGAAGCGACTCCTCGGCTTCCTTCATGAGGAACAGATTATCCCTCTGTTCCTCGCTGACTGCGCCGGACAGGAGAATATCCGTCATCCCCATAATTCCGCTTAAAGGAGTACGGATTTCATGACTTATATTGGCAAGAAATCGGCTTTTACTGCTGCTGGCCGATTCGGCATGGGTTCGTGCTTTCTCAAGCTCTTCAACCATCAGGCGATGCTCAGTGATATCCTTCATGGTAAGCACAACCGCTTCCGGCTTTGATCCGGAGCGGAACAGGGGTTCTCCGTTAACCGACAACCAGACATCGCTTCCATCGGGCCGGACGACATGCACGATCATGTTCCGCACAGGTTCGCCATTTTCCAGGATGGTGAAGGTCGGCATCTTCTCATGCCTAATGAAAGCTCCGTCCCGGTTAAAAAAACGCAGATCTTCGGGAAAACTTCTTTTTCCGATTACATCCGATCCCTTCAGCCCGGTAAGCTCCTCCGCCGCAATGTTAAAGTGGGTAACTATCCCTTCACTGTTCCGTACCATAAGCCCGCTCGGCATGGACCTGATAAGGGAACGGTTAAAGTCTTCACTGGAACGGAAGCGGCTCTCGGAAAGAACACGTCCGACCAGAGAGCCGAACTGACTGGATATTATTTCCAGACTGCGCCGTATTTCATGGTCCATTCGGCGCGGCCGGGACGAAAAGATTGACAGAAGAGCTATGGTCTGTCCGTCCGAAAGAACGGGAACAAGCGCTGCACTCCGTATTCCAAGAGCCTGCATGGGAGCGGAGGGTGCCAGGACCGAACCGTCGCCATCTTCGCCGAAGAGAATCCAGTGGCGGAACTTATCCGGCATACGGGACAGCTCATCTTCAAAATGAAGGCTTGCCAGTTCCTTCGTCCCTATGTTGGTTGTTGCCGATAGCTGCCACTTCTGTTCTTCAAGGTTATTGATAAAGATGAAACCGCTGTCAAATCCGGATATTTCCATACCGGCTCCAAGAACCAGCTCCGAAGCTTCGTTCAGATCCTGCTTTCCAACCAGAGCCACGGCAAGATCATGCTGTATGGTCCGCTGTCTCTCGAGCTCAATCCTGCTGCCGATTTCCCGGACCGCGATAATGTAACCATCACGGCCCTCCATCCGGAACGATGTAACCCCCAGAGACACATCCACCGGCGCACCTTCCCGGCCAATCAGCCGTATCTCACTTTTACCTGGCTTCCCGTCGACAGGTCCTTCGAGAAACATTTTTTTCAAACTGTGCCGGTATTCCGGAAAGACGATTGAGACAAACTCCTTCCCTGCAAGCGCTTCCGCTTCCATATTCAGAAGCCGAAGCGCCCTGCCGTTCAGAGCCGAGATGGAACCGTCAGGGTCCGTAACAAAAACCGCATCGGGCAGAAATTCTACAAACCGGTCTATACAGGAAGAATCCACGCTTCTTTATACCATGATTACCACGAGTGGAGAAGAAGTAAATTTTATTCTTAGACGGGATAAAAAAACCATGATACTATATTTTTATAACACCATACTCACGTCTATTGATACAATTATAAATTTATTGTGAATTCAATATATTTATTCATATATTTTGCTTGTTATTAAATTTTTATAAGCTTTATTGAAAAATGTTCGTGATTTTTAAGGAGGTTATATGGAAACACCGACAAAAGAGGAAATGGTCGAAAGAACCGACACAATCATCGAATCATTCAAAGAGACGAAAGGCTCGCTCATTCCGGTCCTCCAGAGCGCCCAGAACATGTTCGGGTACCTTGATCCGGAAGTCCTGAAGCATATCAGCCGCAGACTGGGCATTCCCTACAGTGAAGTAGCCGGAGTTGTAGGGTTCTATTCCTACTTCTCGACCATCCCCCGGGGCAAAAACATTGTCCGGGTATGCCTGGGAACGGCGTGCTACGTTCGCGGAGGGAAGGAGGTTCTGACCGCTATCCGGGAAACCCTAGGAATAGATGTGGGAGGAACCACCGAAGACAGACTCTTCAGCCTCGAAGTGGGGCGCTGCTTCGGAGCCTGCGGTCTGGCTCCGGTTGTTATGATTAATGATGATGTTCATCAGCGGGTTAAGCCGTCTACGGTCCGTGACCTGCTCTACCCTTATCGTGTGGCTGCCGGTAAGATAGAGGAGAAAGTAATATGAAACGCATCAAAAACAGAGCGGAACTGGAAAAAATTCGCGAAGAGCTGTGCGGCAATGCCGGCGGTGCTTCCCGGCGGATCCGGGTCTGCGCCGGCGGAGGATGTCTTGCATCCGGCAGCATGGAGGTTATGGAAGCGCTCGAAAGGGAACTGAAAGATCTCTCTGTGGAGGCGGAAGTAAAGAAGTGCGGATGCCTTGGCCCCTGTGCGAAAGGTCCGGTCATAATGATAGATCCGGAAGAAATTTTCTATGAGGGTGTTGCCCCGGAACACTGCAGAGAAATCTGCCGGAGCCTTAAACAGGCAGAAAGCAAGGGTACCATTGAACCGGTGGAAGGCCTCCTTCACTACAATGTCGGGGACGAGCGTCTTGTACGCAAGGCGGAAGAGGTGGATTTCTACCGCGGTCAGGCACGGGTGGTTCTGGCAAGATGCGGGAAAGTGGATCCCGACTCGCTCGAAGACGCAGTTGCCTGCGGAGCCTATAACGCCCTGGCAACAATCCTGGAACAGGATGATACCGATCGGGTAATCGAAGCCCTTAAGAACTCCGGGCTTCGGGGAAGAGGCGGTGCGGGCTTCCCCACCTGGCTGAAATGGGATTTTACCCGGAAATCACCGGGAGAAGAAAAATATGTGCTCTGCAATGCCGATGAGGGAGATCCCGGAGCCTTTATGGACAGGAGCGTTCTTGAAGGCGACCCTCATGCCCTTATAGAAGGAATGGCCATTGCCGCAAACACAATCGGGGCTTCCCACGGCGTTGTCTATGTGCGTGCCGAGTACCCCCTGGCGGTAAAGCGGCTTCAGCACGGTATCGACGAAGCACGTTCATCCGGTCTGCTGGGAAACAACATTCTCGGAAGCGGATTCGACTTTGATCTGGAAATACGGATGGGCTCCGGAGCCTTTGTCTGCGGAGAAGAAACGGCGCTTATCGCTTCCATCGAAGGCAAGCGCGGAGAACCCCGGCCGCGTCCGCCCTTTCCCGCCCATAAGGGACTGTGGGGCAAACCGAGTCTCCTCAACAATGTCGAAACCTACGCCAATATTGCTCAGATAATTGACAACGGAGCCACCTGGTACTCCTCTTTCGGCACCGACGAAAGCAAGGGAACCAAGGTCTTCGCTCTGGCCGGAGCAATAAGCACAAGCGGACTTGTGGAGGTGCCCATCGGAACCTGTCTTGGAGAGGTGGTCTACGACATCGGCGGCGGAATTCCCGACGGCAAGGAGTTCAAGGCCGCACAGATCGGCGGTCCCTCGGGCGGGTGTATTCCCCGTGAATACCTGAATGTACCTCTTGACTACTCCTCCCTTCAGGAGCTGGGTGCAATAATGGGATCCGGCGGTCTTATTGTCATGGATGATGATACCTGTATGGTGGATGTGGCCAGATACTTTCTCGAGTTTGTACAGGAAGAGTCCTGCGGCAAGTGCGCTCCCTGCCGGGTCGGCACAAAAAGGATGCTGGAAATTCTGGACAGAATCTGCACCGGCCAGGGCGAGATGGAAGATATTGACAAGCTGATAGACCTTGGGGAACGTATAAAAGAAACAGCCCTGTGCGGCCTCGGCCAGACGGCTCCCAATCCGGTGCTTTCAACCATCCGCCACTTCCGTCACGAGTACGAAGCCCATATAAAAGACCATCATTGCGAAGCAGGCGTCTGTCCCTCCCTGGTCCGGGCGCCCTGTCAGAGCGCCTGTCCCGCCGGTGTGGACATCCCCGGCTTTGTCTCCCTTATAAGGGAAAAGAGGTATGCCGAAGCCCTGAGGCTGCACCGGGAACGCAACCCCTTTGCGGCAGTCTGCGCAAGAGTCTGCTTTCATACCTGCGAGGATAAGTGCCGACGGGCATCCATAGACGATCCCGTGGCAATTCGGGCCATAAAGCGCTTCATGGTGGACCAGGAGGTTACCGTACAGCACCCCGAAGTTATGGAAGATCCGGAACGGAGCAGGAAGAAGATTGCCATTATCGGTGCGGGTCCGGCCGGACTCTCCTGCGGTTACTTTCTTGCACGGCTCGGATATAAACCGCGCATTTTCGAAGCTCAGTCACGGCCCGGCGGCATGCTTGTTCAGACCATACCTGCCTACCGCCTCCCGAGAGAAACGCTTGCTCGGGAAATAAGGATGATCGAGCAGCTGGGCGTGGATATTGTAACGGAAAAGTCTCTTGGAAAGGATTTCTCCCTTCAGCAGCTCCGGGACGATGGCTACGAGGCTGTTTTCATAGCGGTAGGAGCACCCGGAAACGTAAACCTTGGAGTAAAGGGTGAAGATGCCGAAGGAGTGGTTCAGGGAATAGATTTCCTGCGAACCTACAACATAAGAGGCAGTGTTTCGGTAGGTGAAAAGATAGTAGTAGTGGGAGGAGGAAACGCGGCGGTCGATGCTGCGCGGACGGCGGTCAGGCTTGGAGCCAGAGATGTCACCATCCTCTACCGCAGAAACAGGGAGCAGATGCCGGCCTACGAAGAAGAGATTGAAGAAGCACTCCTGGAAGGCGTCAAACTGCTGCCTCTCACCCAGCCGGTGGAGGTAGTAAGCGATGAGAAGGGAAAGGTCAAGGCGATCCGCTGCAGCTGCATGACCCTCGGCGAGTTCGACCGGAGCGGAAGGCGCAGACCTACAGATGCTCATGAGAAGCCCTTCGAGATCGAAACCGATCAGATTATCGTGGCAATCGGACAGTCTCTGGACCGCAAAACCTTTACGGACGGGATAGAGATACCAATCGGCGAGAACAGGTTTATTGCGGTCAATCCTCAGGACGGTTCAACGTCGATCCCCTGGATCTTCGCCGGAGGAGATGCGGCAACAGGCCCGGGCTCGGTAGTATCCGCCATTGCCGCGGGAGAAAAGGCAGCCGTCGGCATAGACCGGGTCGTCTCGGGATCGAGCGATCCCTTCTGGAGAGAGGAGAAGGAGCTGGACCTCGACTATGACCCCGATGCCGATCCGGTACCCTATCCGAGGGAGAAAATCCCATCAATCGAAATTGAACGGAGAAAGAACAACTTCGATGAAGTTGAAAAACCATGGACCGAGAGCGTCGCAATCCGTCAGTGCGCCAGATGCCTCCGCTGCGACTACGGGAAGGAGTAGAAATGAACAACGACATTACCCTTCAGATAAATGATAAGCGGGTTACCGTCCCACGGGGATCAACTATACTCGATGCTGCAAAACAGGCGGAGGTTTCTATACCGACGCTTTGCCACCTCGAACACCGGGAACCCCTGGGGGCATGCCGCCTCTGCCTGGTAGAGGTAAAGGGTGCAAGAAGTCTTGTAACCGCCTGCTCGACACCCGTTGGAGATGATATGGAAGTGGCGACAAACAGCAGACGGGTCAGAGCCGCGCGCAAAACGGTCCTGGAACTGCTCTTGAGCGAACATGTCGGAGACTGCCAGTACTGCGAGCGGGGAGACGACTGCGAACTCCAGGAGATGGCCCGCCGGCTTGGGGTAGAGGAGCCCCGATGGTCCGGAGAAAAACCGGAGGCCGTCATGGATGAGAGCACTCCCGCTATTGTGCGTGACTCCGGCAAATGCATCAAATGCAGGCGGTGCGTAACCGCCTGCGGCGAGATCCAGAGCATAGGAGCCCTGTTCCCCCAGGGAAGAGGCTACTCCACCGTCATAGGCCCCGCCTTCGCCCAGCCCCTCGACACCGTAACCTGTGTGCAGTGCGGTCAGTGCGCCGCCGTCTGTCCCACCGGTGCGATTGTCGAGACAAGCCACATACCGCAGGTGTGGGAAGCCCTGGACAACCCGGAACTGCATGTGGTGGTTCAGACCGCACCCGCCATACGCGCGGCCCTCGGCGAGAGCTTCGGACTGCCGCCGGGAACTCTTGTGACCGGCAAAATGATAAGCGCCTTGAGAGAGCTGGGTTTTGACGCGGTCTTCGATACCGACTTTACTGCCGACCTCACCATAATGGAGGAAGGAACCGAGCTGCTTATGCGGCTCAAGGACGCCCTGACGGGAAGCGAGTCGGGAAAAAACAGCGTTCTTCCCATGTTTACAAGCTGCTCACCCGGCTGGATAAAATATGCGGAGCACTACTTCCCCGATTTCCTTCCGAACCTGTCCAGCTGTAAATCGCCCCAGCAGATGTTCGGAGCCCTGGCAAAAACCTACTACGCGGAAAAGAAGGGAATTGATCCCTCCAAACTGATCGTGGTATCCGTCATGCCCTGTACCGCAAAAAAATTCGAGGCAGGACGCCCTGAAATGAACTCCAGCGGTTTCGCCGATGTCGACTACGTGCTGACAACCAGGGAACTTGCCCGACTCATCACCCAGGGAGGCATAGATTTTGTCTCCCTTCACGACGGGAACATGGATGCGCCTCTCGGAATATCCACGGGCGCCGCGGACATATTCGCCAATACCGGAGGGGTTATGGAAGCTGCCCTGCGGACGGTCTGGGAAGTTGTAACCGGTAAACCCCTGCCGGTGAAAAACCTCCATGTGGAAGCCGTGGCGGGACTTGAAGGAATAAAGGAGGCAAGCCTCACCATCAGCGGCGCAGTTCCCGACTGGGCCTTCCTGGAAGGTGTCGAGGTAAAGGTGGCGGTAGCCCATGGACTGTCAAACGCGGGAGCCCTTATGACCGAGCTTCGGGAAGGCAGGCGGTCCTACCACTTTGTCGAGATAATGACCTGCCCGGGAGGCTGCATAGGAGGCGGCGGGCAGCCCCGCTTTACCGACGATGCGATACGAAAAGCGAGGATTCAGGCCATATACAGGGAGGATGAAGGCAGGGAGCTGAGAGCGAGTCACAATAATCCGGGTGTTGCCCAATTGTACGCGGAGTTCCTGGGTTCCCCCCTTGGAGAAAAGAGCCACCACCTTCTGCATACTCATTACAGCAAAAGAGAGACCTTGTAAGAGTCGAGCGGAAAGATACATGGCAGCTCCCCGCCTTCCGGCGGGGAGCTTTTTTATTTCAGCTTCCCGAAGGCGGAAACTGCCGCATAATAGAGAAGAGCCGAAAGAATGAAGGAAGTGATGCTTCCCCCGAGGGGAAAATCTGCCCACTGTGCAAGAAAAAATATCCCGGTCCCGACGGCCCAGCTGATCAGTCCGATAAGACGAAACCCTGCGCTGTAGGAGAGGCCTCCGCCCTCATCAAAATCGAGATCGGAGAGGTCCTGTCTGCGAATAAGAAAATAATCGGTAAGAAGTATTGCGAACAGGGGAACAAAGAAGGCACCCACTATTACCAGGAAATCTTCAAAGCGCGACAGATCAAAAAAGAGCGCGAGCACTATGGTAAGTATTCCCGTCCCCCACATTGTCCACGCCGGCTTTATCCTCTGGTCAATATTGAAGAGACTGCATGCGGAGGAATAGATATCCGGAAAATCGCTGGTCATGGTGGAGGCGAAAACCATTGCTACCGCGGGAACCGCCAGTCCCAGAGCGCCCATCATCTGCAGAATATTGGCCGCAGGATCCTCGGTCCCCGTGGCAAGACTGACAATCAGACCGATAAGATACATCCAGGAGGAGACCAGGCCGTAGCCGATAAAGGATCCCCAGAACGCTTTTCCTTCGTTCCGGGCAAGTCTGGAATAGTCCGATATCAACGGTACCCAGCTTATCGGCATAACGATAACAAGATCCATCAGCCTCATGCCGCGGGTAAATCCGAAGCCCTCCGCCGACTCTGCTTCTATAACATAGTAATCCGGATTAAAGGCTATCCAGGTCATAAGAGCAGAGAGGGCAACGAGGCCGAGTATTACAAAAGTGTGCATCCACTGAAGCTTCGAACTGCCGACCAGAAAAGACCATGCCAGCGTGCCGGCTCCGATTATAATTATCCAGAACGCCTTGTTATTAAAGGGAAATCCGAGCCTTTCCCCTACCGTTGCCCCGATGGACCCGCTCAGGGCAAGCATTATGGTCGCCCAGCCGACAAGCTGCAGCACATTGAGGAGGCTCGGGATAATCGAACCCCGGTTCCCCAGAATGATACGGGTACTCTGCATCGACATTATTCCGTACCGGGACCCCATTTTCCCGGATGCACTGAGAACCAGCCCGCCGAGAATATGGCCGATAACAATAATCAGGATACCGTAGAAAAGGCCTGCTTCCTTAAGAAGGCTTCCGGCCCAAATTTCCGAAACCGATACCGCAACACCGGCCCAGAGAAGAGCGGTCCCGAAACCGCTCATGGTGCGTGGTGATTTTTCCACCATATCAGCTTGTACTCCCCTTTAAGATGTGCTGCCCGCGGCTTCGCTCAGGCGCTCAAATTCTTTCTCATTATCCGCGATCGCTTTTTTCAGCGCCTTTATATCGGTTTCAATCTCATGTTTCTTTTCCGTCAGCTTCTCAAGC